>Ga0209948_1000043_pt1 | contig 34912 bp, 24 predicted proteins | sample SalPonR2_C_D2_MG_FD_185709 | JGI IMG/M metagenome (GOLD analysis project Ga0209948, IMG submission 185709) | Salt pond soil microbial communities from South San Francisco under conditions of wetland restoration - Salt Pond MetaG R2_C_D2_MG... ... | reverse complement strand
ATAATGGCAAATCTTATTGGAGGATTGATATTTTTCTGGGTGGATAAATTTATATTTACATCAAAAGTGCTTGCTCCACAATGGCAAGTCAGGGAAGAAATAGCCTGTGTCGATTGTGGAAAAATTAGACGGGGATATAGGTTAGTAAAAACAAAAAATTACGATCGTATTAAAGATAAGCAGCCTGAATTTAGATGTGAAAACTGTTCTCAGCATAAACTTGAGGAATTGAAAGAGAGGGGAGTTGAAATAGGAGATTTTTTGATGGACTACCTCAGGGCAGAGAAGACTATGTATTAGCTGAAGTCTAAAGAATTATCCTGGGGCAGAAGCAGGTTACAATACATTGAAAAGCGTAGGTTCTTACATCGCCTCCAGAGCCCGGAGCTAATTCGTTATTTTAGTATTTACTTTGGCGAATTTATTTTTGCGAATTTTTTCTTAGCGTTAGAACTCTCTGCTAACTTATATATCCACCTTTAGGATTTGCCCATTAAAAGTGGGATCTATAATTAGATTTCAAATTTCAAAAAATAATTTATTTCGAAGAGAATAATTTACCTTGTATTATGATTATTGACGACATAATTGATAGTCTTGTAAAGAGTAATATTTTTGATCTGAAAGTTTATGTAATTCTATAAGTGTCAATTAAACAAGTATTTAATGATTTAAATGATCTCTCAGGGGAGTTTTTTTTACAAAAGATCCAGATTAAACTTGTTACGAAATTATCATTTAGGAGTTAGAAAATCCTTATTTTTTTGTTCCACTACTTTTCTTGATGACCAAACCCTTCTTATAAAATATTTTAGTAAAGAACGCAAATTTTAACACAATCTTAACATTTCTTTAATTCAAACTTAACATTTATTCTTTAAATTTGATTGCCATATATAAAATAAAGGGAAAGGAGTAAAGAAAAGTGGAGAAAGTAGTAAAGTGTTTTAGGGCTATACTTGTAACAATCATATTTTTCTCAGTAGTAAAAGGAGGCAATTTAACCGAAGGTTGGGGAATTTCGGGTAATGCCATCCTTGACTACTATTATGTGAATAACGTCACGGATACTTCCAAAATTTCCGATACGAAGCCTGGAATATTTAAAAATTTAGATAATGATAATCGGTCAGGCTTCCAGTTCAGAAGAATTTATTTGACATTTGAAAAACAATTAGCTTCTAATTTGCATACTAGATTAAGGTTTATGATGGCTAATAAGGATTATATTGAATCAGGAATGGCAGCTGAAGTGAAAGATGCTTATATAACCTGGCAATATTTAGATAACCATAGTGTGACAGGAGGAATAGTAGGCTCCCCTGCTTTTGGAGTTATAACTGACTACTGGGGATATAGATTAATGGAAAAATCAGCTTCTGATATTTTTGGTATACGCAGTTCAAGGAACTTTGGAATAGCATTGACAGGAAATTTTGTTAAAAATAAACTGCAATATCATTTGGCCTATGGCAATGGGCAAGGCTCAAAATCAGAAAGTGTGGTGAATAATGATAAATTACTAGCTCTATCACTTAAATATTATTTTATGGATAATTTGTTTTTAGAAATATATGGCGATAGAAAAGACTGCGATAATTATACAGAACAGGGGTTTTTAGCATATGAAAACGAGTATTTTAGAACAGGAGCACAATATACCTACCAGAATAAAAAAGGAAATAATATAAATTTGGTTTCAATGCCATTGATATTAAAAATATCTAACAATTTTAAAGTGGTTACAAGAGCTAGTAGATATGCAGAAGATGAGGATGTTTCCTCTAAATATTTACTAGGATTAGATTTTAGTTATGTCAAAAATTTACAAATAATGCCTAATATTATGTATATGGATTATGAAGAGAATAAAAGCGATATATTAAGTAGGTTCACAGTATCATATGAATTTTAATTAAAGTTAATATATAACCTAATCGGGGTGTTAAAATGAAAAAATTATTAATTTTAATCTTGTCTCTTGCCCTGGCTGTCATGATGTTCAGCTGTGGCTCAAACAAAAAAGGCGACAGCAAAGCACAAAAAAGTTCTCAGGGTGGGACTAAGTTAACTGCTGCAGGTGCGTCATTCCCATATCCATTATATGATAAAATGTTCAAAAATTATTCTCAGCAGAATGATATTCAGATCAATTACCGCCCAATTGGATCAGGGGGAGGTATTCGCCAAATTAAAAATAAAATAGTAGATTTTGCTGGGACAGATGCTTTTATCAAAGACAAGCAAATGAAAAATGTTGATGGTAATATACTCCATATTCCAACCTGTATTGGGGCAGTTGTAGTTAGTTATAATGTTGATATAGGGAATGCAAGTTTAAAACTTACATCTGATGTGCTAGCAGACATATTTTTAGGCAATATTACCAAATGGAACGATCCTGCAATTAAGAAAATTAATCCTAAAGCCGATTTACCTGACCAGGAAATAACTGTTGTACATCGAGCAGATGGGAGTGGAACTACATTTATTTTTTCAGATTATTTAAGCAAAGTGAGCAATGAATGGCGCACAAAGGTAGGAGCAGGTAAATCTTTGAGCTGGCCTGTTGGTTTAGGTGGTAAAGCGAATGCTGGTGTCGCTGGTTTGATTAAACAGCAACCAGGTAGTATTGGTTACGTAGAGTATATTTATGCCAAGCAGAATAACTTACCTGTAAGTGTAATACAAAATAAATCTGGAAACTATGTTTCCCCTTCAGTTAAATCCTGTAGTAAGGCCGCTGAAATTGATATACCCAAGGATACCCGGGTGACTATTACTAATACTGATGCACCCCAGGGATATCCGATTACTAGCTTTACCTGGCTTGTCCTATATAAAGAACAAAATTATGGAAGTAATACTTTGAAAAAAACTCAAGCTAAGTTAGATTTACTCTGGTGGATGATCCATGATGGTCAAAAATACACCAAACAACTGGATTATGCCCCATTACCTGAAAACGCTATCAAGAGAGCAGAGAAAATATTAAAATCGGTAACTTTTGATGGGAAAAAAGTCCTTGAGAAATAAAAAGAATAATAAATCCGGAGGAGAAAGTTACTCTTCTTCGGATTTTCCATTTTTATGGAGTTTTAAAAATAAATTATTTAATTCTGGATTATTTCTAGCTGGTATTACAGTCATATTAATTGTCGCAGGAATTTTTGTCTCTCTTATTATCGCTTCATTACCGTCCATTAAAGAATTTGGTATAGATTTTTTATTTAGCACCAAGTGGAATCCTGTTATCGAGAAATTTGGAGCATTACCATTTTTGGTAGGCACTCTTTTAACTTCATTTTTGGCTTTGGCAATTTGTATTCCTTTTTCACTGGCTATTTCAATCTTATTGGGAGAATACTTTACTGAAGGATGGTTTGCCTCTTTGGTAAAGACACTAACGGAATTGTTGGCAGGTATACCTTCAGTTATTTATGGATTTTGGGGTATGTTCTTTCTTGTTCCTGTAGTTCGATATTTAGAAAATGTAATTGGTGTCCAACCGTATGGAATTGGGATATTTACCTCGTCTTTAATACTTGCAATCATGATAATACCCTATTCTGCCTCATTGGGTAGAGATGTGATAGAAATGGTACCCTCTGAATATAAAGAAGCAGCCTATTCTCTGGGAGCAACACGATTTGAAGTTATAAAAAAAATTATTTTACCTTATTCCAGATCAGGTATTTTTGCTGGAATAATTTTGGCTTTAGGGCGTGCTGTAGGAGAAACAATGGCCGTTACCATGTTGATAGGGAATTCAAATAAAATGCCTGATTCGATCTTTTCTCCCGGAAATACAATGGCAAGTGTAATTGCAAATGAATTTAATGAATCCACTTTTGAATTGTATACTTCTTCTTTGATTGAGATAGGGGCAGTATTATTTATAGTAACGATAGTTATTAATCTGGTTGGCAAATATATTATAAAGAAATTTGAAGTGGAGACCTGACCGATTATGAAAAATATAGAAAAAAGAAAATTAAAAAATAGTGTATTTAAATATTCCACGGTCGCAATAGCCATTTTAGCGCTTTTACCACTTTTCTTCATCATCTTTTATGTGTTTAGGAAAGGGTTACCAGTTATTAACTGGGAATTCCTCACTTCGGTACCTAAATCAATTGGTGAAAGTGGCGGGGGAATATTAAATGCAATGGTTGGAACACTGATGTTAGTTATAATCGCTTCCGCAATAGCAGTCCCCATCGGTATTTTTGCAGGAGTATTAATTTCAGAACATCCTGATAATATAATTTCAAAAATGTTGAATTTAAGTGTGGAAATCTTGCAGGGTATTCCTTCTATTGTAATTGGTTTAATTGGTTATATCTGGATTGTCAGACAAATGGGACATTTTTCAGCATTGTCAGGAGGAATTACTCTTTCAATAATGATGCTTCCTATGATCATAAAACACACAAAAGAAACTCTAGAATTAATACCGGATACATTAAAGGAATCTGCTTATGCTCTGGGAATACCGTATTATAATACCTTGCTGAAAGTGATTTTGCCTTCCGGATTAAGTGGCATATTTACAGGTATTTTACTGGGTCTTGCCAGAATAGCAGGTGAAACTGCTCCTCTTTTATTTACGGCTTTTGGTAATAGCTATCTCAATGTCGATATATTGAAACCTGTGGCTGCTTTACCTCTTTTAATCTATAACTATGCTACCAGTCCTTATCAGGAGTGGCATAAAATTTCCTGGGGAGCTTCTTGTATTCTTGTAATTTTTGTATTAACGTTAAATATCATATCAAGATTGGTGATAAAAAAATGGAAAATAAAATATTAAAGACAGAAGGATTATCTGCTTTTTATAATGAAAATGAAGCAGTTCAAAATGTAAGTGTCTCGTTTCCTAAAAATGAGATCACTGCTATCATGGGACCTTCCGGTTGCGGTAAAACTACTTTTTTAAGATGTTTAAACCGGATGCATGAACTGACAGATGGAGCAAGTATTGATGGTAAAATTTTATTGAATGGCGAAAATTTGAATGAATTAGAACCGATCAAAGTAAGAAGGCAGATTGGAATGGTATTTCAGCATCCTAATCCTTTTCCGACTATGTCAATATTTAATAATGTTATTGCCGGTTATAAGTTGAATGGAATTGATAAAGGTGAAGAAGAGTTTAGATGGATTGTAGAAAAATCTTTGAAAGAGGCTGGATTATGGGAAGAAGTAAAAAATGATTTACACAAAAAAGGAGCTTCTCTCTCCGGAGGACAGAAGCAACGTTTATGTATTGCGAGAGCACTTGCAATTAATCCTGAAATAATTTTAATGGATGAACCTACTTCAGCTTTGGATCCTGTAGCAACCAAACATATTGAGGAATTAATTGGCAATTTAACAAAGAATGTTACTGTCATTTTGGTCACCCATAATATGTCCCAAGCAGGGAGAGTCTCAGATTATGCAATGTTCATGTATTTAGGGGAAATGATGGAAACGGGCAATACAGATAAGATGTTTACAAATCCGAAAAAAGAAATAACGGAGAAATTTTTAACTGGTAAAATTGGATAGAGGTACAGATGCTTGAAGATAAACTCGCAGAGATCGATAGAAAAATAATTAAACAATCGTCACTTGTCAAAGAGATGCTCTCTTTCAGTCAGAAAGCATTGACTGAGAGTAAAGGGGAACTTTATAGTGATCTCAAAGAAGAGTTAGAACCTGAAGTTAATGATCTAGAACTTGAAATTGATGAGGCGTGTATTAATTTGTTGGCACTTTATAATCCTGAAGCCTCCGATTTAAGGAGAGTAATGGCAATCTTGAAAATGAACAATGATATTGAGCGGATGGGGGACTTAGCGGTCAGTATCTGTCAGAGAATCAGAGATATTGAAGACTCACATCAGATTGTCACCTCTAAAAAGTTAAGAGAAATGGCAGAAATTGTCTCGGATATGTTAAATGATTGTATTGATGCTTTTATTAATTCTGATAGTGAAAAGGCAAAAGAAGTTATCAAAACTGACGAAGAAGTCGACCAATTACGCAAAAATGTTATAACAGACCTTGTTAGAGAAATGTTTGAAAATCCAAATATTATTGAAAATACTATGCAATTAATTAATGTTGCTAATAAATTAGAAAGAATGGGGGACCATGCTACAAATATTTCTGAGGATGTGTATTATATGGTGAAAGGCAAGATAATAAAGCATGATCTCCAGAATAAAATATGATCTTGACTACCTGGCTTTTTGCTTTTTGAATCTCTGATCAATTTAAAATCGATATTTTTTATACTTACCTAACTTTTTATCGATTGTCTCATCAGGTTCCTCCGACATTAATGAGACAAGTATTATGGCAATGATTGGACTTTGGGAAGTAACTTCTTTAACCCCTTTATTCTCCTAAAATATTTTGGTCCAAAATAATACTAGCCCCACTTTAATTAAGATAGCTGGAATTAATTCTTTTGATTCTACAATTTTGTGAAGGTTTTAATTCTCCCAAATTTTTTCGGTATCTTTTTTAATTCCAGAAAATTCATTATCATTCCTTTTCGTCTTTAAAGGTCGAATAGTTCCCTGAGACTTTTCCAGGAAGTAATTGCGGGGTATAAATCAGGGTCCCGAACGGTTTCGGAATTTAGGCTCTTTATGACAATCTAAAAATTTAATTTTTAGTAGTATAAGAGTAGTTTACACTAGTATTTATATATGCTAGGCATGCTGGTTTCCTGATTGTCAGGAATAATTCAGGTAATATCATTTCATTCATTTCCATTTATTTATAAATTATCTGGAACAATAAATTAAATTAGGATTTTCAAATATACTTGATAATAAGAAATTATAAAACTTATGATTGGGAAGAAATTGCGAGTTATCTGGCTTAAAAAGTTAACAAAATTAATTCTATTTTTTTGTATTATAATACCGGGTTTAGTCCTGGGGGCTTTATCTCCGATTCAGAGTATTACTCCATTTAAAAATGTGCAAGGTAGGTATAATTGCGTGGCCTTTACAATTTCAAAGTTTGGGAAGATATATTTGGTAAATGAAGCTAATAATCAAATTTATCTTATTGACAAAGATGGAGCAGTAAGGAATTCTGCAGGAGGTTATGGATGGGGGCAAAATTTATTTAATACACCTGTAGACATTACTACCCGAAATGGTCTTAATTTTTATATAGCAGATTATAATAATCGAAGAATTGTCAGATATGATAAACAATTAAATTATATCGGTGAAATGGGTAAAGCATATGAATTTTATCCTTTATCCGTAGAAGTTTCTAGATTTAGTAGACTATATATTTTAGATGATGATCAGGATAGGGTATTGCATTTTGGTTCAAAGAAGGAATTAATAAGTATAATTGGTGGTAATGAGTATGACAAATTTAATATACATAATCCAATTGATATGGAAATAACGAAAAATGGTTTATTGATACTGGAAAAAAGTAGAATACTTATTTTTGATAGACGAGGTACACCTCAAAATGTGTTTAATTTAGATATGAAAATTGCTGATGGTTCAATAAGTTTTATTGAAAATAATTATCTTATCACCGATGAAAAAAGTAAACAAATATATATTATTAAACAAAATAATACTAATCAAAATACAATTGGTTTATTGGGAATTAGAGATAAAGAGAGAATCACTGATTGTGAAATAAAGCAAGCTAAAATTTATATCTTAACTTCAAGTGGTAGAATTTTATACTATCAAAAGTCCGAACTTTTACGCTCCTTTAAAAAGGAGGATGTATCTCATTAAAACAAGTTTGTATATTGATATTGTTGGTCTCTCCTTTAATAGGTAAATCTCAATTATCTAGGAGGGATACTATTGATGTCTCAATTGGAGATACCTTAATAAATTTAAGTAAGACTCATATTGTTAGAGATTCGGTAGAGGTATGGACAGAGACTCAGGAATATGAGTTTGAAAAAATACGTATAAAAACTCCGCCTGGACTCCTTATATTTTCTCCACCAGCCAGGGGATCTATGCAAGTATATGTGGATTACAATTATATTCCTATAAGTTTATCACTTATAAATTATCTTAATGAACCTCCTAGAACCTATATGGGAAAAAATAATAATAGCAATACAAAGAAGTCTAAAGGATTGGAGTTCTCTAAAAACACAAAAAATGTGCAGTATGATTTTTTACAGTCGGGATCTATAACTCGAGGGATAGATTTAAAATCTAATAGTGGTGTTTCAATCGAATCTGGACTTGATCTAGAATTAGAAGGCAGGTTTACGGAAAATATTACTATTAAGGGAGCTTTAACTGATAAAAATGTACCTATTCAACCGGAAGGAACTACGCAGAGGTTAAATGAACTTGATAAAATATTTATGTCTATACAAATGCCAAATGAAGTCTTTACTTTTGGAGATTTCAAACTAAATATAAAAAATGGAAAATATGGACAATATTCAAGAAAACTTCAAGGGGTAAAGTTAAGTAGTGAAAGAGACCAATATAATGGTGTATTAGCTGGAGCAGTTTCTCAGGGTACATTTCATACTATTAAATTTAAAGGAGAGGAAGGACGGCAAGGTCCTTATCAATTGAGAGGGAAGAATGGAGAGGAAACTATTATTATATTAGCGGGAACGGAAGAAGTTTATATAAATGGAGAGAGAATGAAAAGAGGAGAGAATAATGACTATACAATTGATTATTCTACAGGAGAAATAACATTCACCTCCAATCAATTAATCACTTCTAATTCTCGAATTACTGTTGATTTCCAGTACTCCGATCTAGTGTACCAGAGAAATATTGTTTCTACATCAAATGAATTCTCAATTATGAAGAATAATTTAAAAATATCAGGAGGATATATTGCAGAAACTGATGGTAAGAATAATCCAGTGGAAATGGAAATAGATAGTAGTGATAGAGAAAAATTAAAAATGTTAGGAGATACCACAGGAAGAGTACTAAAGAATACTATTAGAAAAGATAGCACTGGAAATTATTTTTTAAGAGATTCAATATTAGTATTTGCTGGAGAAAATCAGGGAACATATACTGCCTCGTTTTATAATGTTGGTGAAAAAGGGAAATATAGGAAACATTATGAATCTGATAGAGTATATTTTGAATATGTGGATAAAAACGATCCGAATATTCCTCAAAATAAAAAGAATGAAGCAGTTTATCTTCCTGCTAAACCTTTAAATTTACCACAAAAGCATCAGTTGTACCATTTTAGGACTAGGTGGCTTCCTAGCCAGAAATTCAAAATGGATTTAGAATTAACAGGATCAGCACTGGATAAGAATACTTTTTCAAATCTTGAGGATGGAGATAATCAAGCTGGGGCAATAAAGTTTTCTACTCAATATAAGACTACAAAGACAAAATATGGAAACATGGTCTTACACGCAGATTATATTCAGGAAGGAAAAAAGTTTGAACCAATCTATAGGAGTAATATTGTAGAATATGATCGTAAATGGGATTTGGAAAAGACTTACCCAAAGGATAAGAAAGTTTATGAAACTGATTTAGCTTACGAATATAGGGATAAGATTAAGATGAATTTGTCAGGTGGAAAAATGAAATATGGACCCTATTCCACAAATAGAATAGATGGCAATGTCAATCTTGAATACAAAAATTTGAACAATTTTTCATATTCAATTGAGGATATAACCACTGCTAAAAGTGAAGTCAGGTTTAAAAAGTGGACCAGAAGTGATTTAAACACGAGGATAGATATATTTAATTTTGAATCATATTATCGTTATGACGGGGAAAAAAAACTTAATGATTCATTAAGTAACGAAAATTTTAGGTTTAAGGAACATACTTTGGGTCTAACACCTCAGAAACAAGAAAGTGGAAAATATGATTGGAATATTAATTATAGAACCAGAGCAAATCATATTAAAGAAAATGGTAAATGGAAAAAAGAAAGTAGGTCTAGAGATCTAGGGGTACAGGGCAAGATAAATGAGTGGAAAAATCTTACTGCAAAATTAAAATGGGTGGGTAGAAGGAAAAAATATTTTAATTCACAGAAATCTAATATCCAATATTATCTTCTAAAAGGTAGTTTACGCCATGATACGTACAAATTGCCTTTTAGATGGCAAAAAAATATAAAAGTTGATGAACGCTATACGGTTAAAAAGGAAGAAGTCTATTATAAAGTGGATCGGGGTAGAGGGGAGTATAGATACGATTCAACCTATGCAGAATATGTTCCTCATCCTAGAGGAAATTATATACGCAGAATTGTACGAACAAATATTCATAGTCCAACCACACATTTTCAGACTGGTTTTAGAGTAGATTTTGATGGTGATAGACTAAATTCTGATAAGACTGTAGATTTTATAAGAAATATTTCTTCTAGAACAAGATTACGATTGAATCAAGAAATAAATAGCAATCATAATTTGATGAATTTGTACAGAATGTCTTCGAAGGATATAGATAGTAGCTGGTCAATGTATTACAGGAGATTTAAACAAGAATTTAAATATGAGATAAATCCTGTTGATGGAAGGGTAAAGATACAATATCAGAATAATACTAGAATAGATGATGAAAATGTCAGAGGAAAAGAAAAGACATTCACAGAAAAATATTCTCTGAATTACAAGGGTAATTGTATGTTTGGAATAAATATCGAATCGGAGTTCAGCCGACACCATAGGAAGAGGGAATCATGGATCAATTTGAGAAGATCTCATAATATCAATGGGTATAGCTTTGAGAATCAATTTTCTTATCGATTTGCAAATAATGATCAAATTTCTTTGAATGTGGCATATAATAAAGATTGGGAAAATCAAAAATATAATATTAAATCTAACTTGATCAAAACAAGAGTGGAGTACCAAAAGCAAATTCTTAAAAAGGCGCTTGGGAGAATATTTTTTGAATATGATAGGGTAGGAGTCAAGCCTAAGGACATTAATCTACCCTGGCAGATGAGTGAAGGAAAACGAGCCGGTCAAACTTTTGGTTATGGGACTTTCCTGGAATATAGTCTTGGAAGGCACATCAGTTTAAGCTTAAATTACGAAGGCTGGAAGGAACCCCAGCTACCTTTTTATCAGTCTGGGAATTTGGAAATCCGAGCCTATTTTTAAAATTAAGCAAAAGAGAAGGACAAAAAATCATTTCTAGTAAAATTATGGGTAAATATATTTTGTCATACTATAGTAGCAGGAAATATAAAACATTTGAATTTATTGTATATAGAATGAGATACTACTAAAATCACCAATTACATTACTCAGTTTCTTTACCTTAATTATTCATAACCATTTTGAAATGGTAGGTTAAGAATATATTTTATAATATTTTAAATATCCTATTCTATAAAAACTTAGTTTCTATGGTTATGAATAATTTTAAGGTAACCCCCAGGGCCTTGTGTGAAAAATGCCTCGCTAGAGATCCTCCCAAGGAGTCCTATGTGACCTAAGGGAAATGGTAATGAATTTTTCAGGTTTAAAATATTTTATATACTTATATATTTAAAGTGATGGAATAGATTATTACTAAGTTTTGTGAGAAAAATGATTTTTAATAAATGAAGTTATCGGTTATCTTGGCAGTTGAGAAGGAATTGATTTTGGGCCCTGAGCCTATTTCTTTTGATCCCGTACAATTTCGGAATGTCCTAAAAATGGAAAAATAGATGGTAATGAATTTGTCAGGTATAAAACTAAATTGTAACTTTTTAATAAGAACTACCTCTAAGTAACGAAATGCTATTTTTCACAAAAAAAATTGGGTGTAAAACATGAGTGAACAAAAATACGATTTAGTAATTATCGGTGGTGGAGCAGCAGGATATACAGCAGGTATTTACGCAGGTAGGGATAAACTTAATACAGTATTGTTAGAAAAAGGTGTCTCAGGTGGGACAGCAGGACAAACTGACAGTATTGATAATTATCCAGGTTTCCCGGAGGGTATAAGCGGTGCTGAATTGATGAATAGATTTAAAGAACAGGGAGAAAAATTTGGTCTAGAAATTAAGGAGATGGTCAAAGTAAAAGAAATAATTCCAAGTGATAATGGTTTTAAAGTACAAACCAATAAAGACGATTTATACTCTGAAGCAGTTATTGTTTCCACAGGCGGCAGACCAAATAAATTAGGCCTGGAAAGCGAAAAAAGATTATCTGGCCGTGGTATTTCATATTGTGCTACGTGTGATGGACCTTTTTTCCAGGATGAAGAAGTAGCAGTTGTTGGTGGAGGAGATGCAGCGGTTCAGGAAGCAATATATTTGACTAAATTTGCAAAAAAAGTTTATATAATCCATAGAAGAGATGAACTTAGGGCAGTTCCTGCTTTAGCTGAAAAAGCATTTGAAAATGAACAAATAGAAGTTCTATGGGATTCTGTTGTTGATGAATTTGAAGGTGAGCAGGAATTAGAAAATGTAAAAGTTAAAAATGTTAAATCAGGCCAGGTCAGTGATCTTGAGGTACCTGGGGTATTTATCTATATTGGCTGGGTTCCCAACACAGATTTTGTTGAAGATCTATTAGAACTTGATGACCGGGGACGAATTATAACCAATAAACATCTGGAAACCTCTGTGGATGGTATTTATGCAGCTGGTGATGTGAGATCAAAAAGACATAGGCAGGTAACACTTGCTACTGGTGAAGGAACAAGGGCCGCTTTAAATATATCAGGCCAATTAAGCGAATAAAGATGTGAATAGTGAATGCTTACTGAGTCTAGTATAGTCTATTTCTATGATACTTTTATAAAGAATTCATTTTTTCAGTAAAGTCTAAAATTATTTTTGCGGGGCTGGAAGCCCCGCTTTTTGTTTTGATTTGTGAACATACTGCACAATTAAATAAACACAATATTTTCAAGAAGGATCTTTATTCCCACTCCTATAAGAATGATGCCGGCGACCATTTCTATTTTATTCTCAAAAATATGGCCAAAATGATCACCAAGATAAATTCCAATTACTGACATAGTGAAAGTAATTACTGAAATTACAATAGCAGGTAATAATATTGATACGTCTATTAAAGAAAAACTAAAACCTATTCCCAAGGCATCTATACTTGTTGCTATAGCAAATGTAAATAAAGTTATTAGTCGTAAAGGGTCTTCTAAAGTGTTTTTAGATCCAATTTTTTGAGATTCGTACAACATCTTTCCTCCAATAATAGCCAGTATAGCAAAAGCAATAAAAGGTGCGGCTATTTGTAAATATTTGCTAAATGTGATTCCTGCTCCCCAGCCAATTAGAGGCATGATGCCCTGAAATCCACCAAAAAATAATCCTATCAGAGATGCTTTATGTAATTTTAATGATTTGATAGCAATTCCCATGGCAATAGATACAGCGAAGGCATCCATCCCCAGACTAAAAGAAATCAGTACGAGTGTTATGATATTCAAGGTTTAACCTAATGTTATTACTATCTTTTTCCTTCTATTAGTCGGAACAAATATGAATTCTTCATTGTTGAATTTCCAATAAAATCAAAAAATATCATTGGAGGGACTATAAAATAGTGTTTCGGTAAAATATCTTATAATGTTTTGCATAGTATAAATATTTTTTATTCTGATTTTTAACATGTTTTGGTTAAACTCAATACGACGAGGATTATACTTTGTGTAGTTTCTTATCATTCAATATATTAGAGCAAAAAAAATTCCAGCAATTTTCGATAATTAATTCTAAGACATTGATCTAGTTCGGAATATTGTTAAAGTTTCCATTCCTGATATTTTTGGTATAATTGTTTATCCTCATGTTTTTTATATGCTTTTTGGAGCTCTAAGGCTTTTTGTTTTACCGAATCTGTTATCTTTTCTGCTCTGTAAAAAACTCCGGGTTTACCTGGACCGGATTCAATTACATTTTCATATTCGTCAATCACTTCACATTCTTCTTCATTCCGTCCTACTACATACCATTCTTTATTTTGCTCAAAATAAAAATGTCGACCAATATTTAATAAAGAAACAGTCTCAGGATTGATCAGACTATTTTCCAGTAGTGCTTGAAATTTCTTTTTTAGTTGAGTATCAGCCAAAAGGCAACCGCCCGCTGGAGAGGGATAATCTTCAATGCCATATTTTTTAGCCAATTCTATTTGTTTCTGACGGGATCTACCTGTAACTCCAATATCTGCTAGAGGCTTAGCAACTTGTATGGAGATTTCTTTTTTCATTATTGTTAGAGCCTTTTCAGTCTGTGACATTGGTCTCTGTCCAGGTACTTCTCCTGTGGCAAGGCAATCCAGATCATTCTCTTGAGCATATTGTTGAGCAACTTTTTTATAAAAAATTTTACAATCAATACAGGGATTATAGCCTTTTCCATACCCATGTTCTGCAGTAGTAATCATTTCTAAAAAACGGCTTAGCCAGGGGGGCTCATAACAATTAATTTCGTGTAAAGCTATGTTATTTTTATCTAGAAAATTGTCTCTAATTGACTCATCGGAGTTGAAAGGATGATTAAAGAAGATTGCCTCTACTTTATTATTATGTTCCTGCAACACTTTAGCAACGATGCGGGAATCAAGTCCACCTGAATATAATAATAAAACTTTTTTATTTTGTATCATATGTTTTGTTCCTTAAAAAATTATATAAATCCTTTTTCCATCTTACTGATTATCCCATGAATTTTCGGGATAAAAAGAAGTGATTCCTGAGTAAATTTGTTTAAATGTGTCCCAAGTGAAGAAATTTCTAGAATAAACCAAAGAATGCCCATCTCAATCTTGATCAGAACTAAACTGTGTTGTATAGATAATACTATTTAACATTTTTAAAATATAAAATTTACCCTAATGGTTAAAAAACGGTATTCAAATGAATTAAATAAAAAATTTACTTGTATTAAAGTTTAGAATGATTGTCTCGTAAAAAGTGGTTTTTTTTACCATTTTAACAGATTTGAACTATTTCACAAATCCATTATTATTAACATAATAAACACTCTTTGCCTCCCTCACCAGAGAGCTCTGATGACTCTAGCGAGGCGCGGATAATGTGTAAGAGTAGACTTTTTACGAGAATATCATGACTTACTCATTAAAATATATTAAAAATTATTCAACAACCAGACTAACAAGTTTATTTGGGACTACAATTTTCTTTTTAATCTCATTGCCTTCTAAGTACCTTTGTACATTTTCAACCTTGAGGGCTTTTTCAATACAAGCATCTTCTTCCGCATCTTTCTCTATTTCAAATTTACCCCTGACAGTACCATTCACCTGAACAACCATTTCGGTAACTTCTTCACGAGCGATTTCTTCATCCCACTCGGGCCATTCAGAGTAGGCCAGTTCATCCATGCCAAATTTGTTTGCAATTTCTTCTGTCATGTGTGGAGCAAAAGGATTTAAAAGATGCAATAAAATTTTAGCAGTTGATTCGGGGATGACATCTTTTTTACCCATCTCTTTATTTAAAACCATGAGTTTAGAAATGGCTGTATTATATCTCAGATCTTCAACATCTTGAGTTACCTTCTTGATAGTTCTATGGGTTAATGTTAGGAGTTCTTCGCCGGGTTCAACATCTTTGACATTTTCGCGGATATTGCCATCCTCATTAACCAGAATATTCCAGACTCTATTCAGAAATCTAGAGACCCCTTTAATACTTTCAGTATTCCAGGGTTTATCTCTATCCAGCGGTCCCATAAACATTTCATATAATCTAAAAGTATCAGCGCCATATTCTTCAATTACATCATCGGGATTAATAACATTCCCTCTGGATTTACTCATTTTTTCTCCATCTTCACCAAGTATCATACCCTGATTTACTAATTTATCAAATGGTTCTGGTGTACTGACATAATCAAGGTCATAAAGAACTTTGTGCCAAAATCGGGCATAAAGTAAATGGAGAACCGCATGTTCAGCTCCACCTATGTAAAGATCAACCGGCATCCAATATTCTTCTTTTTCTCTATTCCAGGGTTCTTCATTATTGTTAGGGTCCAAATATCTCAGATAATACCAACAAGATCCAGCCCATTGAGGCATAGTATTCGTATCATAGCCAGCTTTACGGCCTGTCTCGGGATCAGTAAATTCAACCCAGTTATCAATATTGGCCAGGGGAGATTCTCCTCCACCAATGTCATATTCTTCTAATTTGGGCAACATTAAAGGAAGTTCATCGTCATCCAATAATTCGATTTCACCGTTATCTTTATATATTTTTAAAGGAAAAGGCTCACCCCAGTATCTTTGTCGGGAAAAAACCCAATCACGAAGTTTATATCGCACCTGGCTTTCTCCAGCTCCTTTTTCCTCAAGCCAGTCGATCATTTTATTTTTAGCCTGTGTAACATTCAATCCATTTAAAAATTTAGAATTTTTTAATTTTCCATCGCCTTCATAGGCTTCTTGTTCTACGTTTCCCCCTGAAATAACTTCAACTATAGGTAAATCAAATTTGTTGGCAAATTCCCAGTCTCTTTGGTCATGAGCCGGAACCGACATAATTGCTCCTGTTCCATAACTCATTAATACGTAGTCACTAATCCAGACAGGAATTTTTTCACCATTGACAGGATTGGTAGCATAGATTCCTGTAAATACTCCGGACTTTTCTTCTGATGACTTTCTATCGCGATCGGTTTTTCGTTTAGCTTGCTCCACGTATTTCTGAACTTCTTGCTGATACTGTTCTGGAACATGTTTATCTAGAATTGGATGTTCAGGTGCAACCACCATGTAGGTACATCCAAAAAGGGTTTCCGGTCGTGTAGTAAAAACCTTTAGCGTATCATCAACTCCTGCTATGTCAAATAGAACATCCGCTCCTTCGGAACGGCCAATCCAATTTCGCTGCATTTCTTTAATACTTTCAGGGAAATCAACTAATTTTAGATCTTCTAATAGTCTATCTGCGTAATCAGTGATTTTTAGAATCCATTGCCGCATTGGTTTCTGTATAACTGGATGACCACCCCGCTCGGACTTTCCATCAATCACTTCTTCATTAGCAAGGACTGTATTTAATTCAGGACACCAGTTAACCGGTACTTCAGCCTGATAAGCAAGATCATTTTTATATAGTTGTTTAAATATCCATTGGGTCCATTTATAATATTCTGGGTCTGTTGTATTTATCTCTCTGTCCCAATCGTAGGAAAATCCAAAGGATTTAATCTGTCTTTTAAAATTGCTGATATTTTCTTTGGTAGTAATTCTGGGATGAGTTCCCGTCTTCATAGCATAATTTTCTGCCGGTAAACCAAATGCATCCCAGCCCATAGGATGTAAAACATTAAACCCTTGCTTCCTTTTATATCTTGCCATAATATCTGTAGCAATATACCCTTCAGGATGACCTACATGGAGACCGGCACCAGAAGGGTAGGGAAACATATCAAGTACATAATATTTTGGTTCGTCAGTACAATCTTCTGCTTTAAAAGTTTTTTCTTCTTCCCACTTTTTTTGCCATTTTTTCTCAATTTTTCTAAATGGATACATTTTGCTTCCTCAAATTTTATTAAGAACAATTAATTAGTGAAGTGAATTATATTTAAGATTTACAAAAATTACAAGCAATAATTTGATAGTATTCCATTTTTATTGTGAAAAAGTTTAATCCTGGTTTTTCCAATAATAGTTATTAATAGATTTTAAGAACTGCAAAAAGATATTTTGGAAAAAATTATCAGAAGATTAGTATAGTCCTGATCATTGGCGACAATATTAACTACTGGAGGCAATTGTTAAATAATAATTTAGTTTGTACTAGTATGAAAAATGAGTTTTTCCAATAGCAATCGGGGGGGTAATTTCAATCACGAAACCATGCTGTATGAAAATCACGACGGTCACAACGGACTTCGGGAGACCTAAGTGGCCCAAGGGAAGTGGTAATGAATTTTTCAGGTTCTGATAATATATATTTTAATTTAAATCTAATCATAAATATTTCTGGCGTAATACTTAACCGTGTCTTTGAATTTTTCTAGGGCTGTCAATACCGGCTTGTCTCAATTTGATTTTTTACAGTAATCTCACAGATGTATATACCAAATTCTGAAAATTTGTTGATCTGGACAAACTTCAGGACAAAAGGGTCATTTAGGTATAAAATTTACTAATAATTCAGAAAAACATAATAAATGTGTCTCAAGCTTAATCCTACTAAATTTCTAATATTCAGTTTATTACCATATACTATTTTATTGCTTTTACTCTTTTCTCTTTGTTTCTAAAATTAATAAATAAATAGTACCACAATATTGTTGAAATAATACCTAATATTTTATATTATGTACTATGTATTTGTTTTTTTATTTTAATGAATAGTGTATAATGAAATAGTGAGTCAGTGAATGAAGAGTTAAAAATAGAATTGAATTTATAATTGATTATTTTCTAATGAAATTTTTTAATAGGTCCTTTTTGAATTCGTATTATTAAAGGAATTATGACAGGATTTCAAATTGAAATAAATCTTGCAACCCATATTATTTTTCCTCTATTTCTAACAGGAATATTGGCTCTAGGCAGTTTGTTTTCATATTATTTATATAAGACTCTGCAAGAAAAAATATTTTTTAGACTTTCTTTATTTCAAATTACTTCATTTATTTTTGTTATTTTAGAAGCTATAGTAGTTTACTATAGTTATGTAAATATAAGAGAAGTTGCTATCCAATTGTCTCGAATTCAGGAATTAGCTGGAACAGCTTTTCTTCTTATCATACCCGGTTTATTACCGAAATTATTGCTCGATGAATACCCAAAAATTTCAAAATATTTATTTTTTATAGGTAGTAGCTTGGCGGTTATAATATTTATTGCTGCCTTTGTATATCCGGATTCGTTTGTCTCAGTTTCCGAGTTTTGTAATAATAGTAAGACTATAGAAGCATCTTCTGGCCGAGGAAAAGCGGGATTCCTATATTATATCAGAGATTTTGCACTAGCAGTAATGTTTATTTTAGTATTTTTTTATTTGATGTTCAGCAAAAAGCGAAAACAGTATGTTACTTTAGCAAAGTATTTAATGTTGGGCACTCTAATTACTGTTATTTTTTCGGGTTTGGATATGATAATGCCTTATATAAACAAAAAGATACAGGTGCTCTCCTTTTTATCTCAAGTTAGTTATACTTCTTTAGGATTGACATTATTTAGTAGTTTGGCTATAATTGGTGAATTGCAGCATTTTATAGACGAAATTAAAGATAATCAGAAAAATCTTGAAAAAGAGGTTAAGAATCGGACAAATGATCTCAAATCTCAAATAGAAATTAAAGAAGAAACTGAAGAAAAGTTGAGAAATGAAATGGAGAAGGCAGTTGAAATGGCAGAAAAAACAAAAGCTGCCAGTCAAATCAAATCTGAATTTTTATCCAATATTACTCATGAAATTAGATCTCCTATGACGGCATTTATAGAATTATCTGAGGACTTGCTTGAGACAGATTTAACTGACCAGCAAAAAGAAGAGGTTAGAACTATAAATAAATCGGGAAAGTCACTCAAAAGATTGGTATCCAATATTCTTGATTTTTCAAGATTGAAATCAGGTGACTTGAGTAGAAAAATAGAAGAATTTAACCTCCGTGCTTTAATTAGCAGTACTGCTGATGAGTTTGAAAAAGATATCTCTAAGAAAAATTTAACCTTTAAGATTAAATATAATGCTCCAGAGGTGGTGTATGGCTGTAAAAATTGGATAGAACAAATATTACGTAATCTGATAGATAATGCAATAAAATTCACTAAAAAAGGGAAAGTTACTGTATTTGTTTCCGCTGAGAAAAAAGCAAGCAATAAATATCAGTATCATATTAATGTACAAGATACAGGGATAGGAATCTCAGGTGAATTACAGGAAGTTATATTTAAGCCTTTTAAGCAAGCGGATAGTTCCAATACTAGAGAATTTGGAGGTACTGGAATTGGGCTAACTTTGACAAAACAATTGGTAGAATTGATAGGCGGAAAAATTAAATATGAAAGTGAACCCGGGGAAGGTTCTACATTTATAGTCTCAATTCCATTGAAAATATCTAAAGTTAGAAAAGAAATTGAAGAGTAAATGATATTCATGAATGAGGTTGCCAGGTAAGAAATGAAGGAATTTAGCCCAGATATAGTTTTCAGTACACATATCGGTCTACCAATTATTTTAGCCGGTTTTTTGTTGCTTGGTAGTGCTATATCTTATTTTTTATATAATAAGTTAGAAGTAAAACTCTATTTGAGTATAGCTTTTTTCCAATTTTGTGCTTTTTTATATACATTTTTAGAGGCAACAATTGTTTATTACATTCATAGTGAGAATATTGCAACTGCACTGCAGTTTTCAAGACTAGAAGAACTAACTATCGCTTTGTTTCTGATCGCCATCCCCTGGTTAATGAAGAATATGTCACCAGCAAAGTTTCCAAGACTAACCAAAATATTCCTTAAAACCGGTCTTATTTTAAATATCATTTTTATTCTTGCTGCTTTTATTACCCCGGAGCTGTTCTTATCGTTGACTCAGTCAGTTGCTGAAGGGGGAATACTTCAAAAAAGTTTTGGGCGGGGAGAACAGGGAGTGTTATTTGTTGTTAGAGATATTGTTTTAGCTATATATTTGATTTTTTCTATTATTTTTCTTTCGGATGTGCAGAATGATAAATCATTTTTAAATTTTACCAAATGGGTCTACAGAGGAGCGATATTAACTATCATTTTTTCAGCTATTGATTTATTAAATCCCTATTTACATTTTAAGGGAGCTATATTTCCTCCTATAATAAATCTACCTTATTCGGTAATTGGTCTTAGTGTATTTGGATTTTTTGTGATTATGGGGGAGTTTAAAATGTTCATGAGAAGAATTAATAAAAAACAGGAATACCTAAGAGTCTTGGTTAATCAAAGAACCCAAAAATTAAAAAAGAAAATCGAACAGAAGGACCAAATTCAAAAAAGATTGGAGGAAGAGAAAGAAAGAGCTGTTGAATTAGCTAAAAGAGCAAAACAGGCTAATCGAGATAAATCTCATTTTATGTCTAATATTTCTCACGAGATGCGAACACCTATGAATGGGGTTTTAGGAATGGCTCAAATTTTAATGGAAGAAGATTTAAATGATGAACAAATGGACAAAGTTGAGGTAATTTATAATTCAGGTAAATCATTGATGCATCTTGTAGAAAATATTCTTGATTTTTCTGATATAGATTTGAAAAATAAAATAACCAAAAGATCGAATCTAAATCTTAAAAAATTAATTATTTCTATCAAAAATACTTTAGAACCTAAGATTAATCAAAAGAATCTTGATTTCAATATTCGATATAATGCGCCGGAAAATATTATTGCAAATAAAAGCCAGATTTATCAAGTTATTATGAATTTAGCAGATAACGCTGTTAAATTCACTAAGGAAGGTGAAGTTAATATAGAAGTTTCGATTAAAAACAGATTATCCGAGCATAAGGCGGAATATTCTATTGTAGTTGAAGATACGGGGATTGGAATTTCTGGTGAAACGCTTAATGAAGTATTAAATAATAAAGAGACTCATGAAGAATTTTTTCCAGGAAAAAGTCAGGATGAAAGCTATGGACTTTTAATTGTAAAAAAATTGGTCGAATTAATGCGGGGTTATATAAAATTGGATAGTGAACCGGGGCAAGGATCAAGATTCAAAATCAATTTACCTTTACAGATTGATAAAGACAAAGAAGAAGGGAATGAATACGCAGATGAATGTGGTTTTGATATTTTGGTGGTTGAAAAATCTGAAGAAGATAATATTATTCTCAGGAAATTATTGAAGAAAAGAGGTTGTAACGTAAATAAGGCCTATAATGGTCTCGAGGCAATTGAGAAATTAGAAAACAACCAGTTCGATATTATTTTTATGGATTTGATGATGCCGAAACTAGACGGTTTTGAGACTGCAGAAGTAATCAGAAATGGGATGACAGATACAATTGGAAATAGTACATATATAGTTGGTATTACTTCAAGAAAATTAGGGGTGAACAAGGAAAAATTATATGATTCTGGAATTAATGACTATATAAGAAAACCTATAGATATGGACACTATTGTAACTGTTCTAAATAAGTATGATGAATGGAGATAATAAATGGACAGGAGCAGGAAACAAGGGGTAAATCCCAAAAAGTAAAATCGGTAGGTTGAAGTTCTCATTAGAGAGATCTACTGGATCTGATGAGGTAGCCGATATTTGTTTAGATAGAAGAATATAAAAATTTGACATTATACTAAATGTTCTAGTATTTTTTCAAAACATTTTTTACTATAACTCTGAAACATGATAAAGATATTAATCAGTTGATTCAAAAATAAAAATAAGAATATTTGTCAATTATTAAAAACCATCTACTAAAACGGGAAAATTAATCGTATCAAGTAAGTGCTAGTAAAAGATCTTAAGTTCTTGTAGATTATTTTACAATATTAGATATTAATATGAACTTTTAAAGAAACTTTGTGTCATTAGGCGACTCTAAAAAAAAGGTACAGTAGTGGATTATATCCCGAAAATCATTATTTTAGGAAAAAAAGAAAAAGAAGCAAGAAGTATTACTCAGAAATTTGAAAAATATATTTTATCAAATTTTAATGCTAATGTTGATACCTTTGCCTCAGGTAAGAAAGTTTTACAAAATTTGGAAGAACTAGATCCTGACCTAATTATTAGTGAATGGAATTCAGATGATGACATGGAAAAAAGTCTTTGTAGATCAGTGAAAAATATAGATGGATACCAGGATATATATTTTATTTTAATTTCAAATAAAAATGTAAATCTAAATCAAATTGATTGTTGGGAGGAAGATATTGATGGCGTATTAGAAGCTGATCTTACTCAGAAAACCTTTTTAGTCAAAATAAAGCCATTTATGAATCTTGTCAAATTGGAAAAAAAATTACAGATTAGAGATAATAAATTAGAAAAAGTATATAAAGAAAATTATAAATATAAACAAAGATTAGAATATAAAAGTAAACGTCTATTGGATGGAGAACAAGAACTTGATGAAGCCTTGGATCAAGTATCAAATATGGCTCAAAAATTAAAAACTGCCCATTCAAGGATTAAGAGACTAAAGAAGGAGAGAAAGAAAGATCTTGAAAATTTTATTGATGTGGTTGCTATTTTGATTTATAAAGGGAACAAATCAGCCCGAAAACATGGCACAAAGGTCTCGAAATTATCAAGATATATAGCTCAGAAAATGGGTTTAGAAGAAGAACTAATCGATGATATTGAAAAAGCTGCTCGGTTACATGAAGTGGGAAGCTATAATGTTTCTAAAGCAATAAAAAATAAAGATCCTGCAAATTATACCGTTTCAGAAGATTTAATCATGACCAGGCAACCATTAAAGGGGAGTCAATTATTATCGAAATATTTAGGGGAGGATTCAGATATTGTCAAGATAGTTCGTCATTATAATGAGCATGTCGATGGAAGTGGATTTCCTGATAATTTAAATGGAAGTGCTATTCCAATTGGTTCCAGAATTATATCTGCAGTAGATTTTGTTGAAGAATCGAGAGTTAAATATGATAAAGATATTGAAAAGATTGTTCAGGATCTTGAATCTGGTAGTGGTGAGAAATTTGATCATGAGGTGGTATCTATTTTAAAAAATTATATCCTAACAAAATATAAGGTAGGAGAGGAAGAAAAGGCTGAAGAAATTCAGATTTCTGAGTTAGAATCAGGTATGGTTTTAGCTGAGGATATTTATACAAAGAGCGGAGTTAAATTAATTCCGAAAAATTCCATTTTGGATGAAGATAAAATAGAAACATTAATAAAATATAGTAAAATTGATCCTTTAGAAGATAATATTTACGTCAAGAGGCATAAATAATGGATATAGCTACACTTTTAGGTATAATCTCTGGTATTGGTTTGATTTTAGGCTCTATTGTCATGAACAGTGGACTGAATATTTTTATTAGTATTTCCAGTTTGATGATTGTCTTTGGGGGTACAATAGCTGCCACATTAATATCTTATCCTCTGAGTGAATTTTTATCAGTAATGGGATTTTTAGTAAAAGTATTTACTAATGATTCAAAGTCAGTTGATGAGACAATTGATGAGCTTGTTATGGTTGCTGATACAGCAAAGAAGGAGGGAATCCTGGCTTTAGAAGAATATACTGAAGTATTTGAAGATGATTTTTTAATTCAGGCTATTAGAATGCTGGTTGATGGTAAAAGTAAAGATGCAATAGTCAGTCATTTACAAACTGATACTAGATTGATGATGAAAAAACATAAAATAGGTTGGCAAATTTTTTCTAAAATGGGAGAATACTCACCTGCATTTGGAATGATAGGTACATTAATTGGTCTCATTCAGATGCTTGCTGACTTAAATAATCCTAGTTCTATAGGGCCGAAAATGGCTGTGGCACTCATTACAACATTTTATGGAACCTTATTTGCAAATTTAATTTATCTGCCCATGTCACATAAATTGAAAAGAAGAAGCGCGAAAAAACAGCATCACAGGGAACTTGTTTTAGAAGGTATTATGGGAATTAGAGAGGGAACTAATCCTAGACTATTACGTGAAAAATTGCTTATGTATTCTGAAGATAAAATTAAAAGCGAGGAAGAAGAAAGTGAAAACGAAGAAGAAAATTCTAATGAGGAAGAATAAATAATATGGCTGAAGATTTTGATTCCATGAATAATGATTTTGAAGATGATTCCGGAGATGGAGGAGGTTGGTTGGCTACCTACGGGGATATGATGACTCTTTTAATGTGTTTTTTCGTTTTACTTTTTTCTATGAGCCAGATCAAGAAAAAAAAGTTTGAACAATTAAAGCAGACTCTGAAAAAGTCCATTGGTAAACAAGATGTACCTGAGGCAGGAACTAGAGAAGGTTTAACGATGCAGAAAAGGGAAAAAGATAAACAACCAAAATCGGTTGATGAACTGGGAGGGATGATCCCTAAAAAGCAGAAAGATAGTCTTGTATCAGATGTCAATGAGTTTATATTTAAAAATAAATTAGGTGGAAAGGTTGAGGTTGACAGCAATGAAACCGGAGCAGTAATAACTGTATCAAATGTTGTATTGTTTCCTTCCGGGGAGGATGAGCTCACAGAAGGCGGCAATGAACTAATGAAAAAAATATCAAAAATATTGGAAGATTTTTCATATCGTATCACAATTGTAGGTCATACTGATAATATTCCTGTGCAGAATAAGGAGAGTGAAATTGAAACCAATTGGGAATTATCAACTACACGCGCCTGCGAAGTAGTGCGTTTTCTAATTAAAAACGGTATAGATCCGAAATTATTAACTGCTGCTGGTAAAGGTAAATATCATCCTGTGGCGAGTAATAAAACTGAAGAAGGTAGGGCAGAAAATAGGAGAGTAGAAATTATTTATAAACGTACACAAAGTGTTCCTAAGAAAGTCTTTACACCTGATAATATTCCGAATGGTACTGTTGAAAATAAGTAAAAATTAAAATCTTGTTACTAATTGTAAATGTAATTTTGCTGTTGTAAAAGTATCATCTTCATCAAAGGCATAATCAATTCCAATTAATCCCATCCGGGTATTTAATTGTACACCAATTCCGTAGGAAAAAGGAAAAATGAATTTTTTATTTTTTGCCCCGGTATAAAAGCCCTGTTCAAAAAAGGCATAAAAGCGATTAAAACGTCCCCTAATGCCTCTTAGTTCAAATGTGCTCCAGCCAATTTTGGTTCCTCTAAAAAAATCTTCTGGATAGCCTCTCATTGAACTAGCACCACCAAACCAGTAATATTCCGCGTATCTATTTTCTTTGGTATCAAACCACTTGAGCTTAGTTTCAAGTGAAGTGTTTAAGATAATATTTTCCAGGAAAGGTAAATTGTAAGATATATTTCCCTGAAATTCTTTTATAATATTATTTTTGTTCTTATTGCGAGAATGGCCTAAAAAGGCCTTTATATTTAATTGACCCCCTGTTGTTGGATTATAAATATGATCTCTTGAATCTTTACTTAGACCCACTCCGAAATAGTGAGAAGTCGAAGAATTCACTCCGATAGAGTCACCATATTGGGTAGGTAAAGTACTTTGAAAACGGTAATTAAAATTCAGCGCAGTAGTGGAAGTTAATGATTCTAATAAAGAGAAATTTAATTTTCTATCCACCAAAATAGTGTCTCTGTAAATTTGATCGAAAACAGCTCGAGTGGAAAAATCCGATTTGAATATCCAGGGGACAAAAATACTCAAATGTAATTGCTGAGATTTTTGGTTTAGTTTCGACCATTGAATATCAAATTTTTTACCCCAGCCAGTAGGATTTACAAGTGAGAAATTGAGTTTACCTGTTAAATATCCTTTCCCTTTCGTTTGTGTAGGTGGTACGTATCCGGCAATTCCACTGAACTGATTCATCTTATCTTCCTTGATATCTAATAATAACCCATAATCTCCTTCTGGTGTTTTGATAACTTCTTCTTTACCACCAATTGATAGAAAATTAATCTGTATAATGGATTGTTTAATTTTATTTAATATAGATTGATTAATAACTTCATGGAGATATTTATCTAAATTTTTATTCAAAAAATCAGAGGAAGTATTCTCAATACCTTTATAAATTATTGTATCAATTTTGACTTTTTGATTGAGTCTGACCTTAAATTCGGGATTGAAGAATGTAGAATCGTTTTCTGTAACTATTTTGTTATTTTCTAATTGTAGAGAGGCAAAATAATAACCTCTTTTTCCTAGTTTTGCCAAAACCTTATCGATAAGATTTCTATAATTCTGTTTATTGAATTTTTGGGAATAGAATTTTTTTTGAAGCTGGCTAGTGATTGTAATACAACTATCAGGAAAAAAAGAAATATTGCCGATATAAATACTATCAGAAAAATTTGATTCTTGTGAATTAATAATTGAAATTAGAACAAATAATAGTATAAATTGTTTTTTCATATTGATTAGGAAAAATATAAATATTTGAATTACCTGTATAAATGTTAATAATTGTGGGAACCAGAATGAAAGGATTTATTTTAATAATTTTTTATTTTTGAGAAAACTCTATTAGTAGGACCATCATAAATATCTATTATATTTGGAAAGAGACGGTTAAAATCGTGTATAAAAAACATGAGGCTGTTCTTGCTTTTACAATACTAAAGAATGCGGTCAAGAATAGATAGAAAAAAATAAATGAATGCCTTAAAACTAGTGTTATCTGGAAGCAAAAAAATTATAAAATCAATAAGATCTTTGAAGGTCTTATTGATTGCTCTCTGTAACAAAAAAGTAATAGAGATGGTATCGTAACAAGTCTAATTTCCGTCAATCTGAGCGTCTCGCTAGGGTCATCAGTCCTCACTCCATCAAAGAGTCCCAGTGAACCTAGTGAGAAGATCTCTGATGAGGTAGTCGAAGAATTGGAAAGAAATTAAATAACATATATTTGCAAAATTGGATAAATTTCTGAAAATAGTATAAAAATCACTTTTTACGAGAAAATCAATAAATATTTCTGAGGTATTACTGATTACAGTTTAACAAAATTTAAAAACTTAAATGAGGAGTATGGTCATTCTGCAATTTATTAAAAATAGACAAATTTATGATAAGGCAATTATAGATAAAGTTCCTGAAGCGAATCAATTTTTATGGCTCTCTACAGCAAATATAAAAAATATGTATGTTGAAAAATATACTAGATTTGTGCCCTTTTTGGAAATAATTTCAGATTTGATTAAAGATAATGTTAATGTAAGATTAATTCATGCGCAAGAGCCAGGACCTAATTTTAAAGAAGAATTCGATAAGTATCCTGCTTTAATAAATGGACTGGAGAGAATGCTGTGTAAAAGAATTCATTTTAAAACAGTTATAATAGATGGGGAGTTTATCTACCTGGGGAGTGCAAATTTAACCGGGGCTGGGATGGGAGCAAAAAATAAGGATCGAAGAAATTTCGAAAATGGAATTATTACAACAAAAAAGGCTATAATTGACCAAGTTATAGATCAATTTGACAAAATTTGGATGGGAAAAAAATGTGAAAATTGTGATAGAAAAGAATATTGTTCCGAATATAAAGATATTTATTTAGAGAACTAAACTGCAAAATTCAGCAAGATTTCACTTGAATTTTCTTAGACTAATTCCTAGGGAGGATCTCCATGAATCGCTTACTATGACTTTTTGTTAACTATAAATTGTTTAAATAAACCTTTAATAAATATAGAAAAAGGGGCGGTTTACCCGCCCCTTTTACCCGTTTGATAATGTATTTAGTATAGATTAAATCTACTTAAAAAATCTAATACTCTTTCTATTGAGCTGAAGTCGAAATATGTTAAAATCTATAATAAGCCTGATTAAAATATACTTAATATTCTTATTATATATTGTCCTGAACCATTTTCTACATTCAATATTAGAGGATGATTTATTCATCTTTACCAATACTTTCCATAATATTTGGAATAGTTTCTTTATAGGCCTTTCTTAATTTATCTACCTCAATATCAATTTCCTCATTTATTTTTAATCTACCACTATCATTGACAGTGCCAATTGTTTTGGTTGGTACAGAATAACTTGAACAAATTCTCTCCAGATCTAAAAGAGCATCTTCATCTATCGAAGTTATTATAACTGATTGAGTTTCGCTGAATAGGAGTTCATCATCACGAATTTTTTCCGAAAAATGAAATTCCGCACCTAACTTTTCATCCTTATCATTCAAAATTAAGCTTTCAGCGACCGCTGTTGCAAAACCACCGTTAGAAATATCTATGGCAGAATTGATTATATCTTCCTGGATTGCAGCAAGAGTGGCCTGCTGAATTCTGTGCTCGAATTCCATATTTATCTCAGGTGAATTTCCTGTGACTTTATCATGAATTTGTTTTAAATATTCTGACCCATCAAGTTCACCTTTGATTCTGCCAAACATAACAATAAAATCACCAGGGTTTTTAAACCAGGCGGTAGTAGCATGGTTAACATCCTCAAGTAATCCTACCATTCCAATCACCGGAGTAGGGAAGATACGGGTTGTTTCGGCTTGATTATAAAAGCTGACATTACCTCCAGTAACAGGGATATCTAGTTCACGACAGGCATCTCCAATACCCAAGACTGCATTTTTGAATTCATAATAAACTTCAGGATCATAAGGATTACCAAAATTTAAACAATTAGTGATTCCAAGTGGATCTCCACCTGAGCAAACTACATTTCGGGCTGCTTCTGCAACCGCAATCTCGCCTCCTCGATAAGGATTTAAATACACATATCTTCCATTTCCATCTGTACAGGTAGCCAGGGCTTTATCTGTGCCTTTGATTCTAATAACTGCGGCAGAACTTCCAGGCTCTACAACAGTATTACTTCTCACTGTATGATCATATTGTTTGTATACCCAGGATTTATCTGCGATGTTTGGGCTTGAGATTAATTCCAACAAAATCTCATTATAATCATCAGGTTCAGGTATATCTTCGGGATCAAAAGAACGTGTTTTTTCGAAATAATCAGGTCTTTCCGTTTTTCTTTCATATTCTAAATGTTCGGCTAATGTATCCACAGGTATACTGGCAACCTGATCACCTTCTTCATATATATCTAAATTGCCACTGGAAGAAACATCGCCTACTTCAGCACATTCAAGATCCCATTTTTCCAAAATTTCCTTAACTTCAGGTTCAAACCCCTCCTGAATAACAAGTAACATTCTTTCCTGGGATTCAGAAAGCATTATTTCATAAGGAGTCATGCCAGGTTCTCTTCGGGGAACCTTATCCAGATTTATTTCCATTCCAACCCCACCTTTTTCTGCCATCTCAGAGGAAGAAGAGGTAAAACCTGCTGCTCCCATATCTTGAATACCAATTACATAATCTTTTTTGGCTAATTCCAGGGTTGCCTCAAGCAGTTTCTTTTCTTGAAAAGGGTCACCCACTTGAACAGCTGGACGGTCTTCCTCGGAATCCTCGTCCAGTTCATCCGAGGCAAATGTCGCTCCATGTATCCCATCTCTACCTGTTGATGAACCGATTATCATAACTGTGTTGCCTGGACCTTTTGCAATAGCACTTTTTGTTTCTCCTTGTTTTACAAGACCGATAGACATGGCATTAACTAAAGGATTATCCGAATAACCTTTATCAAAAAATATTTCTCCTCCAACTGTAGGTATACCCATACAATTCCCATAATGTCCTATTCCATCTACAACATGTTCAAATAAGTATCGATTTCGTGGCTCGGATAAGGGACCGAATCGTAGGGAGTTTAAATTTGCTATCGGTCTGGCTCCCATTGTAAAAACATCTCTTAATATACCTCCTACCCCAGTTGTGGCACCCTGAAAAGGTTCAACAGCAGAAGGATGGTTATGACTTTCTATTTTAAAAGAAAGGGCTAGACCATCTCCAATGTCAATTAATCCGGCATTCTCTTCTCGGGCATCTACCAACATATTTTCATGTTCCTGGGGAAAAGTTTTTAGCATAGCAAGGGAATTTTTATAGCTACAATGTTCGCTCCACATTACAGAGTAAATTCCCAGTTCGGTAAAAGTAGGTTTTCTACCTAACGTACTTTTTATCTTTTCATATTCATCTTCCGAAAGTCCATGTTCCTGAGCTAATTCAAGATTTACTTCCGGTTCTTGTTTTTTACTCATTTATACTCCATTTTTTCCGCTTTAAATATCGCTAAATTTAAAGATTTTATTGTTTTTTTCTAATATAAATAATTATGATAGTAAGTGTCTTTTGTGCAGTAAATAAATTATTCAGCCAATCTCCCAGCTCAGTATATACTCATAATTATTCTCGAAATTAGTATCTACATATGTCCATTTCCCACCTAAATTTAATTGATTAACAGTGGATTGGAAATGATAAAGAGCTATACCAATATCAATACTCTGCAGATTAACTCCCTGAAGGAAATTACTATAAAATATATTTTTGCTGATAAAAAAATGAAAATAGTTGTTCCTTTTTATGACTCGCCAGGGCTGCCTGTTTGAAGCAGATGGTGCTAATCTAAGCATTTCCAGAGGCTGCTCGAATTTTCCAGCCTCTATTTTGCTTAAGGGTTTGTTATCTGTATCTTGAAAGAATAATTCTTTCCAGGGCTTCCTACTTTTTGAGCCTGCAGTAAAAACTAGAAATTTATCACGTAAAGATCTATTGTCCTTTGGATAACCAAAAACAACTACAGCAGGTATGATTTCATTATTCGAGATATCAACGGCCTCAGTAAAATCACTTTTTGAGAAAGAGCCACCTAACCAGCAACTACCAAGACCTAGATTGGTCAGGAAAAGTACTATTCTCTCCATTAAAAAACCATAGTCCAAAAGTTCTGAGTTATCGGGAGATTGACAGGATCCAACTATAAAATAATTACCATTTTTAACAATACCATAGGTCCCCAATTTTTGAGAGTTTTGTTCACCTTTATTTTGGGCAACTTGAAAATTGAAGGAGTTTTCAAAAGGGGAAGCGGGAGAGGAATCGATCAAGTCTTTGATTTCCGTTAAAATTTGTTGGTCAATCTTTCTGTTTTGAAAAGTTCGAATTGATCTTCTTTTTTTAATGTTTTGTATAATATCCATTAATAATAATTACTTTTATAGGTTATAAAAATTAATCAATAGCACGCCACTTTTCTTCAAGAATTTTAAATTGGTTGGAGTCATCTTTTCTAATTTTTAAAGTTTTAATTCCTCGGTCCTCATACTGCTTTCTGGAATAGTTCTGCAGGAATTCTAGAGTTATTATGTTTGATTTTTTGTCGATGATTTCAAGGTCAGAAATTTCAACCTGAATATTTTCTGCTTCTTTAAAATTAGAGATTTTATAATTCTTCCATTCTTTAAAATTTTTACCTTTACTTTGGAAAGATGAATCATAATATGATATGAATTTTGATATTTGTTCATTTTCCCAGGCTTGTGACCAGTCTTGCAGGAAATTTTTAAGTATTAACTTCTTATCTGTGTTGACAGGTGTTCTTTTATTCCAGTTAATTATTTTCCAGCGGTTTTTAATTTTTATCAAATAGAGTAATAAATTTCCTAGTTTTTGACCTGATGAATCTGACAAATTGGTTTCTATGAGTGTCTGATTATTTGTTGTATAAATTATTGGTGAAGAAAATAATATATTTTTTTGTCTGTATTTATTAAAAATGGATTGTAAATCTTTCTTCTCACTTATAAGCGTAGCATAAAATTCACTAAATTGTTTAAAGTTATTGGAATAAATTGATCTCTTCCATTTAGAGAAAAAGTTAGACCAATGTTTTCGACTTTTGATATGTTTTTTGTTGCTGAGTGAGGTCCAATAATCGGAGTTAGATGTAATAATTATCGGTATATTTTTAGTTATAAAGTTTGTTACTTTTGAAAAATTATTTTGTATATAAATGCAGCCTTTATTCTTTGAAATATTATTTTGGCTTGTTTGGAGTAACAGGTTAAAATCTTTTTTATTATACATACTATCAATAGGGTTAGGATAATTTAATAGAAGGGCTACAATAGTAGAATCATTGTTGAAATTTTGGACTTTCAAGTTTTTTTGAGAAAAATAAATTCCTTCTGGAAAATTGTCATACGCAGTAGAACGATTATTAGCATTTCCTGGTGGTATTATTTCAATAGATAGACTATTGATAGCTTCTGTTCGATGCAGGCTATTTTCTTGGATTAATTTTATTTCCTGAAGGTTTTTATCGACTAAAACAATTTTATGACCAGAATTTTGGGTTAAATTATGGTAAAGTGAAAGTGCCCGGGTCTGGCTTGTTGTCTTATAATTAAAAGTAATTAAAAATGTAATAATTATTAATAATGGCCTGACAAATTTCAAGATCATTATTCCTTTTCAAGTTATCTTTCGTCTCTAACAGGATAAATATAATTAGTTTATTTAATAATTACAATTATTTGATTTCTTAATTATTGAAATATTCGAATCATTAAGACATTGTTATTTTATGTAGGATTAGGTAACTTTTGTCAGCGTATTGAGATGCCCCCGTAGCTCAGCTGGATAGAGCATCGGCCTCCGGAGCCGAAAGCACGGGTTCAAATCCTGTCGGGGGTACAATAAATCTTAATCAGAATTGATACAAAGATAATTCTTTTAATTTCTTTATACTTCAAATTTATCAATTAATTCACTCAATTCCTGAGATAGGCGACGTAATTCTCCTGAACTCTCATCTATTCCTTCTATATCATAATATAAATCTTCGATTAATTGAATCAATTCATTCAGTTCTTCATTGGCCTGGCTTGATGATCTTGTAGCCTCCTGGACATTTTGATTGACTTGATTTAATCCTGCAGAAACCTGGGCTGCATTTTCAGCATTTTCATTACTAGTAGTATCTTGCTGTTCTACAGAAGCTGCAATTCCCCCTACGGCCTGATCAACATCACCTATGACATCTGCAATTTCTTCAATTATATTAACAGTTTCGGAGGAAGAATCCTGTACATTCTGTAACCTTTGATTAATATCTTCTGTTGCCTCGGCTGTCTGATTGGCCAATTCTTTGATTTCATTGGCTACTACAGCAAAACCTTCCCCGGCCTCTCCTGCTCTAGCTGCTTCTATGGTAGCATTCAAAGCAAGAAGATTAGTCTGTTCAGAAATATCCGCTATAGTTTGAGTAACCTCTCCAATTTTCTGAGCTGCTTCTCCCAATTCATTTACCTGGCGGGAAGCTTCCTGAGCTTTATTTACAGCCTGATTTGTAATCTTTTCAGATCTATTCGCATTTTCTGCTATTTCTGAAATACTGGCACTCATTTCTTCAATACCAGAAGAGATATTATTGATGTTATTTGTAGACTGTTCCATTGTGTCAGCAACATTATCCAGATTTGTATTAACTTTTGCAGAAGAGGTGTCTGCCCGCCTGGCATTTTGTTTTGTTTTTGCACTTTTGTCAGCCATTTGATCTGAAATTGTATCCATTTGTTCTGAGGTGGAACTAAGTGATTCCACAACATCTATGATTTTAGCAAAAATCTGTCTTAATTTTTTCTTCATACTCTTCAGTGCTTCTCCGACTTCCGTGAGCTCGTCATTCTTTTGGGTTCTTATATTTATTGAAAAATCTCCCTCTCCAAATTTCTGACAATAATCTTTTATTTTTCTTAACCTCCCAATCATACTATTAATATTAATCACTGCATATATAATAGCACCGAGACTAATAACCACAATAATAACTAAATTTCTAAATAGCTTTGACATCTTTTGCTCAGACTGCTGTTGCAATAGATCCACTGCTTTATCCATTTCACTTAGAAGTTTAATATTATTACTTAAAATATAGGCTAATTCCTGATCACTTTCCTGAGGATTTTTTAAGATACTCTCTATTTTTGTAGAGAATGGATCCCATATTTTATTTACTTTCTTCAATTGTTCTAATGCTTTCCCTTTGGCACCAGCAAGAGTTTCGTATTTAGCCTGATTGGGATCTAAACTCAGAGGTGCTTTGCCAGAATTCGTTAAAGCATCAAGAGTAACATCAAATATTTGCTTGCTATTTTTAATTTTTTGCACACTTTTCTGAACTTTACTATTACTACTATCATTAACGTATTTCTCTAATTGTAGAATTTCTTTCGTCATTTTTTGTGTCACCATTCTCTGGCGTCCAGCCAGATTAATAGCAATTGCATCTCCTCTTTGGTTTTGGATTGAAAAAAATGTTACCAGGGCCATTATAAGAGTCAAAGCGCCCAGTCCGAAAATAATGCCAAAGACTTTAGCTTTAATAGTTAAATTCATAATTTCCTCATTTTTCCCCTTTAATTTTTTCCTTCATTGATATAAGTCTCAAATATCA
>Ga0209948_1000042_pt1 | contig 34951 bp, 30 predicted proteins | sample SalPonR2_C_D2_MG_FD_185709 | JGI IMG/M metagenome (GOLD analysis project Ga0209948, IMG submission 185709) | Salt pond soil microbial communities from South San Francisco under conditions of wetland restoration - Salt Pond MetaG R2_C_D2_MG... ... | reverse complement strand
ATCATAATATTGGGAAAGAAGATCATTATGCGAAAGAGGATAATAATCAGGATGCAATGTGCCATCCGGACTAAAAAAATCAGTCACTAGATTTGGATCTACCTCGGGACTCTGCTTTTCAAATATATTTTTACTATATACTGTATCAGCAGGATCAAAAGCAGGATAAAATTCATGAACATTCCCGCCTGGAGAACCTTGAGAATCATATGCCCCTGATATACTTGCTAATGTATCTCCATCAACAACCGCTCCTAACCAAAAACCACTGAAAGCCAGAAAAGTATTATTACTTCCTTTAGGATAGTTTAAAGCATGGGGAAATCCAGCCATATTGACTGCAGTAGGATCTGGCGAACCAATATTTCCATAAACGACTTTAAAATTATTTATATCCTGGTATTTAAAATCCACATTAGGAGGAGGAAATTTTTCCTGAGCAAATACAGATGTACCAGTTATGAGCAATGCAACAGCAATATTGAATAAATATTTTCTTAATAAATTATATTTTCTAAACATCTACTAATACCCTTTAATTGAAATTTATTTTTATACCTAATCTTATTAATCTTTCTCGATTATACGTATATATACCTCTCCTGAATAACAAGTCCGGATATTTCATATATTTATTGGAAGTTCCTGCTAAATTACCATAATCATAGACCTCTCCAGTTCTTTTATTAAAACTATTTGATATATTAGGATTACGGAAATTAAGCAAATTTTTGGCTTCTACAAATAATCTGAATCTGAAGTCTCCAACTCTAAATCCCTTGCGAAAATTCGCATCCATATAAAATTGATTTGGGCCGGTTGCACTATTTTGTTCAATATAAATCTTATTGGGTATAACAGGTGTATAAGGAACACCACTATTAGCTCTAAATGTCATGTTGAAACCTACATCTTTAAAATATTTACCGAATATTTTCAAAGGCCTTTTTTCAGGTACATGAAATGAAAATTGAAGCTTAAAAGAATGGTTTATATCGTAGCCCATTCTTTGTGCTCTTACAGGAGGTGGAACCGTCGATCCCTGCTGATAGGCATCTAACGAGGCTAGACTAAAACCACGGGCAAGCAGATAAGTATAGTTAGCTGTAATACCATAAAAATTTGCATATTCTTTTCTCAATTCAGTTTCAAAGCCCCGGCTTGAGCCAAACCCTGTATTTTGATAGACTACATTAATAGGTTCGGTATCCGTTTGTCTACCACCAATTGCATCAGAATAATCCTTACCAAATATTTTAACACGTAAAACCCAATTTTTAACAAACTCTGACTCAACTCCTAACTCATAATTAATTGATTTACGAGGTTCTAAATTGGGATTTCCTATAACACTATTCAAAAATGGATCTCTATACATCTGTTCGAAAGAAGGTTGCTGAGAAAAATATCCATAGTTAAAAAACACCTTGGTACTAGTATTAGCAGGAATGGAAAGACCAAAACGAGGACTATAGGTTGATTGTATTCGATCAAATTCATTAACATCGGAGCCAGTGTTCGTATTAAATGCTTCTATATATTCATCAGAATTGATAGTATTACCGTGAAGATAATAATCACCTCTTACACCTAATAAAATATACATACCAGCATAATCAATACGATCCTGTAAGTAGAAAGACCCTCTCTGAGGTGTATCATTAAAATACCAGCGCAAATTACCATACCTGGGATATTTACCTGGCAGTGAATCTCTTTCCGGATAATAGTTTTGGTAACCTTGAATGTTGAGGAAATCAATATTTTTGCTTTTATAAGATAGACCCGCTTCTATTTTATGAATCTTGGCTATATGTTTGACAAATCTAGATTTAATATCAAATACTTGACTTTGGGACTCTTCATAATTTTTGTGAAGTCCAAAATCAATAAAATGGTCCTTGTTAATATCAATATTCTCAACGGGAGGTAAATATTGAGGATTGGTTCGAGAATAATCAAAATTCGTATGGTCAAAATCATCTGGCATATATTCTAAAAATTCATCTCTCTCCGATAATGAAATATTATAACTACGATCTTCGTAAGGAAGACTAACACGGTATCCCCAGGTATCTTTAGGCGAATCTAATCCTAACAACCCATCATAGCTATCTATTGATTGATAAGAAGCATGTACTCTATAATAAGTATTTTCTGATAAACTATGTTTAAAAATTGCTGTATACTTATCTACCTTTTGACGATTAATGGGCACACTATTGGGTAAGTTTTTCCAGGCATAATTATAATTTTTATTAAAATTATTTTGGTAACGATATTTTAAGTTCAATCTTATTGTATTGATTGGTCTATAATCCAAATTTGCAGTTCCTTTATAATTTGTATGCTGGTGGTTAGGTATACTCAAGGGCCCAATTTGTGATTCTCCATAATCACCTCCCATATGATAATAGCCATTTTTAAGATCCGCGGTTAATGAGGTAGAAAAATTTCCCTTACCTGGGAGAAATTTTATTGGACCATTAACACCAAGGTAACCGTACTTATACCCTTCATTTCTTCCAGGAGAAAGCAGATCTGTTTTAGCATGAAAATCTACATCTATATAGTCTTTCCCAGACTTAGTTATTATATTGATTATTGCACTCTGAGCATTTCCGTAACGAGCACTAAACCCCCCTTTTATTACTTCTACCTCTTGAATCTGATTTTTATCTATATCTACAGCATTTACACCTGTAACAGGATTTGAAGCAGGAACACCATCAATTAAATACAACACTTCATCACTACGTCCGCCACGTACATGTATTTTACCATTTACTTGTACTACACCAGACTGCATTGCCATAATGTCTTTAGCACTGGTTGCACCTGGCATTCTTTGAATTTCCTGACTATTAATCACTTCGGAACTACTGGAGGTTTTTACATCAACAGCGGGCTTTTTGGCCGTAACAACCAGAGAATCACTTTGTAGTGATTTAGGTTTCAACTCCACATTTATTTTTCTCATTCTATTTTCAGAAACCTCAAGACCCTTTATCTTATGTTTGGCATACCCAATATAACTTACAGTCATAATATATCTTCCAGCAGGTACAGAAGAAATTAAGTAACGACCATTCTTATCAGAAGCAACTCCATGAACTTTATCCTTATCAACATTTTTCAGAATTACATTGGCACCTACCAGAGGTTTACCTGATTTAAAACCTGTTATTCTCCCCTTGACGAGACCAGCAAGCATACAACTTGTAGAGACTATTAGTATAAATATAATTCGAATTAATTTAATTTTAAGTCCAAATTGATTAAACATTTTTATCATTTCTAAATCCCATTTACTTTTGTTCAAATGGTTTATCTTCATTAAAATATTCTCTCACTTCATTTAACACTTTAATCGCTCCTTCTTTTTCAAAGTAATAAAGAGGAAAACCGCAAAAAACTATCCTATAATTATTATTGTAGTATCCCGTACCAATTGTGGCTCCATTCCAATCTACTCCCACGCTATCTGCCGTATAATATTGAAAAACAGGTTCAGAAAAATTTCCAATATCCTCATCAGGAATTACAGTTATGTTCTTAATTCCACCAATTGTCTGAGAGTATTTTCCATTATCTGCATAGGCAGTATCTTTTTCCCTGGGTAATATTGCACCTTGTAGTTTATTAGGAGCCCCGTTATTAAAACCATTAATGTGAAGAGCATCTTTTGTAAAGTCGCCAAAAAATCGAAGCTTCTCTTCAACTTCAGATCTATCTAAATTATCTAAAATTTGTCGGCTGGTAATCCACAAGCGCCCCCCAGTGTTCAAAAATTGCCAGAACTGAGGTATAAACTCGCTAATATGAGTTTTCCTTGAATGTTCAGAATGATACAGAATCTTATCATATTCTTTAAGTTTTTTAATCGGTATAACACCCTGGGTATAATAATCCCAGGTATCAAAATTATTAATACCAGCGTCTGTAAAAACTTCTGAAAAGAAAGCGTCCTGTTTACTGTCACTGACACCGAAACGGGAATTATAAGTATCATCGATTATTAGCCATTTATCACGGTCTTTTTCGGGCAGATAAAAATATAGATCAGTCATAGCAGGAGTAGTATCAGATCTAAAGGCTGTATTTCTAGATCTAACATATAATGTATGTTTCCCCTCAACTTTACCCTCAATTAAAGCTGGATCAATGTATAAAACTGTGTCAGATATACTTTCAGACCAATCACCATTGTCAATTTTATATTCGTAATCCATTATTTTAGGTGGAGACTTATATTTATATGGATTAGGCTGATTACCAGTAACAACTACTTTAATTCCTGGCCAAAGCTCATCAGCTTGTGACTGAACTAAAAGAGAATCATTAAAATTATCTTCATTGGAAGGATATTTTATTTCGGTTTCAGGATTTATACTTTGTCTCGTATAGATGACTAAAGTATCGGGAGTATTATCTATTCTTCCTGCTCTATCTTCTGCTTTAACAAGAATTGTTTGTTTATTTACCTTATCACTAGAAGGAAAAACAATTTGTTTTTGTTCCCTGGTAGTAAACTTCCAGTCCTGCTCCTTTGTTGCTCCACTATTAACAAATTCTGTCTCAATTTTATAATGATATCCTTTGATGATACTATTAGGCGCAAGTCCACGCCAGCTTATAGTTTGTACGGTTTTATACCGTACAGAGTCAGGATTATTCGGGGCAGGTACATGTATTATTTTAGTCTGAGGGGGCTCTTTTTGTTTTTTCTCCCCCTGGAGTTTTGGATCGACTAGATCAGAACAGTTGAAAAGATAAAATATCAAAATCACTAGTGATATAACTTTAAATATTATCTCGGCTTTCTTTTTCATGATTTTACTCTTTTTTAATTTTAATACTTTCAATTGCCATACTATCAATACCTACCGTATTTAAATGGAACATATCTTCTTTTCTTACGACTGCTTTATCAACCCTAAAAGTAATGTAAATATCAGTGGTAACGTTTTGCTCCATGGCAATAGTTCTATCGATATTGACAGTTGTATTGGAGAATTCACCTTGATAGGTAAGTGGATAAGTATTCCCATTGATAACAAAAGAAGTATCAAGAGGGCTCATTTGAAATCTTAAGCTATCATAAGTATAAGAAGGTACCGAACCGTACGCAACTCTATAACTCGTATCAGTCTGATTCAGGATATTGATCTTAGGTACAAGTCGACGATCCTGTCTGTATTGATTTTTCCTTTGATAAAAATTGGCATAAAGACTATCATTATATAATCTGAAACTGGTACACTGCACTTTTAGACTATCCCCTTCCTGTACTGTTTTTCCAAAAGCACTATTCTCGGGATAATGGAATTTTACCCAGACACGAATATAAGCTGGGTCATCAACTTTATTCTCAGTCAAAGGTATCTCACAATTGGAGATAAAGATTGTAAATAGAATAAATAACAGAATTATTGATTTGAGCTTTTTCATTAAAATACACTCCGAAAGTTTATATTTATTAGAACATTTTATCTAGTCTTTCTATTTTGATTACAATATCTTGTTCTTTAACCTCATAATTATTAAAATCGTTAAAATTATGAGATAATCCATAATTATTTTTCTGCAGGAGTGCAACCTTATTACCTGGAAGAATAGCTATACCACTCGGGGGCCGCTCCATCTTCGTAGATAAATCTACGACTTCTCTCTTGACTGCTGGAGACAACGAGGCTGAATCTAATTCATGAGGCGTAAGAGTCTCTATGGCTTTTCCAAATATTCCTTCCTTTTGTGGAGCAAACCAGATTGAATCTGGTAAGACAGTTTTAACTAACAAATTTCTTTTATTTGAGCCAGTTTCACCATACTCATTAACAATACAAAGAGTATCATTAATTACTGCAATATCACCTATTTTGACATCCCCGGGCTTAACACCATCAAAACTTTTATCCATGACTTCATAAATTCCACTTAGATTTGGTGTCTCAGACAGTTTTCCAGGATTAAGCTGAATGAGCCTTCTACGATCTTTATATATTTCCAATGTATCGTTGAGCTTATTTTCTAAATATTTTTTAAAAACGCCTATCATTTTTTTATTATTTAACAAATCAAGTCCAGAAATTCCACCATCAGCAATTTGATTTTCATAAACTGTTCTTAAACCTTCATAGGGTTTAAGTTGTCTTAAAACATTTCCCTTTTGCTTATCCCCCTCTCCCCACCTACCAGCGGCCTGTAAAATACCAGGATAATATTGTTCTCCTATCCAGTAGGAATTACTATATTGGTCAAAAGTTATAGCCTGTGGATCAATTCCTTGATCCTCGATACTCATGCTATTATTAACAACATTGATTTTATTACTTGCATAATCTTGAGTTGGTTTGCCATTATATATATTACCAAACATGCTCCGCATTTTTATTCTATCTTTTATTGATATTTCACCATCTTTAAGTTCAAGTTTTACTATTTCTGGTTCAAATTCTGGTACTAAATATTTTACTTCTTTTTTTTCATTATTATTTTGGACTAGTTTTGGACCGCTATTTGTTACTGTTACAAATTCTCCTCTACCGATATAATCAAGTGCTGAAAAGCCACCTAGTCTAATTTTATCACTATTTTTGAGAGAGGGTAGATCAGAATAGTCCAATCTATATTCACCATTAAAACTGGAATCTGACATTAAAACGCTATTTTCCTCACAAGATTGTATGAATAATAAGAGTAAAGTACTTATTATGATCGAACACACTAAAAATTTACTATGATTATTCATCATTATATCTCCAGTTTTTTGAAATACTAGTGCATGAATAAATATATTATTTCGTGTTTTCTATAGACATCTTTCCCACTTCTTTCAATTAACCTAAAGTAATTTATATAAATATTTATTTAATACAAAGTATTTTTTTAATTTTTTTATAAACTCAAAGTGAGAGTTTGTTTGGATATGTAAAGTAATATAATTGGAGGGGAAAGTTATAAATCAAATATTGCAGGAACGAAGCTGTAAAATAAATCAGTCTTCAGGTTAATAATTTAGCGTGCTTCCCCTGATTGGGAACTAAAATGTAAAAGTATATAATTATAGGAATATTAAGTAAATATATTTTCTTAATTTTAGAGATTTATGCTATTTTTCAACTATATGCTCTTGACCTTAATTATTCATAACCATTTTAATATGGTAGGTTAAGAATATATTTTATATTATTTTAAATACCCTTTTCCATAAAAACTCAGTTTTTCCGAAGGATCCCCCTAGGGGTCTTCATCGAAGTCCCTGGTGACCGTTGTGACCTAAGTGACCTTGGTGACCTTCGGGGTATGGTTATGAATAATTTTAAGGTAAACCCCAGGGCCCTGGGCCTATAGGCCCTTGGGTGAAAAAGGGCTGGTAATGAATTTTTCAGGTTGAATTGTTTATCCCTGCTTTTACTACCTCACCAGGAAGCTCTAGCAAGGGACTTAAAAATAAAAAAATATAGTGATTGATTTGATTTTTTTAAAATATTTTTTAAAGGACCCAAAACTTGAAACTCATATGTTTATTGAACAATATTTTGATTATAATCAGCTTTTTTTTGACAGCCTTATTTAATCATAATTTATAAACTAAATATCTAATGTAAATTTTTTATAAACTATAGCGAATATTTTGCCCTCATTTTTGATATTGCAACAAAAAATTAAACAAAAAGTTAAGTGGAATATTTTCTCTCATATACTACAGGAGTATGATAATCAATTCCCGAGTTTAATCTCTTCCTAGTATAATAGACTTCAATGTATTCAAATATGTCACTCCTAGTTTTGGGTCTGTAAGAAAAAGTGTGTAAACCACCCTAAAATAGCTTAATATAGTTAATAATTTGAGAGAATTCCGCTTTCATCTACTTTTTAACCGGACTCTACTGTATCACACTTACAGATTCATAAATCAATTTACTAATTTTGTTCTTAAGTTTAATACAGTTCCTACCATAAGCATATGAATATTTTGTCCTATTACATCTGCATTATCCTTCAAAATAATAATCCAGGCGTAGGGGTTCCCATATTCTTTTTTAGCTATTGATATTAAAGATTCACCGGATTTAACTGTATATTTATAAAAATTGTAATCAAGCGGATTGGCATTTTTTTGGGGTACATTTTTGAGTATTATTTCACGGAACGGTTGAATAACATCAGGATTATCCCCTATTTTTTCTTTATTCCAAGAATAAATTTTCTCCCATTTATCAATATTATCATAATATTCTTGTGAAATTTTAGACAACCAATCTCCGGGTTTGATCATATACTTTTGACTATCGAGCACACTTGCTTCTAATTCTCTTCTTAGAGAAGCAATTACTTCATTTTTCTGCTGAATTATATTCTTTAAGGAATCAATTTTTCCCTTACAAACTTTTTTTGTTTTGCTGAGCTCTGTTCTCAGTTGTTCATTCACCTGAGAAATTTCTTCTTTGGATGATTTTTCTGATCTAACCCTAGATTTATAGGTAGATATAGTATCCAGAACTTCTTCCTGAGAAAATATTTTTTTTACTTTAATTGACCCAAAGTGATAAGCCATACCAACTTTAATATCCACATAGGAATCATTGTATCTACCCCCAGATGCTCTATCAAAATTATCTTTGGCTGGATAATTCCATCGGGAGGAAATATTTAAAGATACTCTATCAGATATAGGCGCTTCAAGACCTAAACCTAAGGAGGACATAAAACTATAGTTCATATTATTGTTTTGGCTATATATACCTAACCTTGTGCCTAAATCTAAATAGGGTTTAAAAAATAAATTCGTCGGAACATAAAATTCACCGTAAAAGCCAGGTGAGAAAACATTATTTGTTGGTATATTTTGCATCAGCTTTAGCCTATCATAACCAGCAGATAGTTTTAGAAAAGAATAATTTGTCAAGGGATAACCAAAATATAGTTCCATGCCGTAATTATGAGGATTAAATGGATCATGAGAAACATCAGAATTAATAAAATAATCAGTTCCCCCTCTAAATCCAAGCTTGGATGGAGTTTTTGCTAATATAAAACCAAAGATTAAAATAACTAAAATGGCTATTAATAATTTCTTCATTGTTACCTCCTCTAATTTAAAAGAAATGTAATGATTGATGAAAAAGTTTCTTGAACGCTCTCTGTAATAAATATAACTTTTATTACAATTAAATTATAGTTTAATTTTATATTCTTTCGTAATAATCACGCACATGTTGCCCCCCTAAGTTTGAGATATTAAAAGTAATGGGAGAAAAAGGAATAGTTAAGATGATGAAAAATTGTTCGAAGAGTCCCTTTGGGGGAAAGATTTTAAGGGGGATGTTTGATATTTAATGTGAAATAATGTAACCTCCCTTGTTATTGTTAATAACTAAGACAAAGCTAATTAAAACCAAGGGAGGTTACACCAATGAGTATTGCATACTCGGAGGTAATTTATAATATGAGCAGACAAAAAGACAAATTTAATTTCAGAAAAAAATGGTATTCGTCCAGCTAGTAGAAATTTTAATTGTTCAAGAAATACAGTTAGAAGGTGGCTAAGAGGATATAAAAAAGAGGGCGACTAGGGACTATTTGATTAATCTAGAGCACCTAATAATGTTCACAATAAGATGAGTAATAAAGAGGAAGAATTTATTGCTGAAATAAGAAAGCCGACAGAATTTGGTGCTAAACGTCTTAAGTACTATTTTGACTTAGATTGGCCAGAAGGCTCTATATACAGATACCTAAAGGAAAATGATTATTATTTATCGCACAAAAATAAGGGGAATTTAAAAAAGATAAAAACAAAATATAAAGCCTCTGAAAGAATCATGGTGGATATTAAAAATCGTCAGGATATACCTAATTACCGGCCATAGATGATGAAAAAGTCTTTACCCAGGTATCAATATACTGCCCGGGATGTAAATTTTTAGGATTTGGAGATAGTTATTGTATTCCCTATTCAGAGATATTTGTTACTAAATTACTTGAGCATCTGGATAAATATGATATTTCCCCCCCTGGATGAGATAGATATTAAGACAGACAATGGTTCAGAGTTCTCAGGAAATTTATATGATGCAGATGTAGAAACGTCCCCTTATTATATAGAGGATGAGTTTAATAATATAGAACAATTTAAAAACAGGAAGATTTTTACAGGAAAGTACTTACTTATCAATACTTTTGGAACATAGGCAGAATAAATTTAAATAGAGATAAACAGACCCCATTGGAAATATCATCCCAAGAAGTCAGTGGAAGAAGGGCCTTTCGATTTCTTAATCTGAAACCTATTATGCTATCAATTGATGATTCAGATTGGGATAAATCGCCCAGTTTTAATAATATCAATTTGACTGGTCAATATCAGCCTGATTATCTCGAGGCACTCCCAAAAACTATTAGCATTTTTATTGCAATTAATATAATTTATAATAACAAAAATATAGGAGGTATTATGCCTAAATTATCAATAGACGTAGATAAGGAAACATATAACAAGTTAAAAAACGAAGCTGATAAGAAAAAAATAAAAGTTTCTAAATATGCTGAAGAAAAATTGAGTGAATCAGTGCATAACGAATGGCCAGACTATTATCGGAATTTATTTGGAACCATAAAAGATGAAAGTTTTAAAATAGAACGTTCTCCCGGCTTTACAAATAGATAATTGCACCTACTGTTTATTGTATTATAAATTTGGGATTAACAAGAAAAATGGTGTATCTAAAAATCCATTTTGGTTAAGAGACTTCCGGGTAAATCTATTGGAGATTCATAAACAAAAATCTCTGCTTATATTTCTATTGATATAAGAGTTAAATCTGTTTATATTCATATTACCAAAGATTAGAAATATTTAAATTGGTAAGAATTAAAGAGGAAAAATAAATATGAAAGAATTATCAAATAAAAAAAAGCAAGAAGTTTTGTCTTTACCTTCTGAAGAAAGATTAGAATTAATTAATGAATTGATCAGGAGTCTTAATATATCACCCCAACCAGATATTGACGACAAATGGAAAAAAGAGGCAGAAAAGAGAGTTAAAGACTTAGATGAGAGTAATGTCCAATCTATCGATGGTGAACAGGTATTCAATGAAATTCGTTCCAGGTTAAAATAATGAAATATATTAATTATATTGATATAGGAAGTAATTCTATTTATATTTTATTACAAATAATCTGAGGTTTAATATGATCAAAGAACAAAAGCTAATTGAAGAAATAATGGAGCTTTCACCATCCAAAAAAGCCAAAATAATAAATAAACTTTTAAACAGTCTGGATAAGCCTGATAAAGAAATAGATGAAAAATGGAAGAAGGAAGTTGAAGACCGTATAGATGCCTTTGAAAAGGGTGAAATAAAGTCTGTTTCTCTTGAACAGGTTCTACAAAAATATAAATAATGCAGATTAAATTTTTAGAAGTTGCTCAGAAGGAGCTTGATGAAAATATTGATTATTATAATCAAGAATCACCTGGTTTAGGCGAAAGATTTCTTAATCAGGTTTTAGAAGGACTGGATAGAATTGCTACCTTTCCCCAAAGCCTGGCAGAAGTGTACAAAAAGGACAAGGAGATGTCAGCTGCAATATTTCCCTTATGGTATTATATATCAAATTAGAGAAGATACAATATTAGTTGTAGCTGTAGCCAATTTACACAGAAAACCCGAATATTGGAAAAATCGATTGTAATAATACCACTATAAATTTAATACTATGGTTTGCACCCAAGATCAGTAACTATCCCAAGAAATATACCCTGTTAGACATAATAACGGACTTGCAGCTGGATATACTTGAAGGTATAGAACATTACTATTCATTGAAACTTATCTTAATATAATTTGCTCTACAAAAACTGGGATACGCAAACGGGATACGCAGATTTTCTCCTCGAGAATGTGCGCAGATATATGCATAAATATACATACAAAAAGCCCCAGAAAGGGGCAATAATGTTAGATTTAGGTTAATTTTTGGATGGGATAAGTACCTGTAAATACAAAAAGTGGGCCCCCGGAGATTTGAACTCCGAACCTACTGATTATGAGTCAGTTGCTCTAACCGTTGAGCTAGGGACCCGAACTTCTTTTCCTCATTTAAATAGCAACCAAATTTATCTATCTGAACAACACATATCAAGAAAAATTTTCAGTTTTTTCCTCGATATATTCTGTTAATTCTAAATATTCTTCTATCCCAAGTTTTTCTGCCCTTTTGGTTAATTCTATAGGGCAATCCTCTCTATCTTCCGGTAATAGATTGTCAATTGAATTGCGCAACATTTTGCGTCGTTGATTAAAAGCAGTCCGTACAACTTGTTTAACATTGCGTTTATCATTTTCTTTGAGATTATACTGATTTTCAATCGATATCTTAATCAGTGATGAAGTGACTTTAGGGCGAGGCTTAAATGCATTTTTGGATACATCAAATAATTTTTCAGGAACTCCGTATAATCTTGTAATAACTGATAGTATACCATAGGTCTTATTTCCTGGTCCACTACAAATTCTTTCTGCTACCTCTTTTTGTATTAATAAAAATATATCATCAATAAGGGCTGCATTTTTAAATAATTTTTCTAATAATGGGCTGGTAATATTATAAGGAATATTTCCAGCGACTCTGATTTTAGACTCATTCTTTCCTAGATTTACAAAATCAAATTCAAGTATGTCAGAATTATATATCTTAAAATTATCTTCAGAACGAAATCGCTTCTGCAAACGTTCATATAAAGCACTATCTATCTCAACGGTATAGATTTCAGCACCAGATTTTAACAATAATTCTGTTAATTCCCCTTTTCCGCCACCTACTTCCAGGATTACATCGTTTTCCCGTGGATTAATGGACTGATTAATTTTCCACAAAACTTCATCATCCACCAAAAAATTTTGTCCCCATTTTCTTTTTGGTTTAAAATTTTTATTCATTATTCAATCCATAAAATTGTTCAGCATTTTTTGTAGTCTGCTTTTCTATAGTTTTTATATCTATATCTTTTAATTCTGCAATTTTTTCTGCAATTAAGGGTATATAGCAAGGTTCATTAGTTTTATTTCTCACTTTTTGTGGTGATAAAAAAGGAGAATCGGTCTCTAGCATTAAACAATCTAGAGGGACCTGCTGTAATGCTTGTTCTTTTTCTTTGTCCCCATAAGTAATATTACCTGTAAATGAGATGTAGGCCCCAATATTGACCATTTTTTTTGCATAATCTGCATCACTACCATAGCAGTGTAATACGAAATTGTTGCAGTTAGTTCTCTGTATTATCTCTGCAGTTTCTTGATCACTCTCTCTATTGTGGACAATTACAGGTAAATTATTATTCTGAGCAATTCGGATTTGTTTTTGAAAAAATTGCTTCTGCATTTCTACATTATCTCCACTACGGTAGAGGTCAATACCTGTCTCCCCGATTGCTACTACATTTTCATTTAGAGCCAGTTCTGAGAGATGGCTGGTCCAATTCTCAGGTGCGTTTTGACAATCATTGGGATGAATACCCACGGTAGCATAGACTTCGTCATACTTTTCCGCAAGCTCAATGCATTTTTGTGAGCTCTCAAAATCTATCCCTACACAAATAAATTTCTTAACTCTTTCTTCTAAAGCCCTATTTATGATCTCCTCTATGTCATCCTGAATCATATTGGGATTCAGATGACAGTGAGTATCTATAAACATTATTCAACCCTATCTTAATTATTAACTAATATCAACTATACTAAAGCCATAGAAAATATTATTTTGTTTATTCTTTCAGGTCTGAAATTTTATGTATTTGAACTAGTAAATACAATGATGTCTGCTATACTAATGTGATTTCTATTTTAGCTAACTTCTGCCCCATTTTCCAATTCTTCCATAGTAGTTAACAAGGACAATTTCTCATCATCTTCAGCAGCAAGTAACATACCTTCACTTTTGACACCAAATATTTCTGCAGGCTCAAGATTAGTTAATACGATTATTTTCTTCCCAATTAATTCCTCGGGATCATAACTATTTGCTATTCCTGCCACTAATTGTCTTTCTCCATTTCCGTCATCAACCTGTAGTTTCAATAGCTTATCAGCACCTTCAACCGGTTCTGCTTCTAATACTTCTGATACTTTAAAATCTAATTCAGCAAAATCTTCTATTGAAACCATATCTTTTTGCTCCGTTTTAGTTTCTTCTTCCTCTTCCTCTGTCTCTTCTTCAAAATTCTCTTCAATTCTGGGAAATAAATTATCAAACTCACCCAATTTTTCTCCAGCAGATAAACCTCCCCATTCAAAGCGCCCTTTCTTACTATCATTGGGAAGATTTTCCAATAACTGGTCAATTTTATCAGGCATAATAGGATGTAATAAACGGGCTGCAATTCTTAATCCTTCTGTAGCAAAGTACAAAACCGTTCCAGCTTCTTCCTGGTCAGTTTTCACCAATTTCCACGGTTTTCGAACTTCAAGATATTTATTTATAGACCTTACAAATTCCATAATTTTATCGGTAGCCTTATTTAAATCCATCTCTTCAATCAAAGCATGAACAGTTGCAGGTAAATTCTGGGCATTTTCTTTCAACTCTTTTTCTTCCGGGCTTAGGTGAGCAGGTTCAGGTATAGTATTATAATTTTTTTTCATTAAGGCCGTTACTCGACTGGCCAGGTTGCCAAAATCATTTGCTAACTCGGCATTATACCGTTCTATAAAAAGTTTTTCACTAAAATTAGCATCCTGCCCTACCACCATATCACGAACCAAGTAATAACGGACTGGATCAACTCCATAATGGTCCATTAGATCAAGGGGGCTAACTATATTATTTTTGGATTTTGACATTTTGGATTCATTCATCAACCACCAGCCGTGAGCATAAATAGTCTCGGGTAATTCTACTCCCATGGCTTTCATCATGGTGGGCCAGTAGACACAATGAGTGGTGACAATATCCTTGCCAATTAAATGGAAATCAGCCGGCCACCATTTCTTAAATTCTTCTTTATCCTGTTTATAGCCTATACCAGTTAGATAATTCATAAGAGCATCGAACCAAACATAGGTTACATAATCTTCATCAAAAGGCAGTTCAATTCCCCACTCCAGACGTTCTTTGGGGCGAGAAATACAGAGGTCATCCAGGGATTGATCTAGAAAACCAAGCACTTCATTCCGCCTGTGTTCTGGCTGAATAAAATCAGGATTCTCTTCGATGTAATCAATTAACCAATCCTGATATTCACTCATTTTGAAGAAATAATTCTTTTCCTGAATATATTCCGGCTCTTCATCATGCTGTGGGCATTTACCGTCGCCCTCTTCCAATTCTTTATCCGTCAGAAACCTCTCACAACCAACACAATAATATCCTCCGTATTCATCAGCATAGATTTTATCCTGGTCCCATAATTCTTGCAAAGCCTCCTGGACAATATCTTTGTGATATTGATCTGTAGTACGGATAAATTTATCATAATTAATCTTCAATTTTTTCCAGGCATCTTTAAAATGAACAACCATTTCATCACAATGTTCTTGAGGTTCTACTCCTTTTTCCTCAGCAGCCTGCTGTACTTTCTGACCATGTTCATCTGTACCAGTTAGAAAAAAAGCCTGATCGCCTTCTTCCCTATGAAATCTTGTGAGTATATCGGCCAAAATTGTCGTATAAGCATGGCCTATATGTGGTTTGTCATTAACATAATAAATAGGTGTGGTAATATAAAAATTTTTCTGTCCCATTCTACTACTCTCTATTTAAATTATTTATTAACGAAATATCTCCCCATAAACTTATTTCATCTCTCTCAATTCATTTGTAGATATTAGATCATTCTACTGATCAAATTTAAAAAGATATCTTAGTTATTATCTGATTTCCGGGCAATTACTTTTAGTTCCTTTAAAGTGATATCTTTAAGTTTATCCCGGCTACCATTATTTTTAAATCTTAGAGTAGCCATTTCTTGAAATATATCAATTTTCTCGAGTTTGGCATTTTCACCTTGATACTTCAGAGTAGTACCGTAATCTGGATATTTTTTCAAAAATTCTTTGTATCTCTCATGCTCATATCTAAAACAACATTTCAATTTTCCACAGACACCAGAAATCTTGCTTGGATTCATAGGAATATTTTGATCCTTAACAAGTTCTGTTTTCACAGGCTTAAACTTGCCCATAAAAGACTGACAGCAAAGAGTCCTGCCACAGGGACCAATAGTATTATCGCGCCTTAGCTCCTCCCTGGGATTGATCTGCCGCATTTCTATTCTTGTCTTATACTTTCTAGCCAGAATCTTAACCAATTCTCTAAAATCAACCCTACCGTCAGCAGTAAAATAAAAAATCATTTTTTTTCTATCCAGGCGATATTCTACATCAACCATGTGCATTTCCAACCCTAGTTTCTGAGCCTGTTTATCACAATATTCCAGGGCACGCCGTTCTTCCCTTCTATTGGCGGCATCCTGGGCAAGATCGTCATCATTTGCTTTGCGGACAATTCTGGGTTCTTCATTATTTACACTATAAAGAGTCTCATTTTCATTAATTATAGCAGTACCCAGATCCACTCCTCGTTCGGTTTCAACAATTAACTTATCACAATCTTTAATAGGAAATTCCATTGAATTCCTGAAATAACCAACTCTTCGTCCTTTAAATATTATCTTGATAATCTCGTCATTTTTATTATCACTCATATATTTATTCTCTATTTTTTGAACGCAAATTTCTTGATTTTAAAAAACGTCTCTAATAAGACCACGTTAATATACACATTACTTTCCAGCATTGCAATACACTTTTCCAGCACCACATTGACATTCCCAGGGTTAAAATCGGAGTAATTATCAACGAAGTTCGAAATTTCCTCATACTGGTCAGAATGAATTAAACTATCTTCCTCTGCACCGGATTTTACATAAGCAGCATCGCGAAACCAAAATCCAATGGATCGTATTAACTGATTAAAAACCGTATTATTTTTTTTGTAGAGACCAGTTAGTTCCTCAACATAATTATAGATTGCTTTCTTATCCCATCTAGCAATACTCCGCAAAATTTCTAAAGTTTTGTTTTTAATTTCGGCAATGCCCTGGTCACATAATTTGAGTGCTTCAGAATAATCTCCTCCAGCAAGATTAACAATTAAATTCAATTCTTCCGGCGGTATTTTTTTATGTTGGAGCCTGTTCATTATATCTTCATTTTTTAAGGGAGGAAAAAATAAAGTTTGACAGCGGGATTTAATAGTCGGAAGTATTTCTGAAATTTGTGAGGTAGTTAAAATAAAAACAGATTGTTCGGGTGGTTCTTCAAGTATCTTCAAAAAAGCATTAGCAGCAGGAACCGTCATCTTATGAACCTCAAAAAATAGTATTACTTTCCAACCCTTTGAATTCGAGCTCAGATGGATATTCTTCTGAATCTTACGGATGAAACTGATAGGAATACTATTCGCCTTAGGAAGTTGTATTTTGTGATATGGATTTTGGGCTTTTTTGCCAATTTCATCCTGTACCTCTTTCATCTGTTTTTCAGAATAGCTGGAAAAAGGATCTTTATCATCTCTGCTACCTTTTCTCTTGACCGGATACACAAGATCAAGATTACTATATTCTAAATTACTTATTTTTTTGCAGGAAAGGCATTCTCCACAGGCGTCCAGGCCTCCCTCAAGACAGTTTAACATAGCAGCATATTCCATAGCCATTGCTTCCATACCAGAACCTTCTGCCCCATAAAAAAGATATGAATTAGCAATTTTTTTATTGCTGATTGTATTTTTTAAAGACTCTAAATTTTCTTCCTGATTAATAATAGAAAACAATGCCATCTATTTTTATCCTGTATAACTTTATTATATTAAGCCTGATTACCTAACCAGTGGGTAGGATTTAATTTGGATTGTTTATGCCAAATTTCAAAATGTAAAACAGTACCCTCTAGTGAACCTGTTCGGCTCACCTGTGCTATTTTTGTATTCCTCGACACATAATCACCTTTAAACACGCGTATATTCTCGACATGAGCATAAACAGTATAATAATTGGAGCCATGATCCACAATTACTATATTGCCAAATCCTCGTATATAACTAATTTCACTCACGACACCATCATAGACTACTCTCACCGGAGCACCATCTTTTGCTGATATATCGACGCCCGGATTATTAGTGATTGTATTTAATTTTTCATTACGATTTTTTCCAAATTGTTTAACTATTTTACCCTGCGCTGGCCAGATCAGGTTTCCTTTACTTTTTGAAAATACCTTATTTTGATTTATGCCTCTCTGGGCCCGTTCTCTATCCAATTGTCTCTGTCTTTTTTTCTGTTCCTTTTCTAGGTTGGCAACAAGTTTTCTCAATTTCTTGAGTGCCTGTCTTTTCTCCTCTAAGTGAGCAAGAATAGATTTTTTATTTTGACGGGCTTTCTGTAATTTTTCTTCCAGTATCTGTTTTTGTTCTTTTCTTTGCTCTTTTAACACATACTTTTGATTTAAAATCTCTTTTTTTTCGTTTATTCTCTCGATTTTTCTCTGTTTTTCTCTATTCAATTTTGCCATAGTAGTTCTAATATCTTCCTCAACTTTTTCTTCTGCATTCTTGAAAATATGTAAATACTTAAATCTATAAATTGCTTGATTTATAGAGTTGGATGTTAATAATAATTCAAGATCTCTATATTTATTTTTCTTATAAAGATGTACAATACAATTTTTATATTGTTCTTTTAAGGTATTTAATTTCTGTTCCAGATTGGTAATATTGCGAGTAGTTTGATTTATTTGAAGTTCCTTTTGTTTAATTTCTACATTTAATTGCCTAATTCTTTTTTGGATCAAAATTATTTTCTCTTCTTTCTGCTGAACTTCAGAATATAATGTCCTTTCCTTATTTTTGACTTCTTTTAAATTTTTTTTATACTTATCAATTTTATTTTTGATCCGAATCAACTTTTGACTATTATGTCGAATCTGCTTTTCCAGATTCTGTCCATCGAGAAAAGATAGACAGAAAAATAATAAGCCAATACTTAATATTTTGGTATAACATTGTCGCATATCATTGGCAAAATAATAATACTTCCCCTTAAAAACAAGTTAAAATGGTGATTAATTATTGATATAATTATAAAATATGGAGCGGTTTAGCTTCTAAAATTTTGTTCCTGAGTTTTCACTCAGAAGTGTTTATTATTGCATTAAGTTACAGAAGTAGATATAAGAGCTTGAAAGGTCTAGTTACTTAAGTAGCATTTTTTATCCGCCAGTATTAGCTGGAGGAACGAAAACAAGGCTAAATTCATATTAGGTAATTAACCGTCAATAACATATATTCTTGATGATCTAACTATTAAAGCCCCGTTAAAATGTCCTGAAAGACAGAGATAAGGACATCAAGTAAGAAGAGTATCTTAATTTGTATCTATAAATCCGGGCGTTATTTCAAAATTTTCTATCAATAATATTTTTCGACCAGACCCGTAACTGTGTTTATTAGCTCATGCTGAAATTTTTTTATTTGTATTTTAGCCAGTCCTTTTTGTTTTAAGGCCTGCATTTTTGCCACTTCTTTTTTCTGTTCGATCAAAAATTGAAATTCAAGCTGGGTTAATTTTCCTGACTCCAATTGCTCTGTCCATTTCTTGAGATCCCCCTGTATTTCTGCTACCATTCTTTCACCATCCTGAATTGCATCTTCAGTATAATCTCCAAAATGATCCTCAGCCAGAGATTTTAGCTCCCCTCTTAATTTATCCAATAATTCATCAAATTTAGCCATTTAAGTCCTCCAACTATTATTTAATCTTTCCTGATTTTACCACCTTCTAATTCGATAATAGCATTAAATGCTGATTTGATCTGCTTTCTAGAACTTTTTATAAAAGCTGGACTCAATTTACCCGATTTTTCCCATAATTTTAAAACCCCACCCATCAAATTTTCTGATGGGTTTGTCATGAGACGCCACTGTTGGATAGTCTCTTGATTATGCGGTCGGGACCTGGCAAATTCATAGGCTTTATTTAGTTCTAGTTTTAATTCTTCTACCTCTTTTTCATGCTGATTAAATGATTCAGTGGCTTTATTCATAAGATAAAGTGATTCTACTTTTAATTCTACCGCCCGCCTATAGGCGTCAGAACTATAAAACGCAGTTTTCGTGCAGGCTATGAATAAAAGCAGACACAATATCCATAATGTTGGATATAATTTGTTCCTGGAGAACATAATTTCATCCTCTATTTCAATGAATGTCATTTTCGTCAATTTAATTCATCCCCATAAAACTTGCAAGCCAAAAATTCTGAAAGCAATTCTACTCCGATCAAGGTCATGATATTATCAACTTAATCTTGTTACATTTTTTGAGTCTACTCCTGAATTATTCATAACCATTTTAAAATGGTGGGTTAAGAATATATTTTATATTATTTTAAATACCCTATTCTATAAAAACTCATTTTTTCCGAAGGATCCCCCTAGGGGTCTCCCTGGGAGTCTCCATGGGAGTCCTAAGCGACCTAAGTGACCTATGTGACCTCCCTAGGATTCTCCTTGAGAGTCTTCATCGAAGTCCCTGGTGACCGTTGTGACTTGAGTGACCTAAGGGAAATGGTAATGAATTTTTCAGGTACTGGAAAAAGAGGAATTCGTTAAAGTTATCCTAATAACTTTTTCCCCTGAGCGTTCCCGGGAGTAAGTCTAACTATGAATGAGGAAGTATAATAATCATTCTTTGGCTCCCTTACAGGAAGCTTTCTTTTCTGAGAGGCAGGGTGACTCCGATGAAACGCTCAAAACGATAGATATTAGATTTTTTACGCAACCATTCATCTTCTAATAATTGTATCAAAAACTTTTTTAATCATCATAGACATTATTTCTTCATATTGACCTTTGAATAATATAATTTTTTACACCTGCTATTTCATAATTGATGATTTTAATAATAAGAAAATCAAAAAGAACAAGGCAAAGGAATTGTTCTGTGTAATAACAATCACTAAGATAAAATCTTCCATAATATTAGAATTTTTATTGAAAGATGTCTAAATTATGTAAAAAATATTTAATAAATAACATAATCAAAAAGGGGAATTCATGTTTGAAAAATTGCGAGACCATCCTCCAGGACTAAGAGTTCTATTCTTTACTGAAATGTGGGAAAGATTTTCTTTCTATGTTATGATGGCTTTACTTATGCTTTACATGAATGACTCATTTGGCTGGTCTGATAAAATTAAAGGTTTACACTATGGTTTTTTCAATGGAGTTGTATATCTACTCCCAATCTTAGGTGGCTGGATGGCTGACAAATTTTTAGGTTATAGAAAATCAATCCTAATCGGGGCTAGTACTTTGCTGGTCGGATATTTATGTTTGGCGGGTTCGTCTTTAGAGCTGTTAATTTTATTTTACATTGGATTAATAGTTATAGCAATAGGAAGTGGTCTATTCAAATCAAATATATCAGTCCTCCTCGGAAAGCTATACAAAAATAACCCGGGCTTAAAAGATGATGGCTATAACATTTTTTATATGGGAATTAATGTAGGAGCACTTGCTTCTGCTCCAGTTGCTTCTGTTCTACGTCATAAATTTAGTTTCACTATGGCATTTGGTGCTGCTGCAGCAGGTATGGCTATTTCATTCATTATTTTTGAACTCGGTAAGAAAAAATATATAAATGCACTGGAGAACGAATCCAATATAGAAAAAAATGACAAAGATGAAGGCCTTGATGAAATCGAAAAAGAGAAAAAACAGAAGCAAATGTCCGCCAAAGAAACCAAACAAAGGGTTGTGAGTCTGATTATCTTATTATTAATAGCATTTTTCTTCTGGGCGGGATTTTATCAGGATGGAGCGACTTTTATGCTATTTGCCAAACGTTCCACTGAGCATTATAAGCTATTAACCCCGGAAGTATACCGATCATTTAATCCTTTATTTGTGCTAATTTTTACACCAATTTTAGTATATTTGTTTAGTAAATTACGTAAAAAAGGCAAAGAACCTGATACTCCCCAAAAAATAAGTCTGGGCATGTTTCTCGCAGGAATTGGAATGCTAGTGATGATGGTGGCTTCTCTCCTGGGAGGTAACAAAGATATGAATATCATGTCTCCAGCCTGGTTAATTTCAACCTATATGCTGGTTACAATTTCTGAATTGCTGATAAGCCCAATGGGACTTTCATACGTTTCCAAAGTAGCACCTCCAAAGTTACAGGGCTCAATGATGGGCTTCTGGATGGGCGCAGGTGGTCTTGGCGCTACAGCAGCTGGTTTATTTGCAGGATTTTATAGTTCTATTCCTCATCATATATTCTTTTTAATAATTGCTGTCGCCCTGATTTTTGCAGGATTACTGGTAACACTTTTCATGGATGAGTTAAGAAGATTTGGCTAATTTGTCCACAATCTGTTTACAAGAAATGGAAAGAGGGAAAACGGAATAAGGAGAAGGATGAGGTTAAGATTAAGGATTAGATTAAGATTCAGGCTTAGTTTGAGTCTTATGTTAGCCTCAGTCTCAACCTCAACCTCAATTAATTCTTCCTCCTTAATTGTTAATTCCAATAGTTTCCTATAGGTAAAATGTTCTATAAAAAAGGGAAAGAGGAAAAAGGCAAAAATAAAGATTAAAGATTGAAAATGTAAGATTAAAAATTAGGGTGAGATTTATGTTTAGGTTGAGTCAAACCGGTCTATTTTGCTGTTCAGTTGAAGTTTGTAAGCCCCATTGGGGCGATATATTTGTAGAAAAATAAAGAAACGAATTTTATCTGAGCCCCGGAGCGGCGAAACATATTTCCAATTGTGAATTCTGAATTTTGATTTTTTCTAATTCTTCATCCTTAATTGTTAATTCTTAATTCCAATAGTTTCCTGTAGGTACAATTTTCTATAAAAAAGGGAAAAAGGAAAAAGGCACAAATAAAGATTAAAGATTGAAAATGTAAGATTAAAAATTAGGGTGAGATTTATGTTTAGGTTGAGTCAAACCGGTCTATTTTGCTGTTCAGTTGAAGTTTGTAAGCCCCATTGGGGCGATATATTTGTAGAAAAATAAAGAAACGAATTTTATCTGAGCCCCGGAGGGGCGAAACATATTTCCAATTGTGAATTCTGAATTTTGATTTTTTCTAATTCTTCATCCTTAATTGTTAATTCTTAATTCCAATAGTTTCCTGTAGGTAAAATTTTCTATAAAAAAAGGAAAAAGAGGAAAATTATAACCAAATTAAAGACAATGCTTCCTAAAAAATTATACATAGTATTTCTACTTATTATCCAGGTCTTATTTTCTCAAGTACCTGATATTGACCTCTCCTTTCGACAAGAGGAAAGCAGGCAAAAAGCCAGACAATATCAACTCTACAAACAAGCTTTACAACAAAGGTCAACGAATCAGAAAAAATATGATATTAAATATTACGGGTTAAATCTGTCAATAGATATTAGCGATAAAAGAATAGCAGGATATGTACAGATAGATGGAGAAATAATATCCGATTCATTATCAAAAATAGATTTAAACTTCTGGCAGGGTATGAGTGTAACAGATATTTATCAAACTAAATCATTTCAGACTAATTTAGAGTATACTCATTCAAATGATATATTGTCTGTGAAATTAGCTTCTACCAAGGAAGATGGGGACAATTTTAGTTTTTATATCAAATATCAAGGTAAACCGTCAGACAATCCTTATAGAGATTTTACTTTTGACAAATATAATGATAAAAGTATGGTTTGGACTTTGAATGAACCATTTGGAGCCCGGGCCTGGATCCCCTGCAAAGATGTTCCTTCTGATAAAGCCGATTCCATGGACATACGGGTCACAGTTCCTGAGGGTCTAGATGTGGTTTCCAATGGTTTACTAAAAAACAAAATTGAAAAAGCAGATTCGACCACTTTTTGGTGGCATGAAAAATATCCTATTGCCACTTATTTAATTTCTCTGGCAATCCATCCCTATCATAAATTTTCTGACTGGTATATTTATGATAACGATTCCATGGAAGTCCAATATTACGTTTTTCAGGATAACTATCCTGGTCGGGAAGAAGACTATAAGAAAACTGTTGATATGATAAATTTTTTCTCAAGTAAATTTGGTCTATATCCTTTTCTTGACGAAAAATATGGCCATGCCGAAATCACCTGGGCAGGTGGAATGGAACATCAAACAATCTCTAGCATGGGTGGCGCTTCTGAAATGTTGATCTCCCATGAACTCGCCCACCAATGGTGGGGTGATGCTGTAACCTGTCACAGTTTTCATGATCTCTGGCTAAATGAAGGTTTTGCTAGCTATTCCGAAGCACTCTGGTTTGAATTTGCCTATCAAAATTTTACAGCCAGTGATTATCAAAAATATTCCGAATATTTTGGACCGGGCACAATCTACATTGAAAAGTTGGAGGAAGAAGACTTATTCGATTATAATTTACGCTACAACAAAGCTTCCTGGGTATTACATATGCTTCGTCATGTAGTGGGAGATAGTGTGTTTTTTGAGATACTAAACAAATATTATACCTCCAATAAATTTCAATACAAATCAGCAACTACAGAAGACTTCATAGAATTGTGCAATCAAGTTTCAGACCTGAATTTGAATAAATTCTTCCAGCAGTGGCTCTATGGACAGTATTATCCAAAGTACTCCTATTCCTGGAACTCAACAAAAGTGAAAAATGGATATAAAATTAATTTACATATACAACAGGTTCAAAATAAGACAGGACCATTCTGGATGCCTATTGATATTAGAGTATTGACTAATAACAAAAATTACAATTTCACTGTTATGGACTCTACCAGAAGCCAGAAATTTGATCTAATTGTCCAGGAGAACCCCAGAGATATACTGCTGGATCCTGATAACTGGATATTGAACAAAATTAAACGTCCTGACTTTTTTGTGAGCAAGAATTATCAGAAAAAATACCAGCTTTCCAAAAATTATCCCAACCCATTCAATTCAAGCACCAATATACCTTTTAATGTGCCTCACTATTCTCATGTGAATCTCATAATTTATAATAATTTGGGTCAAAAAATTATTGAACTAGTTAATAGAAAATTAAGACCTGGTAAATACGAAATCAATTTCAATCAAGATAATATCCCTTCCGGAACATATTATTACCAGTTAATTGCCGACAACTTTACAAAAGCTAAAAAAATGGTTTTGTTGAAATGAATTAAACATATTCTTAAAACATATTATTTGATTTTATTGATACCTATTTTAATTTGATATGGGTCCCTAAGAAAAAGTGTGTAAACCTTCCTTCCCTTTGGTAAGTAGTCAAATACCAACTTTTGAAAATATATTTTGGACAAATTTATATCTAATTTATTTCATTGTCCCATTTTTCGATCAGATCTAGTATATCCTGTTTCTTTATCAAAAAATTATCTTCGCGGCAAATATCTATAATAGCCTGCTTTTGACCATTACCAACATTTTCCAGTCCCTCTATGGATACCAGAGCAAAAAGAGCTTCATTATAATTCCTATAATTTTGTAATATGTCTTTCCAGTGTTCATAACCCAATTTAACCATTTTGTCCTCCTCATAATTGTTTTATATTTTCCTTTTTCCGTTTCAGGCTAAAACGATCTGTTATGCGCTGAAATATAGTATTATCTTAGTTTTGATGGATAACTTTCCCAGCTAAATCCAGTGGTCTCAATTTTAATATACCAAAATGTCCAAAATTAATTCAAATCTTCTTTTTAATCCTTTCCCTAATGGATCATGGATTCAGAGGCTGAGAGGCTAATTAGCGAAGGCGCCGAGGATTAGTTTTAATCCTTTCCTTAATGGATCATGGATTCAGAGAATTTCACTACTACTAATATATTGACTCTACAAACGTTTTAATCCTTTCCTTAATGGATCATGGATTCAGAGTCTACTGCTACTGCGTTGACCCCATCTGTAAAATCAGGTTTTAATCCTTTCCTTAATGGATCATGGATTCAGAGCTTTCATATCCTTGGTTATAATTTTGACCTGTTTGTCGTTTTAATCCTTTCCTTAATGGATCATGGATTCAGAGATTTCCTTATCTAATATATAGTCTGTATCTTTTGTTAAGTTTTAATCCTTTCCTTAATGGATCATGGATTCAGAGAATGGGTCAGATACTTCTTTTTCAGGGCTTTCATCCGGTTTTAATCCTTTCCTTAATGGATCATGGATTCAGAGGTTTTATCACGTCATATTAGCAGTGAGACAAATATGTTTTAATCCTTTCCTTAATGGATCATGGATTCAGAGAACTAGATTAACCTGGTTGTACCAAAAAGACCATGGTTTTAATCCTTTCCTTAATGGATCATGGATTCAGAGTGTAGGCCATATTACAGAAGCACTTGAACAATCACGGTTTTAATCCTTTCCTTAATGGATCATGGATTCAGAGTTGATAGAGATGATTATTGTTATAAGTTTGAGAAAAGAGTTTTAATCCTTTCCTTAATGGATCATGGATTCAGAGGATTAAAAGAAGGTTTAGCAGTTTAAGTTAATTATGTTTTAATCCTTTCCTTAATGGATCATGGATTCAGAGTTTTCAGGACTTTAACAGTAATAATTGGGATCTAGGGTTTTAATCCTTTCCTTAATGGATCATGGATTCAGAGACGAAGAATTACCAATCCAGAGTATTATTTATAAGTGTTTTAATCCTTTCCTTAATGGATCATGGATTCAGAGTATTTTCAGGATACTCATGTACCTTTGCAAGCTAGGTTTTAATCCTTTCCTTAATGGATCATGGATTCAGAGAAGATAGATGGAACTCATAATAATACAGAAGTGGTCAAGTTTTAATCCTTTCCTTAATGGATCATGGATTCAGAGAAACAAAAAATTATTTTAAAAAGAGAAATCTTGAGAGTTTTAATCCTTTCCTTAATGGATCATGGATTCAGAGATAAGGTAAGTAATAAGGTTAAATATTGTATGAGTAGGTTTTAATCCTTTCCTTAATGGATCATGGATTCAGAGACAAACCTTCTTTTAATCTACTTTCCATAATTTGGGTTTTAATCCTTTCCTTAATGGATCATGGATTCAGAGGATTAAAAGAAGGTTTGTCAGTTTAAGTTAATTATGTTTTAATCCTTTCCTTAATGGATCATGGATTCAGAGAAAGAAAATATAACAGCTTCTGAATGTTATTACCAAAAGTTTTAATCCTTTCCTTAATGGATCATGGATTCAGAGTCCTGCTTATTCATAATAACCCCTTTTAATTATTTTTGTTTTAATCCTTTCCTTAATGGATCATGGATTCAGAGTACAATCTAACAGTCAACTTTACATTTATTAGACTGTGTTTTAATCCTTTCCTTAATGGATCATGGATTCAGAGGATTAAATAAGGTATAATAGTAAATTGTATATATGGTTTTAATCCTTTCCTTAATGGATCATGGATTCAGAGATTCAGGAAAAATGGATTGAGAAACACAGGTATTATTGTTTTAATCCTTTCCTTAATGGATCATGGATTCAGAGATAGGTTTAATTATAATAGCTATATTATTAACAGTGTTTTAATCCTTTCCTTAATGGATCATGGATTCAGAGCTTAAATTTATAATTGGTTTGTATTAATAGACTGTGTTTTAATCCTTTCCTTAATGGATCATGGATTCAGAGAGCAATTTCTCTATAAAATCATAAAATTACAATTATTTAGTAAGGGTAAAATATTAACTAAATTGTCCATTGTATACCTCTAAAATTGTTATTTAACACCCTATAATTGGTAAAATTTCTCTATTTAAAACATCTTATTATACTTACATTCAATTTATTACAGATGTTTAAAATATAAACAGCTATAATTTTCTCTGAAAAAACATGGGTTCACTATGTCAAGGAACTAATTGTAATAAATTTACATCAGTAAATCAATCAAAAATTAGGAACAAATATTTTTATATGTACAATCTCTGCACCGTTTTTCATAGGTAGTTTTTTTAGGCAATTTTTCTTCTTTGATTATATTCAGAATATTATTTACAACCTGAATTATTTTTTCTTTCTTACTTTGACTATAATTTATTTTCTTCTGTGTGTAACCATCCCTAATATAATAAATATAGCCCTTCTTGACATCTTTATCGTAATTTTCGTCTATAAGCAAACAATAACAGAGCATTTGTTTTCTATGGGTCCGATAATTATATCCTTTAAATTTTGTAAACTTAAAATCAAGAGGAGCAAGAGAATCATCCTCAAGTGTTACAATTTCATCAATTATCCCTGATAAATAGTATTTTTTTGAAAATAGCCAAACATTCTGTTCTCTATCTACAGCTCCTATTTTCTTCCAAAGGTAATTAGGGTTTTCGCGTTTACGTTTTTTATGTATTTCCTTACCTTTTTCTACCTTAAATCTTCTATTCTCATATTGAGGTATCTTTAAAACTTTCATAAAATAAATAAATCTTGGACAGTACATGTACTCAATTATGTCTGTTGGTCTTATTCTCATTATCTAAAAAATCAAAGATTTAACTTCATCATTTACCATGTCTTCATCAAAAGCTTCACCATATGTTTTCACTCTTTTAAAATCTTTTTCGCACATAGGAAAAATATATACTCTATCAGTATCTTCATCCATATATTCTTGCACCTGTAGACAGAGTTCATCCAATCTATTTTCACGAATAGATCCCAGAAAAACCGAATACTGAACTCTATATAACCCCGCTTCTTCCGTAGCCTGTACAATTTTTCTACGAGCTTTATCCTCACTAATATCATACATTACCCAGACCAGTTGTTTGTCCTTACCCATCCTCTTCCCTTTCTTTGATTTCTAATATATTTTGAGCAAAACTATGGAGGTCTTTTTGAATAATGTCTTTTCTTTTCTGATTTTTACCATTATACCTTATTCTTTTATCTAAAAATTCATTTATGGCAGGGATAATTAAATCTTTTCCCTCATCACCAAGATAGACTCCATTGGCCATATCTTCAAAGTGTGTTTTCTTTTTTACCTTTTTATTGCCAATCAATTTCATAATCGTTCTATCAATCCAGGGACGATATTTCTCAATTACATCATAGACAAAAGATATTTTATTATAATTATCTGTATGCACAAATCCGATATAAGGATCAAGTCCTGCTATTACAACTCTTTTTTCTATTTTACCATATAACATTCCATATCCATAGTTCAACATAGCATTGAATTCATCTTCTGCTGGTTGAAAACTCCTTCCCTCAAACGTAAATCTATTGGGAACAAGTTTTGATAAAAGACTCCACCATTTTCTACCCGCACTACCTTCAATACCTAACACCTTTTCCCGTAATTCTTCAATATTCCCCTCTAAATTATCTAACTTACTTTTGCTTTCCTCTAATTGTTCTATTGTTTCCTTGATAGGGGTATGATATTTACTTCTTCTCTTTAATGTCTTTTCAAGGTAATTTATCTGATTATCGAATTTTCCTTTTACCCAGCGAATACCATGCTCAAATCCTTCCTCAGATTGGCTCAATTCCAGTTGTGCTCTACGAATTTTGGCAGTACTACCCATTTTTGCATGCCAAAATCTTCCTACAGGTTTACCATAGTCATCCAGCATAACAATATCAATATTATTTTTCAAAGCCATCATAAACACATCACTACTCACTGATACACCCTGCGAAATGATAATAGACGACACTTTCAAAGGAGAAATACGTGTTTTTTCATCATCTTTTTTAATCTCAAACATTTCGCCGGACTTATTTATATATGTGCCCCAGCTTTTCAGTACAAGTTCCATAATTAGCCCACATTAAAATGTTTTTGTAACAGAAATATCATCTTTTGGTTCAGATAAGAACCCCATATCTTTATCATACATATAATTTTCCAGATTACTTTGTGTTACATATTTGATGTTACCATAATTCAGAGTATCAATAACTTCCGAGTAATTATGATTATCTCCATACAATTCATAATCTCTCAATGAAATTTGAAAATTAGCAAGTTTCCTCCTGATTTGTTTAATTTCCAGTAAAAGTTGTTCTTTGTCAGAATCATCCTCTTCTAATTTTCTGTAATTTTCTTTTAATTCTTCAATAAGCAACTCAGGATTTTCAATATCAATATTATCCTCTAAATCCATTTTTTTCCATTCTTCTTTAAAATAGAGTAAATAGATTGAGTGATTAGGTTGCTGCTTAATTAATTTAAATTTTGAAATAGGTTTTTCAGAATTCGTCCTGGTTGTCTGGTAATTAAGCCTTTTTATTCCCTCAAGTAAATGAGCGCTTTCTGCTTCAAAATTCATTGCACCAAAATACTCTATAGAAATATCTATAAAATCAGAACTATCCATCGGACAATTGTTTTTGAGGACTTTTTTGGAATTTTCTATCAAAGTCTTTTTATATACTTTTGTTGCATTGCCCAAATTCAGTATATCCATTTTCCCACCCAAAATATCATACTCAGTACTTCGATTACACCTACCTGCCACCTGTATATCAGAGTCAATAGGCCCAATATCACGAATTACCTTTTTGAAACTAAGGTCTACTCCTGCTTCTATTAATTGAGTTGAAATAACAATAATTTTCTCTTCATTCTCTAATTTTTTCTTAATTTCCTCGATTAAAATTTTTCTATGTATAGGTATGAGATGAGTAGTCAAACAATATTTTTTATATTCAGGGAATAATTCCTGCTCATCAATCATTTTATATAATTCTTTGGCACTACTTTTTGTATTTTGCACAATTAAGCAATTTTGTCCCTCAAAAGTGGTTTTAAGATGTTCCAGCACGTCGTCAATTTCTTTCTCTTCTAAATCAACCTCAACTTGAACTCGATTAAAATGGTCATGGGTCATGTATTTATCAGTATTTATCAATTCAAAAACCGGGCTATTATCAAATTGGAAAATTTTAGGCTGCGTTGCAGTCATTAATAGAAAATAAGTATTAAACCTATTCCCCAGTACTTCAAAAGCTTTTGAGATTAAATTATAATATTCTGGGTCGATATTTTGCACTTCATCTAATATAATAACAGAATTAACAATATTATGAAATTTTTTCAAAAAACTATTTTTGTAGCCGATTATTGAATGAAATAATTGTACAAAAGTAGTGACAATAGTCTGAGACTGCCAGGACTCTACAAACAGTTTGTCGTCAAGGTAATCCTTGAGGCTGTAGTCTTCGGTTCTATTTTTTATTTTTTTGTCAGCCAGATAATGATGTTTTATGAGATATCTATTGGGTCTCTCAGTATAATTTTCTTCTTTTTCAAACTTAAATACTTTTTCAAATTCATCAAAATTCTGGTCAATAATGGAAGTAAAAGGAAGTGCATAAATAAGTCTTCCAGACTTATCATCTAATTGTGAAATTAATTTCTGGGCAAATTTCAAGCATCCAAAAGTTTTTCCTATACCTGTTGGAGCAGTTAGGGTATAAAAATGATTTTCCTTTTTAATATTTTCATTCTCTCTGATTTCTGAGAGGAATTTGTTTCTAATTTCATTTATCTCTTTTTCCTCTGAAAATTTCTCTGGATTCGTTTTCCTCTGGTAGTCCAGATAATTATCAATATCAATAAAATCTTCCTGTAGATTGCCTTCAAAATAGCTTTCATTAAGTCGGGCCGCATCGTGTTTATCATAATCAATCAGGAGAGAGAATAAATAATTCATCAGGAAGAAAAATTCTATGTAGTCTTTGGTATTTTTACCAAAACAATCTTCAGGAATAAGCCAGCTCTCCTCAATAATGAGGAATAAATCTTCCAGATCAATATTTTCCATGAAAGAGATATCAATATCATTCTTTGAAAAAAATTGTTCTAAAAGAGCATAATGGTTACCCAAAATATTGTCAATTTGTTTTTCAAATAAAGGTTTATCCCTTCTTAAGGATTCATTACCCCCTTCATACGAATCAAGATCACCATGGTGATTATCAATAATATTGAACACCGCAAAGCTCAACAACTCTCTTTTTTCTCTTTCAAATGTGTCATAATTACTCAAAACATATTGCATACCGAGCAAGGCTGAAATTTTACCGTGATGAGTTTTTCTCGAGGAATTAGTATTATTATTCCTGATATAATTTTGAAAATATGTTGTTGCTTTGCCGATATCATGAAACAAACCAATATCTCGAGCAATATTTGAGAGTTCAGATTTTTCTATAGTTTGTGATTCTAACCTACTTTCAGTAATCTTTTCTTTCATACCTTCCGAAACATTGGACAAATGCTCAGATAATAATTTTTCTGGATAATTATTATCCCTTGGATGAGAAATTAATTTACCCATTCTCACCTCCCACTAAATTTCAATTATAAATTCTACATATCCAGCATCACCTCTTTACATTAATAATCCATATTGACTGATTCTATTTCACATAAAGTTTACAATCTCTTCTCCAGTAATATAACAGTTTTTAAATTTCCCCCGGAGTATTTTACCGTTCCTATCGTAAATATACATCTTTGTTCTGAGTGGCTCTCTACCATCTTTTCCACTTTTTGTAATTTTCTTAAAATGTACTGGCATTCTATCTTTGATTATATCATATTCTCTACCTGTATCTAATTCATCAACATCCTCTTCACTACAAACAGTATTTACAAAATTACTTTCTTTGAAATAGTCTATATCTGAGTAACAATCTACATATTCTATTTCAGCTTTGAATTGTCGTTGTCCAAAGTAAATACCATATCCTAAATTATTGTTTTTTATTTTTTCTACAATTCTTTCATATTCAGATCTATTTTTCTTAGCCCCTAGAAAAATATTGTACTCAATCATACTATCAGGCACACTTAATAATAGTTCGAGTTTACATTGTGAATGTTGAACTTTACCTCCTTTATTTCCCTTGGCAATTAATCCATAATAATCTTTGTGTAGATAGTTCATGGACTGGGTTGTTTTTCTAAAATTACAACCTTCAGAAATTCCAACAGATAAGCCGCAATTTTCTGAAGAAAAAAGATCATAATAATTATTCCTTTTAATATTGAGAATAGATGCAAAGAGGCCTGATATTACAGTCCGGGGAGGTAAAAAATATGTTAGAGAAGAGGAATTAGTATAAAACTTCCTGAAATGAGCAAATTTACCTTTTAATTTAAATTTATATATTTTATTTATCTCGTCCATTTTTGGACCTCATTAATACTATATTAAAGCCAATTAAACGTATTTTCTCCTAATTTATTAATAAAACCATCCTGATTCTTAATCTGCAAATTATCATCCTTCCAGATTTTGATTTCATTAATACTATTTACAAAATCCTCAAGATAATCTGCCAGTTCTGATAAATCCACAGTAAAATCTTTAACAGACCTAACTTTATACTCAGTATCAGTTGAATAATCAAGACTTATATACTCTCTCAGATCTTTTAAAATAGTATCATTATCCTCCAATTCCACTCTGATATACAAGCGTGGATTTTGTCCTGTTTTCGAACGAGTTTTATTAAAAGGAATAGATTTTATCATTGCCTCATCAAAAAGTTCAATATCATCTTCTTCCAAATTACTATCCTCAGCAACATTAGCATTTATAGTACCATTAAAAGCAATCAAAGAATATTTAACACGATAATCATGTCCCACACCTTCCCCACTGCTAAAACTGGAAGTAATGGTAGAACTCTCATTTAGTTCTACAGGATTCAAAGAATAGCCCCAATTAAACTGAACAGGACCGGTAACATGATCATTTCCACCTGAGCGAGCATAAACTGCTCCAAAAAGACGTACATCAATCAAATCTGTATGTTCCATATCCTCTTTTTTCAATTGTTTTGCTCTATCTTTTGCATCTTCCGCTTTCTCAGTAACAAAAATCGGTTCATCTTTCTTCTGTTCAAAATAATCTCTCAAATACCTTTTTAATCTGACATCACTTACTAAATTTGTATTTGTGTCATAATCCATACGAGGTTTATTTTCATCATCCATATCACCATTGGGATTTGCTAGTTTAGCATCGTACAAAAACAGAATTTCGCTATTTTTTGAGATAGTCATTATTGTTCCTCCTTGTTTTCATTTTTATTAGCTGCATATTTTTGACCTAAGTAATCATTATAAGAAATACCTGATAAAATATAAAACACCACTTCACTGGAATTCATATTAGTACTTTCAATACCTTGGAGTCTATCTGTTATATTACCCCAAATACCACTTTCTTGATAAATATCATCCTTATAGATTTCAACGTACTCTTTAACTTTATTAACAAGTTTAGGAATTCTTCGTCCTTGAATGCCACTCAGATTTAATTTACTCAAAAAAGTTGATGACTTACCTGATTGAGCTGATATAATTTTACCGACAACAGTTCCCAACAAAAACAATCCCTGTTTTAAATAACTCCCTCCATAAACATCAGAATGAGTCTCAAAAAATTTCTGATAGTCTTCATTTAATATTTCAGTTTCTGCATTCCCTTCCATATTGCCTCCTTTATTTAATATATTTAACTTACCCAATAGGTCTAAAAATAAATTCATTTTAAACGCTGCCAATCGATCATAGTTATCCTGATTAAATCGCTTTTTAAAAATTGAAATAAATTTTCGAATCAAATCATCATAATTCATATTCCTACTTTTTAGGAAACTATCTAAAAAATTCAGTAGTTGTTTGCCATATTTATCAAAATCAGGATTATTATTATGAGAAAATTTTGAGGGATAAAGATAGTATCTAATATCAGCAAGCGTTAAAGGTGCATATTCGTGTATATCAATAAGTTCATAGTATTTATTAATTTCATTTAACTCTATCAATTTTCTTAATAAATCTTCTAATTCGATATTCGTAATTTTTTTATGAATATTAAAAGCCTGCTGTTGTGTT
>Ga0209948_1000039_pt1 | contig 36363 bp, 29 predicted proteins | sample SalPonR2_C_D2_MG_FD_185709 | JGI IMG/M metagenome (GOLD analysis project Ga0209948, IMG submission 185709) | Salt pond soil microbial communities from South San Francisco under conditions of wetland restoration - Salt Pond MetaG R2_C_D2_MG... ... | reverse complement strand
CCCCGACCCCCGACCCCGAAGAGCTGCTGGCCGGTTACGAAGGCCGCGAACAGCGTTCGGAAGGCGAGGATTTCGAGGCCACGCCCGAAAACATCGAGTCGCGCGTGGTTCGCTTCGAGCTGAGCAACGGTACCGAGGTTGCACTGCTGCCCAAGAGCACGCGCGGCGAGCGCGTCCGGGGCTCGATCACGATGCGCATCGGCAACGAGGAAGCGCTGACCGGTCTGGCCAGCATCCCGTCGGCCACCGCCAGCCTGCTCGATCGCGGCACCGAGAACTACACCCGCCAGCAGATCGCCGACCGCGTGGACGAGCTCCAGGCCGGTCTCAACCTGAGCGGTTCGACCTCGGTTTCGGCCAGCATCGATACCAAGCGCGAGAATCTGCTCGACGTGGTCGACCTGATTGCCGAGATCGCCAAGCGCCCGGTGTTCCCGGAAAAGGAGCTGGACGAGTACAAGAACCAGAGCCTGACCCGGATCGCGCAGCAGAGCGACGATCCGGCCGGTGTGGCTTCGCGCAAGCTCAACCGGCACATGAACCCGCTGCCGTCGGATCATCCCGATTACACGCCGACGTTCGATGAGTCGAAGGCTCGCGTTGAATCGCTGTCGGTCGACCAGCTGAAGGACTTCCATCAGCGTTTCTATGGCTTCGGCCCCGGCACCACGATTGCCTTCGTCGGTGATTTCGATGCCGTCGCGCTTCGGGAACGACTGGAAGAACATTTCGGCGGCTGGTCGGCGGGCGTGGAATACGCGCACGTACCCGACCCGCACCAGAATCGCCCGGCCGAGCGCATGGTCGAGCAGCTCGACGACAAGGCCAACGCCGTGCTGATTGCGGCCCAGTCGATGCCGCTGTCGGATACCAATCCCGATTACCCCGCGCTGCAGCTGGCCGGCTACATGATGGGCGGCGGTTTCCTGAGTTCGCGCCTGGGCAACCGGATTCGCAACGAGGAAGGCCTGAGCTACGCGGTCGGCGGCAACTTCAATGCAAGTGCCGAGGACGAGAACGGCGGCTTTTTCGCTTTCGCCATGTACGCCCCGGAAAACCGCGAACGGCTCGAGGAAGTGCTGGACGAGGAACTGGTCAAGGTGGTCGAGGACGGCTTCAACGCCGAAGAACTCGAATCCGGCCGCACCGGGTTCCTGCAGCAGCAGCGACTGGTACGCTCAGACGACGGTCGTCTGGCCGGCCTGTTGTCGACCGGCCTGTACCTGGACCGCGACCTGTTCTTCAACGCCGAGCGCGAAATGCGCCTGGCGGAAGTCTCACTGAAAGAGATCAACGAGGCCGTGGCCGAGTGGCTGGACCCCGGGGCCATGACGGTGTCGATCGCCGGTGATTTCACCGCCGATGAGGAAGCCGAGGAAGAGGCTTCGGAAGAATAACAATGCTCCAGCCCGGCGCCCGGCGCCGGGTTGGTTATCTCGGAAAAGACAAGGGCGCCGCGAGCCTCTCGCGGCGCTTTTTTTGTTACCGTAAACGTTGGGCGTTGGCGGTTTAATACCATGCAAAAGAAACAGGTGTTTTTTGCGATTCTGATCGTCGTTTCGGTCGGGCTGGGTGTCGCTGTTGAGCAGCGATACGGCGTCTCGAACCCGGGTGCTGGTGCGAGGCCGGAAGCAGTCTCAAATCTTCCCGACGGGGCATCCAATGGTGTCCAGCGTTCAGAGAAACCGGGATCGGGATCAAATTTGGATCCCGAGCGCGGTATCTGGCCGGGCATGCCTGAGCTCGCCTCCAGCAATGCGAATGTGGACTGGCGCCCGCCAGATTTCGATAGTGCGGTTGCCGGGGGGGAGGATCTCGATGCTGTTGACCCCAAGGCTACGCTGCTGGAGCTCGTCGATGATTTCGATGATTTGTCACCTGATCGGCGCGGCGGGGTCGCGTTCAAGATTGCCGAGAACTGGCGCGAATGCGCCCGTTACCGGCCAGTGCCGGACGAGCAAATTGGCGAGCTTGTCGAGCAAAGGCTCCGTGGCAGTCACGATTTTTTGGAATTGATTCTCGCGCAAGCGCCGGAAGGGCCGCGCCTGGACGAGGTCGTCGAGGAAATAGCCGGCATTGAGCCCGACGCAATTCGGGTCCGAATTCGCGAAGACCTGCTGACCAAACGGCAACTGTGCAGCGGGGTCGAACACATCGACCGGCGAGAAAGAGCTGGCAAGGAACTGAGCTGGCTGCGCACGGCGGCGCGGCTGGGCGACTACGATGCCCAGAACGCGTTTCTGTTCAGGGTGTTTTTATCCTATCGCCCCAGCGGCCAGGCGGCGCAACTGGCCAAAGACAAGCAGCTGGTCCTCGATATTGTGTTTGCCCGGCTCCGGTCGCGCGACTTGCTTGTACTTGAGCGCCTTGCGGCGTTTGTCAAGGCGGGCTATTTCGGGCCGCCCGATCCAGTGCTGGCCTACGCTTACGCGAAAGCGGCGATTCTGGCAGGCGAACGTCTTGAAGACGCCCCGTGGAAATTGAGAGGGGCTGACCCCGCCCGCGTGAAGCGGGTCATTGAAGTGACGGCTTTCAATACGCGTGAGTTCAAGGAGGCTCTGAGCGCAAGCGATCTCGCCGAGGCTGAAGATCTGGCCCGGAAGATCGCGCGCCTGGAATCGCGGCCATGAGCCGGACGCAGGCGATTTTTCTGGTCTGTGTCATCACCGTCGTCGTTGCGGCCCTTGCTTACACGACTTTGCACGTTCCCGAGCGGCCGCCGACGGCGGACGGTCAGGCTGAAGCCGAACAGCAGGGGAACGCGACAGGCCGCACAGGCGTGTTGTTGCAACCAGCTGGCGAAAAGTCGGCCGGCGACGAACGGCCCCTGGCCACTGCGCTGGCCGAAGCCGTCCGGCCGAACATTGTGACCTACAAGCACGGCCAGCCGCTTTGGGACCTTTCCTACCCGGAATTGCACGAGCACGTCAACGATCTGCGTGCGCTGGCGGGAGCCGGCTGGGGTCAGGCCGTCTTTCCGCTGGCCCGCCTTTTATCGGGTTGTCTACGAAACCCGAATCCCCGCGGCGAGCATGAAATTCGGGCGCAAGCCCGGGCACAGCGCGAGCGCATTCGCGGCAACGATGCTGATCTGCCGAGAGACGAAGTGGACCGCCGGCTCGCAAATGTGGACTCTTCGGTGGAACTCCAACTGCAGCATTCCAGCCGTCGGCGCGCCGCATGCGCCGCGGTCACGCCGGCAGATGAAGATCGAATGATGGACTGGCTGGAACTGGCGCTGGAACAGCATCATCCGGCATTCCTGGCCGGCTATCTACGCTGGGACCTGCTGCCGGACGATGATGCCTGGATGGTTCGATATGCTGAGCGCCTGGCGCAGTTCAACCGGCGCTTCGAAGTTGCTTATCTCGACGGCGTGTATGCTGGTGAGCGCGAGATGCTTGATCTGGCGTGGAAGCTGTATGCGACGCACAAGGTCTTGCCCGAACCCGATCCGTTCATGGCCTTCGCCTTCAACCATGCCGCCGATCTCGAGGCGCGCGCAACCCCGGAAATGACGCGCCAGTACATGGACAGCTTTCGCCTTGATACGATCGATCTCGATGCAGCTCAGGCCGAGTTAGCACGCGCCGAAGGCGAGCGGATCTACGACCGCTGCTGCGCCGACGCCCGCATGCCGAGGTAGATACCGGCCAGCGCCAGGAAGGCGCCGACAAGCTGCAGCACTTCGAGACGCAGACCGAACAATGCGGCGTCCCAGATCATCGACAAAGTGGGCTGCAGCAACAGCAGCAGGCCGACCAGCGAGGCCGGCAGGCCGGGCATGCCGCGGGTAATCGCCAGCCAGCCGAGCACCTGGCAGACTACGCCCAGTGCGATCAGCGCCAGCAGCGACTGCGTATCGGGGATGGCAAAGCCGTGCCCCTCGGCAATATTGATTGCGCCCAGCATCAGCCCGGTCAGGATCGTGACCTGCGCCAGCCTTGCCTCGACCCGGGTGTGCGGCTGGCGGATCTGGAGGCCTCTGAGGCTGAGGATGTAGCCGGAATAGGCCAGCGCGGTCAGCAGGCCGAGGATCACGCCGGCGCGGTATTCGGGCGGCAGGTCGCCCCATTCCTGGCCGAACAGCAGCCACAGGCCGCCGGCGGCCAGCGTGATCGCGGCGGCGAAGCGAAGCCCGACCCGTTCGCGAAACCAGAACACGCCGACTGCGGCGAGCACGAATACCTGGAAATTGGCCAGCAGCGTCGACAGCCCGGGCCCGATGTAAAGGATGGAGCGGTGCCAGAACCACATGTCGGCGGTGAAGAAGGCCGCGATCAGCGCCGAACCCATCCAGCCGTCGGCAAAACCCCGGTGCAGGCGCGGCTGGACGCCGATCAGGGCCAGCAGGGCGATGGAGCCGAACAGCATCCGGTAGACGCCCGAGGTGGTCGGCGCCATGTCGGCCAGGCGCACGAATACCGCGGCGAAACTGATCATCACCGCGCCGGCGGTGACCAGTGCAATGGAGCCCGAAGCGTGCCTGGTTGAACTCATGGGGCGCGATTATCTCTTATCAGACGCTCATCGGGCGCCCATCGCTTGCGGACTATGGGCCGTGGATACGATTCGCTATTGTCGATTCATCGTCGAACCGCTATCGTCTGAACATCACCTGCGCATCATTCCCACTGCTGGATGTCGAGGCCGGAGGGCGCATCCTGGGTGCCGTGATTGCGCGTCATTCGGATGCCGAGGCTTAGATCGTTGCGCGAATCGGCGTGGGCGAGCGCCTGTTCCTCGGAAATCAGGCCGTCTTCGTATAGCTTCAAAAGCGCCTGGTCGAAGGTCTGCATGCCGGCCTGGGGACCGTCCTTCATGGCCTCCTTGAGCCCGTCCAGGTCGCGTTTGGCGATCAAGTCGGCAACATACGGCGTGCGCACCAGGACTTCGACCGCCGGCACCCGCCCGCCGTCGACCGTGGGCACGAGTCGCTGGCTGACGATCGCCCTGAGGTGCTCGGACAGGTCCACGAACAGTTGGTGGTGAGCGCTGTCGGGGAAGAAGTTGATGATCCTGTCCATCGTCTGGCTGGCGTTGTTGGAGTGCAGCGTGGACAGGCAAAGGTGGCCGGTATCGGCGTAGGCGATGGCGTGCTTCATGGTCTCGGCGTCGCGAATCTCGCCGATAAGGATCACGTCGGGTGCCTCACGCATCGCGTTCTTCAGCGCGTTGGAGTAGCTCAGTGTGTCCAGGCCCAACTCGCGCTGGTCGACGATCGATTTCTTGTGGTGGTGCAGGAATTCGATGGGCTCCTCGATGGTGAGGATGTGCCCGGTGGCACGCTGGTTGCGGTAGTCGATCATCGACGCGAGCGTGGTGGATTTGCCCGAGCCGGTCGCGCCGACCACCAGCACCAGTCCGCGCGGCTCCATGATCAGTTTCTTGAGTATGGGCGGCAGGTTGAGATCTTCCAGCGACGGAATGGCGGCCTTGATATAGCGAACGACCATGGCCACGGAGCCCCGTTGCCGGTAAAGGTTCACGCGGAACCGGCCCAGGGTTTTCAGCGCGATCGCCAGGTTCAGCTCCAGTTCGCTTTCGAACTCGGCGATCTGCTTGTCGTTGAGAATCGAGTAGGCCAGCTCGCGGACCTGGTGCGCCTCCAGCGGCGTCTCGCCCAGGCGACGGGTCTTGCCCTCGATCTTGATGCCGGCCGGCGCGCCCGCGCTCAGGAAGAGATCGGACGCGTTGTGCTTGACCATGGCGTGGAGAAAGGTCTCGATTTCCATTGTGGAACCCCCTTGCGAATCGAAGCCCTAGTTCAACACAGCATGGTCCCGCCGAAATTGATTCTGATCAGTTTGGCCCCGGTAGAGCTTGCGTTCGCTTCACTACAACGTCTCGGACGCGAAGTCGGCCAGGCGCGAGCGTTCGCCGCGTTTGAGCGTGATATGCCCGGAATGCATCCAGTCCTTGAACCGGTCGACGGCAAACGTCAGGCCCGAGGTGGTTTCGGTCAGGTACGGCGTGTCGATCTGCTCGATGTTGCCCAGGCACACGATCTTGGTGCCGGGACCGGCCCGGGTGATCAGGGTCTTCATCTGCTTGGGCGTGATGTTCTGGGCCTCGTCGATGATCAGGAAGCGGTTCAGGAAGGTGCGACCGCGCATGAAGTTCAGCGCGCGGATCTTGATGCGCGAGGTCAGCAGGTCGTTGGTCACCGCTCGCCCCCAGTCGCCGCCGTGCTCGTCGGATTCGGTCAGCACCTCCAGGTTGTCGGTCAGCGCGCCCATCCAGGGCGTCATCTTCTCTTCCTCCGTACCCGGCAGGTAGCCGATCTCGTCGCCGACCGACACGGTGGCCCGGGTCATGATGATCTCGCGGTAGATCTGTTCGTCCAGCGTTTGGGCCAGGCCGGCGGCCAGCGTCAGCAGGGTCTTGCCGGTGCCCGCCGTGCCCAGCAGTGTCACGAAATCGATTTCGGGATCCATCAGCAGATTGAGCGCGAAATTCTGTTCCGGGTTGCGTGCGTTGATGCCCCAGACGCTTCGAGGGCCATGCCGGAAGTCTTCGCTGACCTGCAGCACGAAATGCCGGTCGGTGACTTCGCGCACGAGTGCTTCCATGCCGTTGTCGCCTTGGAGTGTCAGGCACTGGTTGGGGTGCCAGTCGTCGCCCTCCAGCCGGTTGATCCGGTAGTAGGTGCGGCCGGCCCGGGTCCAGGAGTCGTCGATGCCGTACTGGTCCCAGAAGTCGTTGGTCAGCGTGGTCAGCCCGCTGTAGAGCAGGCTCATGTCATCAAGCGCGCGATCGTTGTGATAGTCCTCGGCGGGTATGCCGTGGATTGCGGCCTTGATGCGCAGATTGATGTCCTTGGACACCAGCACGATCTCGCGATCCGGGTGATCGGCCCGCAGCTTGATGGCGGCGTGCAGGATCTCGTTGTCGGCTTTCGCCCGAAGCAGCGCCGGGTGCTCGTCGTGGTCGGCCTGCTCGACCTGGAAATACAGCCGCCCGGAACCGATTCGGATATCCAGACCGTCGGGCATCCTCAGTTCAAGTCCGGCTTCGAAATCGTGCCCGCCGTTCATCATCTGACCCAGGAACCGGCTGACCTGGCGCACGTTGCGTGCCACTTCAGTCATGCCTCTCTTGGCCGCGTCCAGTTCTTCCAGAACCACCATGGGCAGGAAAATGTCGTGTTCCTCGAAGCGGAACAGCGATGTCGGGTCGTGCATCAGCACGTTCGTATCGAGCAGGTAAAGGCGGGTGCCTTCGCTCATGGCACGCTCCGTTGCGGCGGGGTGGTGATGGATTGGATCAGCTCGGCTCAGCTCAGCTCGCGCACGGCTTCGAGTACTTCCTCGGCATGCCCCGGCACTTTTACCTTGCGCCATTCGCGGGCAATCTTGCCTTCGGCGTCGATCAGGAAAGTGCTGCGCTCAATGCCCATCACCTTCTTGCCGTACATGTTCTTTTCCTTGATCACGTCGAACTGGCGGCATAGCGTTTCGTCGCTGTCGGCGATCAATTCGAATGGAAACGCCTGCTTGGCCTTGAAGTTCTCGTGCGTCTTGACGCTGTCCCGCGACACGCCGACAACGGCGCATCCGAGGGTCTTGAACTCCGAATAAAGGTCACGGAACGCCTGGCCTTCGGTGGTGCATCCCGGCGTGTTGTCGCGGGGATAAAAATAAAGTACCAGGGGCGTGCCGCGAAAAGACTGAATGGAGAGTTCCTCGCCGCTTGTTGCCGGGAGGGAAGGAGATTCGACGGGAGCATTGGCTTGAGTCATGAATTCCAGTGAAATTTTCGTTAAATCAAAAGCTTGGTATAATTACGGATGGCGTTTGAACCTGCCGTTTCCACAATCGAGAATACTTGTCAGCGATGCACTGCGCAAGTAGTATGCCGTGCCGATGAAAAAAATGAATGAGAAAATCGCGTCAGTCCCGATTCGTGCGCCTGGCGCATTGCGGATTTTGTTATGAAGCCTCCTCTTTCCGGATCCATAGTAGCGTTGGTCACGCCGTTCGAAGCCGGCGGCGAAACTATCGATCGCGCAGCCTGGCAACGGCTTGTCGAATGGCACGTCGAGGCGGGCACGAGCGGCATCGTGGTCGCCGGCACGACGGGCGAGTCGGCCACGCTCGCTGCCGACGAACGCGACTGGCTGCTCGAATCGGCACTTCAGACTGCGGCCGGACGGTGCACGATACTGGCAGGCACGGGCGCAGCATCGACCAGCGTGGCAGTTGCCCGCTGCCGCCGTGCCGCGGCCCTCGGCGCCGATGCGTTGCTGGTTGTCGCGCCGTACTATAATCGCCCCCCGCAGCGCGGATTGGCGGCTCATTACAGTGCTATCGCCGACCGTGCGGACGCGCCGATAGTGCTGTACAACGTTCCATCGCGAACTGCGGTCGATATCGAGCCGGAAACGGCACTGGCACTTGCGGCGCACGAAAACATTCTGGCCATCAAGGAGGCAGTGGCCGATATGGAACGCGTGGCGCGCTATACAAACGCTGGCTTGAGTGTTCTCAGCGGCGACGATCCCACTGCACTTGACGCTATGCGTAACGGTGCAACAGGCGTGATCTCGGTCGCCGCCAATATCGCGCCGGTCGCTTTGTCGCGCATGTGCAAGTCAGCGGCCGAAGGCGATTTCGACGCTGCCGCTGAAATCGACGCGCAGTTGAAACCGTTGTACCGGCTTCTGGGTGCGGAGTCGAATCCGATCCCGGCCAAGTGGCTGCTGTCGGTCAGCGGTCGCATCGGCTCCGACCTCCGTCTGCCGCTGGTCGAACTGGCTGAATCGTATCGCGCCAGCGGTCGCCGCCTGCTAGAGTCACTCGAGGTCGAGTGATCACCTCACACGAATAAAGGGTTTGAACCAGCTTTGATCAAAAAACAAGTCCATTACGTTAGGGTCCTTCCGATTTTGTTGCTTGCCGGCATTACCACCGGTTGTGTTTTCAACGGCAACGATGAGCCGGCATACGCAGCCAGTGAAGAGGTCCCGCCGCTACGCGTCCCCGAAGGGCTCAGTGCACCGGAGACCCGGGTGACGTTCGAAATTCCCGGCTATTCACTGCCGGAACTGGCGGCACGTGGCGATGAAACCCGCCCGCCCAAGGTGCTTACATCGGCCGAAGCCGAAAAAGCGCGTTCCAGGATCCGGTTCGGCCCGACCGGACTCTACCTGGAGGTCGACGACCAGGCCGCAAGTGTCTGGCGCCGGTTGGGGTTTGCTCTCAATCGCGGCGACATGGAGATCGAGCGCGTCATCGACGACGAGCGGCGCTACCGGGTGGAGTTCAGCCACGATCGCATCCTGGCCTCCGAACGCGGCTGGTTCTCCAAGATTTTCATGTTCTGGGAGTCCCCCGAGTACATCAATTTCAGCGGCACCTACCTGTTTGAGGTGCAGCGCGAAACGACGGATACCACTCGCGTGGCCATCCTCGACGAGAGCGGCAATGTGCTGGCGATGGAGCGGGCGGAGTTTGTGTTGGCGCGTCTCCAGGAACGCCTCGGCTGATACGCCTTCGTAGAGCTACTGCGCGGGCGCCTGACGGCGTCCGGCGGTGCTCGCATTCCTCATGTACCAGTATGTACATTCCGGATGCTGTGCTCCGGCGGCCACCGTCAGCCACACGCTCGCTACGCTCTACGCAGACGTATCCCAGTTTCCGATATTTGGTAAACCGACTCCGGCGGTGCTCGGCATCCTCATGGACCTGATGTCCATCGCAGTGCCTGCGCGGAGCCTGCCCCGGACGCCGATCCGGGGGCTATCGGCAGCGCACTTGTTCGCTACGCGCCACGGCGATTTTTCCTGTAGGTGACGGAACCTGGTTCCGCCTTTCCGAAATTCGATCAACCAGCCGACCGGCTCATCCTCTACAGGTGCAGGAGCCGGCGCCGCCGGCGATTGCGGCGGCCCGGATAATGAATCGCCTGCACGGCATGCTCCTACACCCGTAGCGAGCCCGGAGGCCGCCGCTGCATCTGTGGGAGCGGCTTCCAGCCGCGATCAATCGGTGCAGGATGCGCCCCCCACAGAACCCACAACCAGCCAACCAGCCAACCAACTTTACCGCTCCAGCAGCTTGAGTTTGTCGGGCTTGTCTTCCCACTCCTCGGCGTCGGGAGGCGGGTCTTTTCTTTCGGTGATCACCGGCCATTCGAGCGAGAGTTCGGCGTTGAGTTCGAGGAAGTCCTGCTGTTCGGCCGGGAGATCGTCTTCAGGGTAAATCGCCTGGACCGGGCATTCAGGCTCGCACAGCGTACAATCGATGCATTCTTCGGGATCGATCACCAGGAAATTCGGTCCCTCGTGAAAGCAATCGACCGGGCAGACCTCGACACAATCTGTGTATTTGCACTTGATGCAGTTTTCGACAACAACGAACGTCATATCTGTAAATCCTGGTTGAATTACTGGCAGTCACACACTCGTGGAAGTGCGCGAGGCTGATGTTAGACTATTGTCCTTCCGGCTCGGGCGTATTCCGCGTCAGCAATGGTGGCCAACGTGTCAGCGCCAAGAATCATAATTATATAAGAACCGCTTGAACATCTCATTCCAGGAAATTCCGCTCGACGACCACAAGGTTGCGCGTGATCGCATCAGCCCGAATGCGCTGAAGGTCACCGACCGGCTTCAAGGGGCGGGCTTCAAGGCCTACGTGGTCGGCGGCGCGCCGCGCGATCTCCTGCTAGGGTTCACGCCCAAGGATTTCGACGTCGGTACCGACGCGACCCCCGAGCAGGTGCGCGAACTGTTCCGGAATGCCCGGCTGATCGGGCGCCGGTTCCGTCTGGCGCACGTGCGCTTCGGGCGCGAGATCATCGAGGTCGCGACGTTCCGAGGCACCAGTGACACCGGTGAGCGCAGTGTCGAGGACGGGGGTCGGGTATTGCGCGACAATGTATTCGGCAGCGAGGCGGAGGATGCCATTCGGCGGGACTTCACCGTCAATGCGCTGATGTACGACCCCAGCAACGAGACCATTCGCGACTATACCGATGGCTACGCTGACCTGGCACGGCGCAAATTGAGGCTGATTGGAGATCCCGAGCTGCGCTACCGCGAGGATCCGGTCAGGATGATGCGCGCGCTTCGTTTCAAGTCGAAGCTCGGGTTGGAGATCGATGGCCCCAGCGAGACCCCGATTCCGCAAATGGCGCCGCTGCTGGCCGATATTCCCCCGGCCCGGCTGCTCGACGAATTACTGAAGATGTTGCTTGGGGGCGGGGCCTGGAACGGTTTCCAGACCCTGGTCGAATACCGCCTCTGGCACGAACTGTTTCCCGGGCTGCTCGAATCGCCCGAAAACCCGCCGAGGCTTATCGAGCAGGCTTTTTGCAATACCGACCAGCGGGTTGCCGAAGGCAAGCCGGTGACGCCCGGTTTCCTCTTTGCGGCCTTGTTCTGGCCGCGCGCGCGGGATGAGGCCAGGCAGCGCGAGGAAAATGACCAGCCGCCCGTGGAGGCCCTGGCCACCGCCGGCGAAAAGGTGTTCTCGAAATATACAAGCCGGGTTTCCATTCACCGCCGTTTTTCGACCATGGCCAAGGAAATCTGGATGTTTCAGCCGCGTTTCGAGAAGCGTCGCGGCAAGCGGGCGATGCGTCTGTTGCAGGAACGCCGGTTCCGTGCAGCGTACGATTTCCTGTTGCTGCGCGCTGACGAGGACCCTGCTGCTGCCGAGCTTGCGAAGTGGTGGACGGAAGTGCAGGAGGTGGATGCCGAAACCCGCAATGAAATGATCTTCGGCCGCAAGAAGAAGCCGCAGCCGAAGACTCGTCAGGGCTCATGACACGCGCTTTCATTGGCCTGGGCAGCAACCAGGGCGACGTTCATCGACAGTTGGACCAGGCGTTGGCAGCGCTCGCCGAATTGCCTCGCAGCGTGTTGATTCGCTGTTCCCGGCGCTACTGGACCACGCCGGTGGGCGACTCCGATCAACCGGAATTCCTGAACGCCGTCGCGGAGATGGACACCGCGCTGGAGCCGCTGGACCTGCTTCGCCGCATGCAAAGCATCGAGGACGACCTCGGCCGTGTGCGCGATCCCGATCGGCGATGGGGGCCCAGAACAATCGATCTGGACCTGCTATTGTTTGGCCACGCAGTGATTCGGCATGCCGACCTGGTGGTGCCGCATCCGCGAATGGTCCGCCGAGCATTCGTGCTCAAGCCGCTGGCCGACCTGGTGCCGAGGCTGGAAGTCCCGGGTCTGGGCCCGGTTACCGAGCTGCTGGGCGATCTCGACGCCCGTGGGGTTCGCTGTGCGCAACCCGACGCTTCGCACAAAGGAGCCTGACGATGGCCGATCAAATCAAGATTACGCTCGAACGACTGGCTGAAATGAAGCGTGCCGGGACACCGATCAGCATGCTGACCGCTTACGACGCCAGCATGGCTGCCGTATTCGACGACGCCGGCATCGATTGCATCCTGGTTGGCGATTCGCTGGGCAACGTTATCCAGGGTCGGGATTCCACAGTGCCGGTTACGGTCGATCAAATGGTCTACCACGTCGAATGCGTGCGGCGCGGGACGCGGCGCGCGATGCTGATCGGCGACATGCCGTTCCTGAGCTATTCAAGCGAGGCCGTCGCGATCCAAACCGCGCGGTCGCTGATGCAGGCCGGCGCCGAACTGGTCAAGCTCGAGGGCGGCGGTTTTGTGCGCGACATCGTCGGACGACTGTCCGGACTCGGGGTGCCGGTGTGCGGTCACCTGGGTTTGACACCGCAATCGGTGCACAAGCTATCGGGCTATCGGGTGCAGGCGAGGGCGCCCGAGGCGCGCACGCAGCTGCTTGAAGATGCTGCGGCGTTGGAGCGGGCAGGCTGCGCAATGCTGGTGCTGGAATGCATTCCGCGCCGGTTGGCGGCGGAAGTGGCGGCAAATCTCGCCATTCCCGTGATCGGCATCGGCGCCGGTGCGCGGGTCGACGGTCAGGTGCTGGTGTCCTACGATGCGCTGGGTATCGGCAACGGGCGCAGACCGCGTTTCGTACGCGATTTCATGGCCGGGTCGAACTCGATCGACGCCGCGGTGCATGCGTTCATCGACGCCGTGCGCGAACGTCGGTTCCCCGCGGACGAAGAATCCTATGCCGATCCGGCTTGAGCAAATTCCGGTCCTGGATAGCCGCGAGGCGCTGGAGGCATGGCGAGACGACCAGTCGCGTCCGGTGCATCTCGTGCCGACCATGGGAAACCTCCATGCGGGCCATCTGGCTCTGGTCGAACACGCGGCGCGCGACGGCGTAGTCATTGCCAGCATATTCGTCAATCCCACTCAGTTTGGACCGGGAGAAGACTACGAGCGCTACCCGCGAACCCTTGCCAAGGACCTCGAAGCATTGGCGTCGGCGGGCTGCGACGCGGTCTGGGCGCCCGGCTTCGACACAATGTATCCGCTTTCTGAAGACCGTCGTTTCACGATTCGGCCGCCGAAGGCCTTGACCGACTGTCTGTGCGGCGCCCATCGTCCCGGCCACTTCGACGGCGTATGCAACGTCGTCATGCGGCTTTTCTGGCAGGTTCGCCCCCGGCGCGCTGTGTTTGGTGAAAAGGACTACCAGCAACTGCTGATCATCAGGAAAATGGTCGAGGATTTGTCGATTCCCCTGACGATCGATGCCGTACCCATAGTGCGCGAAGCAGACGGCCTTGCAATGAGTTCCCGAAACCGCTATCTCACGGCATCCGAGCGGGCGGCCGCAGCCGGGCTTTACACGGTTTTGCAAGCGCTCTCGGATGGCGCGCAAGATCCAGATTCGGGAACTTTCGAGGCGCTTCGGGTGTCTGGTATACAGCGTCTTGAACAGCTTGGATTTCGACCGGAATATGTTGAACGCCGGAATGCCGAAATGTTGGGTCCTGCCGACGGATTGAACGATCGCATATTTGCGGCGGCCTACCTCGGACAGGCCAGGTTGATCGACAATGTTGCAGTAACGAGACAGACTTGTCTCTGATTTGCAAATCAGGCTTGGAAAATTCCTGAACTTGTGGTACAGTTACCACGAACCTTGGATTTCCAGCAACGGTTAATCAAGGTGTCAGGGCGCGATTTGAGGTACATCACTCCGACAAGCTGCCTCTCCCCGTCACCGGGGAGAGGCTTTTTTTTGGGTGACACGACATTTGCGAACTGAACGGGATATTTCAATGAACCTGAACATGCTCAAAGCCAAGATCCACCGGGCCACCGTTACTCAGGCGGAACTCGATTACGAAGGGTCCTGCGCCATTGACGAAAATCTGCTCGAGGCCGCAGGAATTCTCGAGTACGAACAGATACATATCTACAATATCGCCAACGGCAAGCGGTTCGTGACCTACGCGATTCGCGGCGAGGCCGGCTCGGGCATGATCAGCGTCAACGGGGCCGCGGCGCACAAGGCGTCACCCGGTGATCTGCTGATTATCTGCGCCTACGGCGCGCTGGACGAGCTTGAGGCGGCCGCACACCATCCGCGGCTGGTCTACCCGGATGAAAACAATCGCGTGGCGCGTATTGCCGGCGAGATTCCGGCACAAGCGGCCTGAGCGGCCCGCCTTTGTTGCAAAAAAACAACACTCCGAACATTCGCGCCTTGCTGCGTGATGAACCCGAGCGCGCCACTGAAATGGTCCGAAGTTCGGCCCATTGGCGGCTCGATGCCAGTCGCACGCCGCTGAAGCTGGCCGAGTGGCGTGAATTTTTCGATGCTTCCGCCACCGCCGCGCTTCGGCGGGCCGTTTCCGACCTGTTCTCCGGCGCTATCGTCAATGCCTCGGAAAATCAGCCGGCGCTGCATATGGCGCTTCGCGCAGAACGGCCGGACGAGATGGTCGACGCTGCAGACGCCGCGCTGATCGAGAACTCCAGGCGCCGAATGCTGGAAATCTCGGCCCGTCTTTATCGCGGCGAAACGCCGGTTCGGACAATCCTGCACGCGGGCATCGGAGGTTCGGATCTCGGCCCGAGGCTTGTTGCAGATGCGCTGGATCCCGGCGACAGCGCAGTGCATGTCGAGTGGCTGGCCACGCTGGATGCAAGGCGTATCAGTCGTTTGCTCGCTCGGCTGGATCCGGAAACGACCGCGCTGGTCGTGGCCTCCAAGAGCTTTTCGACCAGCGAAACGCTGAACCAGGCGGCGCACATTCGCGAGTGGCTCGGCACCGATGGCGCCGGGCGCATCTGGGCGGCGACCGCGAACGTCGAGCGCGCCCGGACGTTTGGTATTGCCGAGCCGAACATTCTGCCTTTTCCCGTCTGGACCGGCGGGCGATTTTCGCTGTGGTCCAGCGTCGGGCTGAGCGCCGCCGCTCGAATCGGTCCGGATCAGTGGCAGCGAATGCTGGCCGGGGCGGCGCAGGCCGACAAACTGCTGGCAAGCGATCTGGAAGCTTCGCCGGCTTACGCCATGGCGCGGGTTCTCGACGGCCTGGTGCGCGGTCGTGGATTCGATACGCTGGGCGTGGTCAGCTACGATCCGGCGCTCCGCCTTCTGGCCGAGTATCTCCAGCAGCTCGTGATGGAGAGCCTCGGCAAGTCTGTGGACCTGAAAGGCGCGCAGACACCGGCGCACACTTCGCCGCTGGTGTTCGGCGGTGCGGGTACCGACCTGCAGCATTCCCTGTTTCAGGCGCTTCACCAGGGCACAAAGCGGCATCCAATGCTGCTGCTGGGCAGCGCGCAGTGCAACGAGGGCCCTGCGGGCTGGGCGCGCGATCAGCTTTCGCATTTGCTCGGCCAGGCAAGCGCGCTGGTCAACGGCAAGCCGGCCGAAGACCGGTCGCGGGCGCTGCCGGGCAACAATCCGGTATTGATCATGCTCGCGCAAACAATCGACGCGGAAAGTGTGGGCGAACTCCTCGCCAATTTCGAACATGCGGTCTATTTGCTCGGGGCGCTCTGGGACATCAATGCCTTCGATCAGTGGGGCGTGGAAGAAGGCAAGCGCCTGGCAATCGAGTTTCGCTCGGTACTCGAAGGCACGGGCAAATGCCCGGATTCCTCGCTCGACGACACCATTGCCTGGATCAGGGGCTCGCGACCTGCCGATTGACCGCCCGGGTCTGATCAATGCCCGAAATTGACGTGAGGCGGGCGTGAAAATCGAATACGATCGCGTTATAGTAGAAAGATGATCGAAGCGCAATCTTCGACAACCGCGTAATAAAAAACGCGTTCGCGCTAAAAGCTTACGGTGGCATCTCGACAGGTCTACCGTCCGAATAAAGGCGTGTTTCGCAAATCGTTGATGAACAAACTGATTCCGAATTTCGTCGTTGCAGACCGCGCGTTGTTTTCGTGCGCGCGTGCTTCATGACAAAGCGTGTTCCTGTAAATCAATCGAACGGAGGCAACTATCACACAGTCAAGCACTGCAGAGCAACAAAGCACACAGGATTTTGGCAAGGATCCTGTCGAAGTCCGGGAATCGGACCATTACCAGCAGGAATACGTCGAGGGCTTTGTCGACAAATGGGACGAGCTCATCGACTGGGACGCGCGCTATGAGAGCGAAGGCGATTTCTTCATCAAGATGCTCAAGGAGCGCGGCGCCAGACGAATTCTGGATGTTGCAACCGGTACCGGGTTTCATTCGGTTCGTTTGATCGAAGCCGGTTTCGAAGTCTGCAGCGTCGACGGCTCGGCTGCAATGCTCGCCAAGGCATTTGAGAATGGCCGCAAGCGCGGGCATATTCTCAGAACCATCCAGGCCGACTGGCGCTGGCTGAACCGGGATGTGCATGCCGCTTATGACGCCGTGATCTGCCTGGGCAATTCGTTCAACCACTTGTTCGACGAGCGCGACCGGCGCAAGACGCTTGCCGAATTTTATGCAGTACTCAAGCACGACGGCTGCCTGATTCTCGACCAGCGTAATTACGACGCGATCCTGGATGACGGCTTTTCCACCAAACACAAGTTCTACTATTGTGGTCATCAGGTGAGTGCCGAGCCGGAGCACGTGGACGAAGGGCTGGCAAGGTTCCGTTATACGTTCCCGGATGACTCGGTGTACTACTTGAACATGTGCCCCATTCGACGTGATTATGTGCGCGGGCTGATGCAGGACGTCGGGTTCCAGAAGATTGCAACCTATGCCGACTTCGAAGACGAGGAAAGCACTGGCACGCCGGACTTCTATATACACGTCGCAGAGAAAAAGTACTACAGCGCCGAAGACATCGATGAAGACGATGCCGGGACCACGCGGGAGGCTGACAAGGCATGAGCAGCCCGCAATATTCGGACGTCGTCGAAACTGCGCGCGCTTATTACAACAGCGCCGATGCGGACAATTTTTATTTCCACATCTGGGGCGGCGAGGATATTCATATCGGGCTATACCAGTCCGACGACGAGCCCATCGCGGCCGCCAGCCGTCGGACCGTGCATCGCATGGCCGAACTCGCCGGAGAAATCAATCCGGCCACCCGGGTGCTTGATCTCGGCGCCGGCTACGGCGGCTCGATGCGCTACCTGGCCGAACATTTCGGTTGCCAGTGTGTGGCGCTGAACCTGAGCGAGGTCGAGAACGAGCGCAACCGGCGAATGAACATCGAGGCGGGCCTCGATCGGAATATCCAGGTGGTCGATGGAGATTTTACGGCGCTGGATTTCGACGACGAAGCTTTCGATCTGGTCTGGTCTCAGGATGCGTTCCTTCATTCCGGTGATCGTGCCAAGGTCTGCGCCGAGGCGACCCGCGTACTCAAGCCCGGCGGCCGCCTGGTATTTACCGACCCGATGCAGGCCGACGACGCGCCGACAGACCAGCTCCAGCCAATCTACGACCGACTCCATCTGGATTCGCTGGCATCACCCGCGTTCTACCGCGAAGCCCTCGGTGAACTGGGCATGCGGGAAGTCGAATTCGACGATCGCTCGCACCAGCTGCCGCGCCACTATGCACGGGTGCGCCAGGCGCTTATCGAAAACGCCGACGAACTGCGGGAACGCGGTGTCAGCGAGGACTACATCGAGCGCATGCAAGCTGGATTGCAGCACTGGGTGGACGGCGGTCGCAAGGGCCATCTCGCCTGGGGCATCTTCGTGTTCGAGAAGCCGGTCGCCTGATTTCGGCCTGATCCGTCGCATCGCGACCTCAAGGCCCGCCTACTCGGCGGGGCCTTTCGGGGCCTTGTATCGAGCTGGATCGTTTATTCTATTCGTCTGCACGAGCCGAGTATGGAGTCGACCCGCCCGTGACCTGGATCAATATCATCGAGCCGTCCGAAGCCGATGGCAGGCTCGCAAAACTCTACGAGCGCTCCGCCGGCGGCGGCCAGGTGGATCAGATTCTGCTGGCCCACAGCCTCCGGCCGCATACGCTTGAAGGTCATATGGCACTTTACCGGGCTGTACTGCATCATCCGCGCAATAGCCTGGATCAAGCGTTCGCCGAAGCTATTGGCGTGCTGGTCAGCCGCGCCAATGGCTGCGACTATTGTGTCGATCACCATATGGTCGGGATGAAGCGAGCGCTGTCGAATCCAGATCGGGCCGAGGCGTGGAACGTTGCACTCGAGAGCGGTCCGCGCGACGAGATTTTCGATACGCGCCAGCGCGCTGCGCTCGCCTATGCAGAACAGCTGGCGCTGGCACCGGCCGAAATCTCCGAGAACGAAATAAATATGTTGCGGAAGTCCGGCTGGAGCGACGCCGAGATTCTGGAAATCAACCAGGTCGCGGCCTATTTCTGCTACGCCAACCGGACCGTGCTGGGACTGGGCGTGACCACCGAAGGAGAGAGGCTGGGCGCGCACTCGACGCCTTGAAGACGAGTCCCGGCAATTTTCTAATCTGCCTTTGCCGGAAGACAGGAAGCACGATACAATATTCCGCTTGGCGTCGTCCGGTGAAGAGGCGTCAATTTAACGGAGAGGTGCCGGAGTGGTCGAACGGGCTCGCCTGGAAAGTGAGTGTACGGGTTGAACCGTACCGAGGGTTCGAATCCCTCCCTCTCCGCCAAATTAAAAAAGACCGGATCAGGAGAGGTGGCAGAGCGGTCGAATGCGGCGGTCTTGAAAACCGTTGAAGGTTTGTAGCCTTCCGGGGGTTCGAATCCCTCCCTCTCCGCCATATACGAATGACCCCGCTTCAGTCTGCACCTCGCGCGCGGGGCATAAACCAGCCCTTTCAGAACTCCGGTCAAAATTGAGTGTGTTCGCCCCTTGGTGTTTAACCGCAATGTACTCGGTGTTGCCGGAGTGCCGCCAACAGCATCGCCACAGCAAAAAGCAGCAGCGTGCCGGCGCCGAGCGCCGGCACCGGTCTGGGTGGAGAGGCTATCGGCAGGCGCCGAACATTGGCGCGAATCATCAGGTTCTGCTGGGTCTGGATAATGAAACCCAGCCCGCGATCGGTCAGCCAGCTGTTGCCGGTGGATTCCGAGGACTGGTCGGACTCGACGTTGAAATCCTCGCCGGCGTTAATCGGGTCGCCCCGCACCATGATCCAGAAGACAGGCTCGTCGATCCGCCAAGTCGTGTCGAAATCCAGTTCGAAAGCGCCCGTGCCATCACCTGTGAGCATTGTGCTTCGGCGCTGCGGGTCATCGATATCCGGAAGACCGTCGTTGTCGCGATAGACGAATACTTCATTGGGCCACGGACCGCCTGCAGCGGAAAAATCGAACTGGTTGGACACGCAGAACCCGGTCAGTTCGACCGTGCCGGGTGCCAGGTCGAAATCGGCCAGTTCGAAACGCACGCCGAGAAAGTGATCGTTCTCGCCGGCCTGGCCACCGCCGAAGAAAATGGCGTCCTCGGGCGTACCGTCGTCGTAGAACAGGTCGCCGCAGTCCAGTGTCGCCGGCTCGCCGCGCGCCTCGACATTGCGGAATTCCTGGGCATTGAGACCGGTGGCGATCAACGGGAAAGCCAGCAGGACCAGCCTCAAAACTCGATTCATGACGTTTTCCGGAATTGCGAAGTTGCCAGTATAGAGCCGATGCGGTGGCCCGGCGGATTGTTCCCGAATTCGATGTTTTCAAGTGGCGACTGCATTTCCGTACAGCAATTGGATGAAATTCTGCCTGCAAAAGCTCGGAATAAGGATCTTGACGGGTAGTGTAATGATCCTGGTATGGGACTTTCGCTCTTACCAGGCCCTTCGTCAATCTTGCGCCGAACTGCCTGCTATATTCGGCGCCTGCGGTGGCTGGTTCGCCGGCTGGGAACGAGCGGCAAGAATTCGAGCGCGAGATGCTGCGCGCGAAAGGGGGTGAGGTGCCGGCAAGGGCGGCTGGGGGGACGGAGCAGCAGGAGGTTGATGAATGCGACGGGTTCAGTCCGCCGCGTCAAGCAGCGCACGGATGGTGTCCTCGTCGATCAGCGGCTGGTCCTGTTTCCGACCCTTGCCGTATGCGCTTTGAGCCAGTTTCCGCTTGCGCGCCTGCAGCGCCAGGATTTTTTCTTCCACCGTGCTTTCGGTGACCAGCTTGTAGACGAATACCGGCTTGTCCTGGCCGATTCTGTGGGCGCGATCGGTGGCCTGGTGTTCGACGGCCGGATTCCACCACGGGTCGTAGTGGATGACAGTGTCGGCCTCGACCAGGTTCAGCCCCACGCCGCCGGCCTTGAGGCTGACCAGGAACAGGGCGACTTCGCCGTCGCGAAAGCGCTGGATGGCCTCGTCGCGCTTGCGGGTCTGGCCGGTCAGCTTGGCGTAAGCGATGCCGCGCTTGTCCAGTTCCTTCTCGATCAGGCCCAGCATGCTCGTGAACTGTGAAAACAGCAGCACCCGGCGGCCCTCTTCCAGCAACTCGGGCAGCAGATCGAATAGCAGGTTGAACTTGGCTGACGGTGTGCCGCTAGCGCCAGGCATGCTTTTGGACAGCAGGCGCGGATCGCAGCAGACCTGGCGCAGTTTCAACAGGGCCTCGAGCACGATGATATGGCTTCTGGCCAGGCCCTTCGCGCCGATTGCGTCGCGGACCTTCTTTTCCATCGTGAGCCGGACGCTTTCGTAAAGCCGGGCCTGTCTGGGCTCGAATTGCGCCTGGCGCAGCAGCTCGGTCTTGGGCGGCAATTCTGATGCAACGAGGTCCTTGGTTCGGCGCAGCAGAAACGGCGCGGTGCGCCGGTTGAGGCGTTCGAGTCGCTCTGAATCGCCTTGTTTCTCGATCGGCGTGCGGTAGGTGCTGGTGAAGCTCTTGTGGTCGCCAAGAAAGCCGGGCATCAGGAAATCGAACTGGGCCCACAGCTCCCCCAGATGGTTTTCCATCGGCGTGCCGGTCAGGCACAATCGGTGCCGACAGTTCAGTTTGCGCACCACCTGCGCGGCCTGGGCTTTAGGGTTCTTGATCTGCTGGGCCTCGTCCAGAATCAGGTAGTGCCAGGGTTGCTCGAGCAATACTTCGCGATCACGCGGCAGCAGCGGATAGGTCGTCAGCACCAGGTCGAATTGAGCCAGGCGTTCGAAGCGGGCCGCACGGTCCGGACCGTGCAGTACCAGCACGCTCAGTTTCGGCGTGAACAGCGATGCTTCGCGCCGCCAGTTGCCCATCAGGCTGGTCGGCGCCACGATCAGGCTGGGCTGCAGCATCCGTCCGGCGCGCTTTTCGACCGCCAGATGGGCCAGCGTCTGGACCGTCTTGCCCAGGCCCATGTCGTCGGCCAGGATGCCGCCGAAGCCGTGCTCGCGCAGGAACTGCAGCCAATCCAGCCCGTGCTGCTGGTATTCGCGCAATTGACCCTTGAACGTGGTTGGAAGCTTGACGGTCTTGAGCCCGGAGAAGTCGGCCAGCCTGCGGGCCAGTTTCTTCAGGCTGGTCGCGCCGCGCACCGGAATGCCTTCCAGGTCCAGCAGCCGGGCCGCATCGGGCCGGGGCAGTTCCAGCGTATCGCCGTCGACCCGGTCGAACAGATCGAGGATGGTCTTGAGCACCGGCTCGATCTGCTCGGCCGGCACGCTGACATAGTGGCCTTCGCCGGCATCCAGATAAAGCGTTTCTGGCAGGTCGCCGGGCCGGTAGTTTTCCAACAACTGGCTGACCAGGGGCAGCAGCGGCATTGTACAGCCGTCGAAGTCCAGGTCGAAGCGCAGGCTGAACCAGTCGTTGCCTTCGGATTCGACTTCGCCGTCGATGCCGTCGGACTCGCTGACACTGAAATCTTGCTCGCCGATCAGTTCGATCTGCCAGCCGGCATCGCGTAGCCGTTGTGTGCCGGTCTGCAGCCAGTCGAACCAGGCGTCTCTCAACGCCGTTCCCTCGAGCTCGCCGGCCAGTCCGAAGCTGTGTTCGTCGCCGGGTTCATGGCCCTGCCTATCGGCAGGCACCAACCCGGTGTCGATCAATGTCTGCCGCAGTTCGCGCTCGGCGTCGAGGTCGCGATGAAGTCGAATCAGGCGACTGCCCGATTCGGTGACGATTTCGGTTTGCGGGTGGTCCGGCGGCACCATCAGGTTGTCGTACCTGTATTTCAGACTGGCGTGCGCCCGCGCTGGACGTGCCGGATCGAATTCCACGCCCAGCCATCCCGCTGGACGGCTATCGATGTCTTCGTACTCGACCTCGACCGGGGTCGGGATATCGGGTGCGGTAATAGCAAGCGTGTGGCTCAGCCGATTCGCCTCGGCGGCCGGAATGGTCGGCGCGCGGCCAAGCCATTCGAGTTTGCTGTTATCGACGCCATGCGGCAGTTCGACGACACCGATTTTCAGGGCGTCAGGATCGACATAACAGGGCGGCTCGGCCGGCACCAGAATGCCGCCGTTTTGGATTTTCATTTGTACCCTGTAGCCGCTTTTTCGATCGCCGTTCCAGCCCAGTTCCAGCGTGCGCCCCTCGCCGGGCCGGAATGGGCCGAACCGCTCGGCGCTCCAGAAGGCGCGGCCGGATTCGGCCATCTTCATCAGCGCGAGGTGGCCGGCCGCGCCCGACGGGGCAAATTCCTGTGCCCAGCCATGGTGGCGGCTTGCCCGGATCAGGATCAGAATTTCCTCGTCGACCGTTCGCAGGTAACCCGGCCGGTGCGATGAATTGTGTATCGCGGATGCATGCGTGGCTCTTCCCTTGCCCCAGGTCCCATCCTTCTTGAGCCGGGCGATGTTGAATTTGATTTCGATACCGCTGCCCCGCTCCCGGCCGCGTTCGAGCAGGTACAGCAAGGCCTCGGGCGATTCTGCCGAGGCCTCCGCATTGCCCGGCAGTTCGGCAAGCCAGTCTGCGACTTCGTCGCGAGTCTCCGGCTCGCGGGGTGCCAGCGCCTGCCAGGTCAGCACCAGCGCGACGACGTGCTTGCAGTTGTAGCCGACCGGACAGGAGCATTCACCGTCCATCTTGATGCGGTTGCCCTTGCCTTCGATTTCGATGTTCTGCCGATAAGGCTCGATTTTCGAACCCCGACAGGTGCCGTTCAGCAACACGCCGCCGTCGGGCAAGCGTTCGACCTCGTCAAGACTCGCGCGACCGTCGCGAAAATATCGGCTGCCGCGCTGCCACGAACCGGAATCGGTCGCGCGCGCCAGCCACGCGGCCGAAAGCGATTGGGGGTGAATCATTGGAACAAGCGACGCCAGACGGAAAACTCCAGCCTCGGAGTTTACCGCACAGGGAGCCTTGTGAAATTCTCATCGTGCATCGATTGGATCAAGGATGCAGGCGTCTCCAGGCGTCCGAGGCCGGCGCTCCGGGGAAGTGTTGCCGGTTTGGATTTCGCTGCGGAAGAGGGCAAGACAGCGGGATCATCGTCCTGCCGCGGGGAGCCCGCGGCAGGACGGCTGGTCGATCAGGAATCGATTTCCGAGAGCAAGTCGGGATTGACGACCAGGTTGCGCACGCCGTGCGCGCCGGTCTCATCGAAAATGTTGTCTTCGCACCAGATGCCGACCGTGTCGATGTTGACCCTGGCCACTTCTGGCCGCACGCTCCAGCTGACCTGAAGCGGAGAGCCGTTTTCGTTGTACGCCGGGCCGGTGGTCGATCCGGCATATTGCACCGGTTCTCCGGTATTGCCAGGTATATTGAGAGCCTGGTGGTAACCGTCGACCACACCCAGTTCGGTCAGTTCACCAAAATCCCGGGCCGAAGCGTCGTTGACAAGTACATATACCTGAGTCTCGACGCGCAGCTGCGGATTTCCGATCGCGTCGCTTAGACATGCACCGAGTGTCGGGCCGGGTTCGATCTTGGCGGTGGTGTGAACGTAGTGCAGCTCGATCGTATCTCCGGGCACCAGGGAGTCTTTTTCGGTCGGGCAGATGGCACCGTCGGCGGGTGCCCGCTCGCTTTCGCTAAGCGTTCCCGAATAGCGATAGCCGGTCCCGTAGCCCAGCCCGTCGCCGTTGCCGGCATAGGTCGTGAATTCCCCGCCCTTGTGTTCGGCGTGCTTGTGAAAGTGAATATTGCACAGGTTCATCTGGTCGTAATCAGGAGCCGTCGAGAAGATCCGCTGGTTGTTGCCTGCGGCAGAATCGATATCGCGTGGCGATTGCGGACCGAAGCCTTTTCCGGCTGTCGTGCGCGCAAGGACGTCGCGTTGCGCTGCAATTGTTGAATCATCGACGAGTCCCTGCGTCGCATGATCGTCGGCCTGCAATGAAAGAGGCACCGCCATGGCAGTGGCGAGCAATGCGATTCGACCTTTGTTCATTTCTGAATGCTCCTGTTGTAATAAGGGTTTTTGGGAAAACATGACCGAAGAGCGACCATGTCCTGATAGAAGAGATATATCAAGGTTACGTGAAAGACTAATGATTGTCATTCCCATGTGTTTTTCAGTGCCGACGTCCGGAGATGTACCTTGACTCCCTGATGGGTGCCCGACTCGGTTGCATTTTGAGAATTTGCGCGCAGTAGTGCCGGCTTCTATACTGTGGTCCTAATCGGCAGCCAGTCGAGATGTCGGTAAATCGCCGTCCATGCAGATGCATTGCAGCGTTCGGCGTGATCGCGGGCCGATATCGCTTGCCGATTCGATACGAGGATGCTTACGATGACAGCTGTCACAATGCCCGGCACACGTTCCGGCAAGGTCCGCCTGCGACCCGTTGGGTACTGGCTGGTTTTTACTGTGCCGGCGCTGATGCCGCTGTCGTGGTGGCTTGTCCAGACGACAGGCAGCTTTCTCTGGACTGCCTTGCCCATCGTCTGGCTGTATGGATTGCTGCCGCTGACCGACTGGCTGATCGGGCGCGACCGCCAGCCTCCGGTCGATTCACAGGACACCTGGCTGAACCGCCGTCTGGTGCCGTGGCTGTGCCTGCCGGTACAGATCGCCGTAGTGTTCGGTTCGCTCGCTGTATTGCCTGCCATGCCGTGGTGGGCCGGCATCTTGTGGATTCTTTCGCTGGGGTATGTCGGCAGCGTGCTGGCGATCAACGTCGCGCACGAGCTCATTCATCGCAAGAGCCGCGTCGACCGGACCATCGGCGGCTTGTTGCTGAGCACGGTCAACTATGCGACCTTCAAGATCGAGCACGTCCGGGGCCACCATGTCTGGGTGGCGACAGAAAACGACCCTTCGTCTGCCCAGCGCGGCGACATCGTCTACAAATTCGTGCCACGCGCGCTGATCCGAAACACGATCAACGGCTGGCGGTTGGAAGCCGAGCGTCTTCGGCGCATGGGAAAATCGCCTGTCTCGCTACGGAACGAACTGATCGGCTGGCAACTTGTGGTCATTGCCTTTGCGGTTGTGGCATGGCTGCTCGCCGGCTGGGTTGGCGTGGCGGCCTTTTTGTTGCAGGGTCTGGTGGCGGCCGGTTCGCTGGAGGTCATCAACTACGTCGAGCATTACGGTCTCAAGCGCCGGCAGCTTGAAAACGGCCGCTACGAGCGCCCGGCGCCGCGGCATTCCTGGAATTCGGATTTCTGGCTCAGCAACGGCATGCTGCTGCAGCTGCAACGCCATTCGGATCATCACGCCTTCCCGAGTCGCCCGTTCACGCAACTCAGAAGCTGGCCTGACGCACCGCAGCTGCCGCTGGGCTATTCGGCAATGCTGCCGATCACCTTCATACCGCCCCTCTACCGCCGCCTCATCCACCCGAGACTGGATGCATTGAACGCGCGAACCGGTTGACAAAACATAAACGCTGGCTGACAATACACGGCTTGCACGCGCCCGTAGCTCAGTTGGATAGAGTACCTGGCTACGAACCAGGCGGTCGGAGGTTCGAATCCTTCCGGGCGCGCCATAAATAAGAAAAGCCCCGCGCGAGGCGGGGCTTTTTTATTTTTGCGCCCGGAAGGGTTCGAACCTCCGACCATCACAAGGAGGGTTCGACCAGCGGCGTCAGCCGCGCAGGACGGACGAAGTGCGCCCCGCAGGGGTGAAGGCCGCAGGCCTGAATCCATCCTTCCGGGCGCGCCATAAATAAGAAAAGCCCCGCGCGAGGCGGGGCTTTTTTATTTTTGCGCCCGGAAGGGTTCGAACCTCCGACCATCACAAGGAGGGTTCGACCAGCGGCCGAGAGCCCGGCGTTCCCGCGCCGCGTCTATTGCGGTTGCCGATTGAGGCGGTGTCTCGGCGCGTGCTCCCTGCAGGCGATTTGACGTAGGAACGACTACGTCTGCACCGCCCTGCGGTCCGCGCTCCCCGAGACACCGCCTCACTCGACCCCCTCATGACGACGCGGCGCGGGAACGCCGGGCTGAGCCGCGCAGGACGCACGAAGTGCGCCCCGCAGGAGTGAAGGCCGCAGGCCTGAATCCATCCTTCCGGGCGCGCCAAATATAAAAACCCCGCCTTGCGCGGGGTTTTCTATTTGAAGCGGCCAAGAGCCCGTCGGATCCATGGCCGGGCCTGCTGCGGCTTCGCCAGGCACGGCATCTGCGGCGTTTTGCTCGGTCGCGAATCCTCGACGCAGCTTCGGCTGCGCCTGCGGCTCGCTCGGTCGCAAAACACCCCAGCTACCGCTCCTGGCAAGGCCTCGCGACGGCCCGACCGCGAAGCCGCCGGGCTGGGGTTCGAAGCTCCGACCCTCACAAGGCGGTTCGACCAGCGGCGCGAGCCGCGCAGGACGCACGCTGTGCGCCTCGCAGACAAGAAACGGCCCCGCTTTCGCAAGGTCTTTTGTTTAATAGCGCCCTGGAGCCCGCGGAATTGACGGCAGGACCTGCTGCGTCTTCGCCCTGCAAAGCATCCAGGACGTTTTGCGCGGTCGAGATTCCTCAACGCAGCGTCGCCTGCGCCTGCGCAAGACTCGGTTGGAAAACATCCTGCTCTGAACAACTCGGCCAGGATATCGGGATAATCTAATATAAACTGGTGTCGAATTTGATGGCGAATCCATTTCGTCAATCGTCACCATAGGGAAGATCGATTGAAACTTTGGTTCTCATGCTGTTTAATGATCATAGAACAATCTGGTTCTCACACAAGAGGAAAATTTCCATGCGTAAACAAGCGTTACTTGTCGTAGCCGCTCTGTTGGTCACGATGGCGCCGCTGGTGCTTTCGAACGATGCAGCGGCGCAGGACTCTCAGGCCCAGGCCAAGGACAACCAGTTCTGGTGGCCTGAACAGCTTGATCTTTCCCCGCTTCGCTCGCACTCGCCGGAGTCCAATCCCTACGGCGCGGACTTCGATTACAGCGAGGCCTTCGCCAGCCTGGACCTCGAGGCCGTCAAGGCCGATCTCAAGGAAACGATGAAGACGTCCCAGGACTGGTGGCCGGCGGACTATGGGCACTACGGACCGTTCTTCATCCGGATGGCGTGGCACAGCGCGGGCACGTACCGTACCTCCGACGGTCGGGGCGGGGCCGGCGGCGGCCAGCAGCGCTTCGATCCGCTGAACAGCTGGCCGGACAACGTCAATCTGGACAAGGCGCGCCGTCTGCTGTGGCCGATCAAGCAGAAGTACGGTCGCAATATTTCCTGGGCCGACCTGATGGTCCTGGCCGGAACCGTCGCGATGGAAGACATGGGTTTCAATACCTTCGGCTTCGCCGGCGGCCGGGCAGATGACTGGGAACCGGATCTGGTCTACTGGGGCCCGGAAGCCGACATGATGGGCCGCGAACGCTACGATGAGGAGGGCAACCTCGAGAATCCGCTGGCCGCCACGCAGATGGGCCTGATCTATGTCAATCCGGTAGGCCCTGGCGGCAACCCGGACCCGATTGCGGCGGCCAAACAGATTCGACTGAGTTTCGGCCGCATGGCCATGAACGACGAAGAAACCGTGGCGCTGATCGCCGGCGGCCACACCTTCGGCAAGACCCATGGCGCTCACGATCCCTCCGAGTGTCTTGAAGAGGAACCGGCAGCCGCCGATATCGAACGGCAAGGCCTGGGCTGGAAGAACAATTGCGGCAAGGGCAATGCCGAAGACACCACCGGCGCCGGACTGGAAGGCGCATGGACCGCCGCCCCGACACAGTGGACGATGATGTATTTGCAAAATCTGTTCAACCACGAATGGGAGCAGACCCGCAGTCCGGCCGGGGCAATCCAGTGGCAGCCGAAGGATGGCGCCGCAGCGAATACGGTGCCCGATGCCCATGTCGAGGGCAGAAGGCATGCGCCCATGATGTTCACCACCGACCTTTCGCTGAAGGAAGACCCGGCTTACCGCGAAATCTCGAAGCGCTTCCTGGAAAACCCCAAGGAATTCGAGGATGCGTTCGCGCGCGCCTGGTTCAAGCTGACGCACCGCGACATGGGGCCGCGTGCCCGTTATGTCGGCAGCGAGGTGCCTGAAGAGAATCTGCTGTGGCAGGATCCCGTGCCCGAAGTCGATCATGAGCTGATCGATGGACAGGACATCGAGCAACTCAAATCCGCAATTCTCGATTCGGATCTGAGCGTGCCGGAACTCGTTCGGACCGCATGGGCCTCGGCGGCCGCTTACCGGGGCACCGACATGCGCGGTGGCGCCAACGGCGCGCGCATTCGGCTTGAGCCGCAAAACAACTGGGAAGTCAACAATCCCGACGAGCTGACCAGAGTCCTCGATACGCTTGACGGTATCCGGCAGGATTTCAACGATGCCCAGTCGGGCACCAAGCGCGTTTCCCTGGCCGATACAATCGTGCTGGGTGGTGCCGCGGCGATCGAAAAGGCTGCAGCCGACGCCGGACATGAAGTTGAAGTTCCGTTCGCTCCGGGCCGGACCGACGCCACGCAGGAAATGACCGATGTCGAGTCGTTCGAGCCGCTTGAGCCGACGGCAGACGGCTTCCGTAATTACTACAGTGAAAGCAGCGACCTCTCTCCATCCGAGGCACTGGTCGATCGGGCGAATCTGTTGACGCTAAATGTGCCCGAAATGACCGTTCTGGTCGGCGGGATGCGTGCACTCGACGCGAACGCCCACGGTGCCGATCACGGCGTATTTACCGACCGCCCGGGTACGCTGACCAACGACTATTTCGTCAACCTGCTGAGCATGGCTACGGAATGGTCGCGGTCCGATGAGGAAGCCGGCGTTTATGAAGGTCATGATCGCGCATCCGGCGATACGAAGTGGTCCGCGACGACGGTCGATCTGATCTTCGGCTCAAATGCGGAGCTGCGTGCCGTCGCCGAGGTCTATGCTGCAGACGACGGCGACGAAAAATTCGTTCAAGACTTCGTCGATGCATGGACCAAGGTGATGACGCTCGACCGGTTCGACCTCTGATCGGCCGATCATACGTCTGAAACGGGTTGCCGGAAAATCATGCGACCCGGGAAAACCGAACGGCGGCGTGTCTCACGCCGCCGTTCTTTTTTGAGTTTTCAAAAGATTGTCGGCATGGCCAGGCAGCGTGGTGGTCTCAGTCCGGCACGCGGCAGATTCGCACGATGATGCCGTGGCGAACGTAGACCTGAACCGTGCGGTTGCGCTTGTAGAAATCGTAGCGGTAGCCGGCAGCGCCCCCGAAGATGGTTTCGAGCTGAACTTCGCGATCGGGCGCCTTCTCGATCACCGCGCGTTCGGCGTCCCCGACCTTGAGCAATTCGGTTCCGAACCGTTCCGAGGAGTAGCAGTCCAGAGTCTGGGCATTTGCCAGGGCAAAAGCCAGTAGCAAGGCCGTGCAGGCGAGGTGGCGCATCGTGATCTCCATTCGGGGGCCAATTTGCGTTTCCAGGAGCCTGTCGGATTTAACCGATCGTAGCGAGGGAAAGTCCGGTTGGAGCCAGATTCTTCGATCTTTTGAGGCGAATAGTAGGCCTATTTAACGAAAAAGAGCGGAGAATCTGGCCCAACCCGGCTTTTCCGCAGTAGATCAGCGTTAAATCCGACAGGCTCCTAGAATAGCAATCCTGAACGGTCGATGGTGAATCCAGGCTGAACGCCAGACGCTGGTCCGGCAAATCTGTTTCAGCCCTGAACGCCCGCGAGAGATCACGCGCGATACGCGCCCCTGACGCGCGCGCTCTTTCCGGCGATACTCATCGACTGGTTCAATGTCCCGGGTTTCGATTTGCCGCAATTGAAGTCGCTTCTGTTCCTCACCGCATGCGCGGCATGTCTATGGCCCGGTATCAACGCGCCCACTGCGCTGGCCGCCGGGATCGCTTTTGCGCTGCTGCTGGGAAATCCGTTTGCCGTCCAGGTCGGCAATATTTCCGGGTTGCTGCTCAAATCCTGCATGGTGGGGCTTGGCTTCGGCTTGCCACTGGCCACGGTGATATCCGCCGGCACGACCGGTCTCTGGGTGACCGGGCTTGGTGCGGCCGGCATTCTCGTCGGCGGGCTGCTGCTGGCCCGCGCGTTTTCGCTGGACAGGCACTGCGGCGGACTGATTTCGGCCGGCACCGCGATCTGCGGCGGCAGTGCAATCGCCGCCGTCGCGCCGGTGATCGGCGCGCGGCCGGAGGCCATTTCCATGTCGCTGGCCTGCGTTTTCGTACTCAACGCGGTTGCCCTGTATGCCTTTCCCTGGATCGGCGGGGCGATGGAACTGAGCCAGTCCGAGTTCGCTACCTGGGCGGCGATCGCGATTCACGACACCAGTTCGGTGGTGGGTGCGGCGACCAGCTATGGCGACCAGGCGCTGGCCGAGGCGACCATTCTCAAGCTGGCACGGGCGCTGTGGATCGTGCCGCTGGTGCTGGTCTTCATGGTCCTGGCCGGGCGCGCCGCTACGTCCGCGGACGGTAAACGTGCCCGGATCGAGTGGCCGTTGTTCATCCTGCTGTTCGTGATCGCTGCAGCGTTTAGAACAATGCTGCCGACACTGGAGGGCCAGTTCGACTTGATTGCCCGGATGGCGCGTCAGGGACTGGTGCTTGCGCTGTTCCTGATCGGCAGTGGGCTTGGCGTGTCGCTTTTTCGTTCGCTGGGATGGCGGCCGCTGGCGCACGCGGCGCTGCTGTGGCTGCTGGTGTCGTCGGCAACACTCGTGCTGGTGACCTCGGGGCTTTTACCCACGACCTGAGTCGGCTCGCGCCAGCGGGGTGACGGGTCGAATCAGCTCGACTCGAGCAGAACCTCGAGTTCCTTGGTGTCGGCCGGCTGCAGCAGGTCGGCCAGCGTGTAGCCGCGCAACACGTCCAGGTATGCGCGCGTGGCGCCGGCGAGCATAGCCGGCAGGCGGCAGGCTGGGGTGATCACGCACCGGTTGTTTTCGCGGAAGCATTCGACCATCGCGAAATCCGGCTCCATTTCGGCGATCACATCGGCCAGGTTGATCTGATCGGGTGCGCGCGGCAGCGTCAATCCCCCGCCGCTTCCACGTGCTGACACGATGAAACCGGCGCTTGCAAGCTGTTGGACCACTTTCATCAGGTGGTTTCGCGAGATGCCGTAGCTCTCGGCGATCTCCTGGATGGTGCAGCGCCGGTCGGGGTGCACCCCCAGGTAGATCAGGACGCGGATCGAGAAGTCGGTGTACTGGGTCAGTCGCAACTGCAGATCCTCGGGTTGGGCTGGTCCGTCATCCGGGCCGGCCGTCGGTGCGCGGGCGCATCAATTTGGGGAAGAATAGCAAACCGAACAACGCGAAGGCCGCGATCCAGGCCAGACCGGCCAGGGTGAGCGACATGTTGTGATCGAACCAGCCAATCGCGTTCCCGGTGCGTGCCACCGCCGCGACCGTCATCAATCCGAACATCAGCCAGCCGCCTGCCGGCAGCCGCAGTTCATGGCCGGTATGGCCGAGCGTTGCGCGCGACATGACGCCGAGGATCAGCGTGCCCATGGCGCCGACGCCCAGCGCGTGTATCCAGGCGTTCCACGGCAACGCGAAGGTATGTCCGGCCATTCCGCGCAGCAGCAGTGCGATGACGATCCAGGCATATCCCAGGTGCAGCACCCAGACCAGCGGATCGCGCCAGGCGCGCCAGCCCTGCCATTCGACCAGGCGCGCCAGGTTGGCCAGGGCGGCGGCCAGTGCGATGGTGCCGACAATCTTCGGTGGCAAGGCAAGCAATGATGCAAGTGCCAGCAACACGACCAGCGCGAGCGTCAGGCGGTCGAGCCACGGGTGTACCTGGACGGCTTCGGCATTCAGGCCCTTGCCGGCCAGCCAGTTGCGGGTGAAGGCCGGCCCGATCCGCCCGCCGATGACGACCATCAGCAACAGCACCAGGTCCAGCGCCAGGATGTTTGCCTTTTGTGCAACCGGCATGAATCCCTGCATGAGGTTGGATGCGAACAGCGCGGCCAGCACGAGTACGATCAGCAGGTTGCGGCGGTTGTCGGTCTTCAGGATGGGCCAGGCCACGGCAAAGGCCAGCGCGGGGAGAAACAGCAGATCGACCCCCTCGGCGAATCGGCCGGTCAGGCTCCCGTCGCCTGTATCTGCAGCCCAGAAGCCGATTCGGCCCGCCACCCAGAGCAGCCACAGCGTCACGAGGCCGGCGCCGTCGACCGTACGCGTGCCGGTCCACTTGGGCACGGCAGTGAGCAGGAAGCCGGCGATCGCGGCGGCAACAACGCCATGGATCATCTCGTGGGCGTGCCAATTGACCGGTTGCGAGCCCGCCACGCGCCAGCCGAAGGTGAACACGCCGATCCAGCCTGTCATCAAAGCCACGGCATAAAGCGCACACGAGGTGAAGAACGGTCGGAAACCGGCGGCGAACACGGTGCGAAAGAAGTTCATCGATCCATTTCCGACGGTTCGGGGCGGGAAACCAGGTACGCACAAACCGTGGTGAACAGGATCGCCAGCGCGATCAGTATGGCCGGTCGCACTCCGCTGAACCACATCCCGAGCCAGCTGGCGCCCATCATGGAACAGGCCAGCCACTTGGACCTGGCCGAGACCGCGCGCTCTGCCTGCCACGCCTGTACCGATGGGCCGAGCCGTGGATGGGCCCTGATTCTCTCGTGCCATTCCGGTGCGCCCCGCGCCGAGGCCCACAGCGCGACCAGGATGAACGGCGTGGTCGGCAGCAACGGCAACAGCAGGCCCAGTGCACCGGCGCCCAGCGCCGATATTGCCAGCACCCTGTAAAGAAGCGTCGATGAGGGACGAGGTTTCATGCTGGTTGCAATCATGCCAGAGGACTCGTGAAAGATAAGATGCATATATTATACACATTCAAATAAAAAGTAGGTAGAATGCATCTTAAGTCGTCGATGAGCGGCGACCAGGCCCTGAGAGGCCTTCGATCATCAAGAGTTCTAAAAGGAGAAGAATCATGAATCCGACGCGACGCCTGTGGTGGATTCTGGGAGTGATGTTCGTCGTTTCGTTCGGCGCGCTGTTGCTGATCGGTTCCGAGATTTATCGCGAAATGCCGCCGATACCCGAGACCGTGGTCAGCCAGAACGGTGATGTCATCTATACGCGCGACGATATCCAGCGCGGGCGCCAGGTCTGGCAGACGCTGGGCGGTCAGCAGGTCGGCTCGGTCTGGGGTCACGGCGCCTACGTCGCGCCCGACTGGTCGGCCGACTGGCTGCATCGCGAGGCCGTGGCGTTGCTCGATATCTGGTCGCAACGGGAATACGGGGCCGCATTCGACCAACTCGAGCCCGAAGTCCAGGCCGGGCTCAAGGCCAGACTGGTCGGCGAGATGCGGACCAATACCTACGATCCACGGACCGGTAATATCGTTGTCTCCAATGAGCGGGCCGAGGCCATTTCGCAGGTGCACGGCCACTACCGCGATCTGTTCGGCAACGGTGCCGAGCTTGAATCACTGCGCGAGCAATATGCGATCGCCAACGATGCGATCACCTCGGCAGAGCATCGCGAGTTGATGCCGGCATTTTTCCACTGGGCCGCCTGGGCGGCCACCACCGAGCGCCCGGACAGCGACATCACCTATACCAGCAACTGGCCGCACGAACCGCTGGTGGGCAACAGCCCGACGACCGGCACCGCGATGTGGTCCATGGCCTCGATCATCCTGCTGCTGGCCGGCATCGGCGCCCTGTGCTGGTATTATGTCGCCACCAAGCACGAAGGTGAACTGCCGACGCCGCCCAAGTCCGACCCGCTGCTGTCGTCTAATCCGACGCCTTCGCAACGAGCGGTCGCCAAGTACTTTTACACCGTGGTTGCGCTGTTCATCGCGCAGATGCTGATGGGCATGATTACCGCCCACTATGCGGTCGAAGGTCATGGTTTTTACGGTTTCAATCTTTCCGAGTGGCTGCCGTACTCGGTCGCGCGCACGTGGCATACCCAGTTGGGCGTGTTCTGGATCGCCACGGCCTGGCTGGCCACCGGCCTTTACGTGGCGCCAGCAATCTCGGGCCATGAGCCAAAATTCCAGAAGCTGGGCGTCAACGTTCTTTACGTTGCGCTGCTGATCGTCGTGGTCGGTTCCATGGCCGGCGAATGGTTCGGCGTCATGCAGCGTTTCGATCTGGACACCAACTTCTGGCTCGGCCACCAGGGCTGGGAATACGTCGACCTGGGACGCTTCTGGCAGATATTGCTGTTCGCGGGACTGATGATCTGGCTGGCACTTGTGGGGACCTCGCTTTGGCCGGCGCTGAAGAAACCGTCCGAAAATCGCGCGCTGATCACCATCCTTTTCCTTTCGACCATCGCGATCGGCCTGTTCTACGCCGCCGGCCTGACCTGGGGCAAGCACACCCACCTGTCAATGGTCACGTACTGGCGCTGGTGGGTGGTCCACCTGTGGGTGGAAGGCTTCTTCGAGGTCTTCGCCACCGCGGTCGTGGCACTGTTGTTCACCCGCATGGGCCTTGTTCGGGCGCGTCTGGCGACCAACGCAACCCTGTTTGCCACCATCATCTTCCTGTTCGGCGGCATCCTGGGGACGTTGCACCATCTGTACTTCGCCGGCACGCCCACTTCGGTGATCGCAGTCGGGGCGGTATTTTCAGCGCTCGAAGTGGTGCCGCTGGTGCTGATCGGCTTCGAAGCCTTCGAGAACTTCCAGATGCGCAAGGCCGCCCCCTGGGTACAGCGCTACAAGTGGCCCATCATGTTCTTCGTCGCCGTGGCGTTCTGGAATCTGGTCGGCGCGGGCCTGCTCGGCTTCCTGATCAATCCGCCGATCTCGCTTTATTACATTCAGGCTCTGAACACCACCCCGGCGCATGGCCACGCGGCGCTGTTCGGCGTCTACGGCATGCTGGGCATCGGTCTGCTGCTGTTCGGCCTCAGGGGCCTGACCCGTGATTCGGCGTGGAACAGTCGCCTGCTGATGCCGACCTTCTGGATGCTCAACATCGGGCTGGCGGCTATGGTGTTCGGCTCACTCCTGCCGGCCGGCGTCTACCAGGCCTACTGGTCGATTACCGAGGGCCTGTGGTACGCGCGCTCGGCCGAGGTAATCCATTCGTCCTGGATGGAAACCATGGTCTGGCTGCGCGTGCCCGGCGACATTATCTTCGCCGCCGGCGGTGGTTTGCTCGCCCTGTTCGTGTTCCGACTGTGGCGCGGCGGGCGCGTCGAAAGCGCGCCGGTCGGAGCGGCCACGGCCGAGGCGGCCACCCGCGCCTGATCTCCCGCGGCTTCGGCCGCACTCCCGCAACGCCGCCCGGTCTCCCGGGCGGCGTTTTTCTGTCGCGCATCCCTCATAATCGACGTCTGTTGCCTGTTCCAAAGAGACCGCCATGCGCGCCATCCAGATTCACGAATTCGGCGATCCCGCCGCGATCCAGGTCCACCAGGTCGAAGATCCGGGCCCGCCCGGAAAGGGCCAGGTGCGCATCGACGTCGCAGGTATCGGGGTCGGGTACTTCGACGGCCTGCTGATTCGCGGCGACTACCAGATCAAACCCGACTTGCCGTTCATACCGGGAAGCTCGCTTTCAGGCACCGTGGAATCGGTGGGCGCGGGCGTCGAGCACCTTCAGCCCGGCAGCCCCGTCGCCGCCTTCGCTCTGCACGGCGGCATGGCCGAGCAGGTTATCCTGCCGGCGGCCTCGTGTGCGCCGCTGCCGCCGGCGATCGATCTACGCGCCGCGGCAAATTTTTTCATTTCGTGGGCCACCAGCCTGTACGGCCTGCGCGAGATCGGCGCGCTCCAAGCCGGCGAAACCGTGCTGGTGCTCGGTGCGGCGGGCAGCACGGGAACAACGG
>Ga0209948_1000038_pt1 | contig 37468 bp, 35 predicted proteins | sample SalPonR2_C_D2_MG_FD_185709 | JGI IMG/M metagenome (GOLD analysis project Ga0209948, IMG submission 185709) | Salt pond soil microbial communities from South San Francisco under conditions of wetland restoration - Salt Pond MetaG R2_C_D2_MG... ... | reverse complement strand
CCTCCAGCGCCGATGATACCGCTTCGGAAGCGAAGCGGAAAAGTAGGTCATCACCGGTACCCTACTCTATAAGGCGTCCAATAACAAATGGACGCCTTTTTTATTTGACAATAATAACTATATCTATTGGTAATTCAAATTTATATGCTTAAATTGTTACAGAAATGTAGTATAAAAAAGAAAACAAACAAAAATGTAGTCAAATGAAAACAACTAAAATTGGAAAACAAAGAGAAGGCCGGCCAACAACAAAATCAGAACACCAATTAGATCTCTTGATCGAAATTAATAAGGCTGTCAGCCGTAGCCTGAAATTAAAAGATTCTCTGAATGCTTGCTTAAAAATATTAAGAGATTCATATAATGTGAGCTCCGGTGGTGTATTTATCCGCACTGAGAATGAAAAAGGAGCAAAACTTGTTGCCTCAGTGGGCTTAAAATCTCCGGATAGTGAAGATGAAAGAAAAATAAAAGGTGGGGTTACAAATAGAGTGATTGAAACGGGGAAACCTGTTATTGTACCTAAGGTTAGTCAGGAGCCACTATTTCTTAACCAGTTTAAAACCTGGGATAAAAGCGAGGATAATGAATTGACCTTCTTTAGTATTCCTATTGCACTCGATCATAGAACCTATGGAGCACTTGGATTGGGGCTACCCTACCGGGAAGATATGGATTATGATAAAACTCTGAATTTTTTCTATCTTGTAGCTTCGGCCATGCTACAACCTATTCGGGTAGCAGATGTTATAGCTGCTGAAAGGAAAAAACTGATCGATGAAAATACTATTCTTCAACATAAACTTGAAGAAAAATTTTCCTTTAATAATATTATTGGAAATAGCAATGAAATGCAGGAGGCTCTAAAACAGGTAACGAGAGTTGCAAGAACTGATACTAGTGTTTTAATAAGAGGAGAATCGGGGACTGGTAAAGAATTATTTGCAGAAGCTATCCATTACAATTCTAGTAGAAAAGAACAATCCTTTGTAAGAGTAAATTGTGCTGCCATTCCTGAAAATTTAATCGAATCGGAATTTTTTGGCTATGAAAAAGGAGCTTTTACCGGAGCTGAAGAACGGAAAAAAGGTCGTTTTGAAGTTGCCGATGGCGGAACTATATTTCTTGATGAAATAGGGGACCTCTCATTAAAAGCGCAGATTAAGTTACTAAGAGTGTTGCAAGAGAAACAATTCCAGAGGGTGGGCGGAAATGAGACTATTGATATTGATGTACGAGTAGTTGCCGCTACTAATGCAGACCTGGAGGAAATGATAGAAAAAGGTAAATTTAGAGAAGAATTGTATTATCGATTAAATGTCTTTCCAATTTATCTTCCTCCCTTGCGTGAAAGAAAAACCGATATTTCACTTCTTGCTGACCATTTTATGCTGGAATTCTCAAAAAAACATAATAAGCCTGTAAAAAGAATTTCTACTCCAGCTATAGATATGCTAATGAGTTATCATTGGCCGGGAAATGTAAGAGAATTAAGAAATTGTATTGAGAGAGCTGTACTGGTTTGCGAGGATCAGGTGATTCATAGTTATCATCTTCCGCCAACTTTACAAACAGCAGAAAGTAGTGATACAGAAGTGAATATGTCCTTGAAAGAAGCAGTTTGTTCTTATGAAAAAGAAATAATTCAGGAAGCATTAAAATCAAGTAATGGAAACCAAGCTCAAGCTGCTCGTTTACTTGATTCTACACCCCGTAAAATAAGATATAAAGTAGAAAAGTACGATATTGATGTAGAAAGATTCAGTGGATAAATGTTATAAAAAATATTTCAATACATATGTCCACTGAAAAATGGATGATTTTTATTTCATGGCTCAGAATTCTGCTTTCCTATAAGCCAACAGGTTCATAACGGGCTTCTGAGGAGACTTCAAGGGAGGGTCTAAAGGAAACGTTCCTGAGATTATACTACATTTTTCTTTTTTCATATACGTTAAATAAAAAAAAGCCACCCGTTAAAGGTGGCTTTTATTGATATAGTTGTAAATATTGTGCTATTCTAGAACCTTATATCCAATAAATTAAGCATAATTGCTTTTTGAGCATGCATACGATTTTCCGCTTCATCAAAGACTATTGAAGATTCACTTTCCAGGGCTTCATCTGTTATTTCTTCACCCCGATGAGCAGGTAGGCAATGCATAATATAAGATTGGGGCTTGGCTATCTGTAAGAGCTCTTGATTAATTTGATACCCCTGGAAGGCTTGTTTTTTTTCATCAGCTTGATCCTCTTCGCCCATACTAGCCCAAACATCAGTATATAGAACATCAGCGTCTTTGGCAGCTTTTTCTGGCTCATTTACTATTTCAATCTCACTAATACCTTCTTCACGAGCATTTTCTACAAAATCAGAATTTGGTTCATAGCCCTCTGGAGTTGCAATAGCGAAATGCATTGGCAACCGAGCAGCAAGATTAATCCAGGAGTTAGCAACATTATTGCCATCTCCAATAAATGCCACTTTTAAGTTTTCTAAATGTCCTCTATGTTCCTTTACAGTCATAATATCAGCTATGACCTGGCAGGGATGATTCAAGTCAGTAAGACCATTAATAACAGGCACATCAGAATATTCTGCTAACTCTTCAATATTATTATGTTCAAATAAACGGGCCATGATTAAATCATCATAGCGAGATAGAACTCGAGCAATATCTTTGGTCGCTTCTCTGTCGCCTATGCCAATATCGTCAGGTCCGAGAAAAATAGCCTGTCCGCCCAGTTGATTCATACCTGTTTGGAAAGATACGCGAGTTCTAGTTGAAGGTTTAGCGAATATCATAGCTAAGGTCTTGTGTTTTAGGGGTAAAAATATCTCTGAGCCATTGTAGGCTTCTTTAATACTTTGTGCTTGCTTCAAGACTTCTTTTATTTCTTGAGTTGAAAAATCGGTTATGTGCAGAAAATGACTATTAGGCATATGTTCTCCTCTTTAATCTAATTTATATTTTGATTATAATCTATTATTAGGAACTGCTTAAAAAATAAAACCAGCAAATAATAAGGGTAAACTGAGACGATTTATAGAAGAATCTAAAAAAAGCTTCGGCCTGTCTATGAATCCGTCCTCCTGAACTAAAACGAAAGGCGAATTCATTTATTTCTCCTCTAAGGTTCGACTCTGCCCTTGGTTATCAAGTTCACAACGGGTTCCTAAGGAGACTCTAAAGATTTCAATGAGGCGCTTACCATGATTTTTTTTCAACTATATTTTCATAGCAGCTCTAATTAAATAACGGATTTAACAAAGTAATTGGTCTCATTTCTATAAAATATATTAAAGTACGTATTTACTAATATCCTGGTCTTCCACCAGTTCTTCAAGTTTGGAGCTGACCATTTCTTTGGTAATCGTGAATGTATCTTGTTTTTGATCGGGAACTTCAAAAAGAATTTCTTCCAATAAAGTAGAAAGAATAGTATGTAATCTACGTGCACCAATATTTTCCATCTTTTTATTCGCTTCTTCAGCTAAATTAGCGATTTCTTCGATCGCCTCTTCTTCAAAGTCTAGTTCAACCTCCTCAGTCTCCATTAAAGCACTATATTGTTTTAATAAGGCATTGCGTGGATTCTTCAATATTTTAACAAATTCTTCTTTACCCAGGCTATTGAGCTCCTGACGAATGGGGAAACGACCCTGTAGCTCTGGAATTAGATCAGAAGGATTGGACATGTGAAAAGCTCCTGCTGCAATAAAAAGAATATGTTCAGTTTGAACATTGCCATGTTTGGTTTGAATATTAGTGCCTTCTACAATAGGTAAAATATCCCGTTGAACTCCCTCTCTGGAGACATCTCCTTGTTGCCCTTCAGATTCAGCAGTATCAGCAATTTTATCTATTTCATCAAGAAAGACAATTCCGGATTCTTCAGTCCGTTGAATGGCCTGTTCTTTTATCCGGTCCATATCGACCATTTTTTCAGCTTCTTTTTCTTTGAATATTTTTCGGGCTTCAGATACAGTAACTTTTCTGGTTTTCTTTTTGTCCGGAAAAGCATTTCCAAGCATTTCTTTAATATTCATTCCCATTTTTTCCATATCCATCCCTGAAGAACCGAATATTTGCATAGAGGGACCAGAACTCTTTTTGACTTCAATTTCAATAACTCTATCTTCCAGTTTGCCATCTTCTAACATACGACGGAACTTTTCACGTGTTTCTCTAAATTGTTCATCCTGTTGCTCCAGGTCTTCCTGTTCAGATCCAGCCGGCAAAAGATGGTCCAGTATACGTTCTTTGGCCATCTCTTCGGCTTGTTCCTGGACTTCTTCCATTCTTTCTGATTTGAGTAGGTTAATCGCATTATGGGTAAGATCTCTAATCATCGATTCTACGCTACGTCCTACGTATCCAACTTCAGTAAATTTTGATGCTTCAACTTTGACAAAAGGTGCTCGGGCCAGATTGGAAAGACGACGTGCTATTTCAGTTTTACCAACTCCGGTGGGACCGATTAAAATAATATTATTAGGAATAATATCTTCTTTGATAGGTCCTTCAACTCTTTGGCGTCTCCATCTATTACGCATAGCAATAGCAACAGCCTTCTTGGCTTTGTCCTGACCAATTATGTATTCATCTAATTGATCAACGATCTGTTTGGGGGTTAACTCATGTTTGTTTGATTTATTTGTATTATTACTCATAACTCCTTGACCGAAAAATTATTATTAGTATAAACACATATTTCTGAAGTAATTCTCAAAGCTTCTTCTACTATTTCTTTTGCAGATAGATCGGTATATTTAATCAAGGCCCGGGCAGCTGCAGTAGCATATGACCCCCCGGAACCAACTGCTACAATATTATCGTCGGGTTCGATTACATCACCAGTACCTGAGATGATGAGCATAGTTTCTTTGTCCATTACAGTTAATAGGGCTTCTAGTTTACGCAGGTATTTATCGGTACGCCATTTTTTAGCCAATTCTATAGCAGCACGAGACACATCACCATCATATTGTTCCAGTTTACCTTCAAATTTTTCAAATAATGTAAATGCATCTGCAGTAGCGCCAGCAAATCCAATCAAAACTTCTTGATTGTATACAGTCCTAATTTTACTAGTTTTATGCTTCATGATTGTTTCGCCCTGGGTAACCTGTCCATCACTTCCCAGAGCTACTTTACCATCCTGCTTTACTCCAATAACCGTTGTAGAACGGACATTTTCTTCATTATTGTTCATTTTTAATTGTCCTCTATTTTGATTCTGTGGAATTAATATATTGTAACAACTCACTATCGGATGAAAGAACCATTGTGGAACTAGAATCCATTGAATTTTCATAAAGTTCAAGTGATCTTATAAATTCGTAAAACTCTCGGGAGCGGTTAGATTGAGCAAAAGCGCTGGCATAGATAGAAGTAGCTTCTCCATCTGCTTCACCTCGAATTTCTTCTGCCGTCCTATAGGCTTCAGATAGTATTTGTTTCTTTTCTCGTTCGATTTTACCCATTAATTGTTCCCGGGCACCTTCACCAATAGCTCTATATTTTTCTGCTATTTTTTGTTGCTTGGCTATCATACGATCAAAAACTTTTTTCTGCACTTCGGGATTGTAATCGATTCTTTTAAATCTAAAATCGATGACTGTGATGCCTAGTTCATTCTTTTTTAATGTTTTTTGAATATCGGAGACAATATTTTCTCTAATTTTGTTCCTTTTACCCGAGATTGGAACGGTCATTTTTTGACGTACGGAATCTTGAGCAGCAGTCCCAGCTGAATCAGGTGTGGAATCTACATCAACATCTATATCTATATCAGTATTAGATTTTGTCTGAACGACCGCCATCTCTCTATCTGCACTACGTATGAGTTTGGCTAGATCATTGACAGCTACATAATCACGAATAGTACCTTCCACAATGTCGTCCAACCGAGCTTGAGCCTGTGATTCAGTTCGAACTGAAGTAAAGAAATTGAGAGGGTTATCAATCTTCCAGCGAGCATAACTATCTACATGAATAAATTTATTATCACCAGTAGGAATCTCCTGGGGATTCCCATCCCAGGCCAGAATTCTATTTTCAAAAATAGTTACTTTTTGAATGAAGGGTAATTTAAAATGTAGTCCTGGATTTGTTCTCGGTCCACCGACAGGGTCTCCAAATTGAGTAACAATAGCCTGCTCAGTTTCATCCAAAACATAAACAGATGTTGTTCCGATAAATACTACTGCGATTACTACTATTATTATTGTTGTTATTAATTTCTTCATTTGATACCTCCTTTGCTGGCACCTTTATTTGAGATGTTTAATAAAGGTAAAACATTCTTGAGATCATCATCGACAATGTGTTTTTTGTTCACTTTCTTAAGCACCTTTTCCATAGTCTCTAATTGAAGACGTTTCTTAGTAACACGAGGTGCTTTTACATATTGATCATAGAGATTATTGAAGTGAGCTACATTACCTTCAGCTGAGTTAACACGATCAACTGCATAACCTTTAGCTTCTTGAATGTTTCTCTCAGCTTCACCTCGAGCCCGATAAATGACCTTATTGTATCTCTTTTGAGCATCATTTATCATAGTTTCCTGCTCCTGTTGGGCCTCATTAACTTCATTAAAAGAAGGTCTTACAGGGGCCGGAGGTAGTACATCTTTCAATTGGACTAGTTTAATAGTGACTCCCAGCTTATAATCTTCAGCTAATTCACTGATCATATCTTCAGCCTTACGTCCTATAAGAGAACGTTTATCTTCTAAAGATTCATTAAAAGAGTAATTTCCTGCAATTTTTCTGACTGCTGTTTCGGAAATGTCTCTCAAGGTTTCCTGGGGATTTCGAATTTCGAACAAAAAGTTATATGGTTTTGAGATTCTGTACTGCACGATCCATTTCATATCAGTGATATTTAGATCACCAGTAAGTATCCAGGATTCATCTGTATATTCACTCTTGTCATACTGTGTTTTTACTCCAGTGCTGGTGGTACGAAACCCGAATTCTTCCTTGTACTGATATTTCGTTCTCACCTTATAGAGTTCATCAATTCCCCAGGGTATTTTCCAGTGTAATCCTGGAGTGGTTGTCTTAATATGCTTTCCAAATCGTAATATAAGTCCTCGTTCACTGGGGCCCACTGTATAAAAAGAAGTGGCAGCAGTGATCAGTACAATTACTACAGCAATACCAATTAACCATAAAATCGGTTTGCCTGTATCAATTTCAAAAGTCTGATCTCCTATTTTGACTTGTTTCTTACTCATTTATCCCTCCAAAGTTATTTTAAAGTATTAAATATTTCTGCGTAGCCGTGCTACAGGAATATCTAACTGTTTCCTGTATTTTGCTACAGTTCGTCGAGCTACGGGATAACCTTCTTCTTTGAGTTTCTCTGATAATTTTGAGTCACTCAATGGATTAGATTTATCTTCATTTTCTATAATTTCTCTCAGTCTTCTTTTGACTACCCGGGTTGAGATTTCGCGTCCATCATCTGTTTCCAGACCTTCTGTAAAAAAGTACTTTAACTCATAAACACCGGAATAGAGCTGCACATATTTTCCATTTGTAACCCGGCTGATTGTTGAAATATCCATATCTATATCTTCAGCAATATCTTTTAGTATCATGGGCTTTAGGGGCTGGCTATTGTCTTCAAAAAATTGTCTCTGTCTATCAATTATAGCATACATAACTTTTGTCATGGTGATTCTTCTTTGATAAATTGCCTGGATAAACCAATTGGCTGAACTGATTTTATCCTTTAAATAAGATTTAGTATCAGAATCGACATCACTCGAAGCCATCTTTTTATAATGGGTATTAATACTGAGTTGAGGTACCCGGGAGTCATTTACCTCAACAACAAAATCTCCGTCAATTTTCCTAACAATTAAATCAGGAGTGATGTAACCGGAAGCATCGTAGTTTGTAGATAAACCCGGTTTGGGATCTAATTCCTGAATCTGTTCCTGTGCCTTGCGAAATCTTTCCTCTTTCCACCCTAATTTTTTCAATAAAGTTTTAATCCTTCTGTTTGCAAAATCATCAAAGTGGTCTTCTACAATTTTTCTGGCATCTTCAACGTCTTCTCTTCTATCAAGCTGCAGTAATAGACATTCCTGTAAATCTCGAGCTCCAGTACCAGCAGGGTCGAAATTGTTTTGAATTTTTTCTAGAACTTCTTCCACTTGTTCTACATCTTGATTAATAGCCTGAGCAATATTCTGTAAAGGAGTGTGAATATAGCCTTTATCATTTATATTCCAAATAATTTCTCGAGCAATGTGTTCTTCAACGAGACTAAGGTCCAAAAGTTTCAATTGATCAAATAGATGTTCGGTTTTTCCTTCACGAGAAGGTTGTGGATAATCTTCATCATCTTCTAATTTGCTACGGTCATAAGTTGATCGAGTTTTAAAATCATCATTTCTGGGTAAAAGTTCATCCCAGTCCATTTCCTCTTCTTCAGCCTCTTCCTCCAATTCTTCTTCAAGAGGTTCCTCTTCATCTTCTTCCAAAACTGGATTTTCTTCCAGTTCCTTGAGAATTCTTTCTTCCAGATCTTGAGTGGTCAATTGTAGAATAGTGGATTGAAGAATCTGCTGAGGAGTTAAATTTAACTCCTGTGATAATTCTTGTATTTGTTGTTGATCTAATTGCATTTAACTTTTGTACTTCTTTATTGGTTTAATTTGAAATTGTCCCCTAAATATAACTGTTTTGCTTCTTTATCGTTAGCTAAAAATTTAGATGAACCACTTTTTAATATTTTTCCTTCAAACATTAAGTAGGCTCTATCGGTTATTTCAAGGGTCTCTCTAACATTATGATCGGTTACTAAAATACCGATATTTCTTTCTTTTAACTCTTTGACAATCTCCTGTATATCTTGCACTGCAATAGGATCAACCCCAACAAAAGGTTCGTCCAGTAATATAAAATCGGGATTGGTGACTAGTGCTCGAGTAATTTCGGTACGTCTTCTTTCCCCGCCCGACAGGGTATTGGCTTTGGCATCTCTCAAATGTTTGATAGATAACTCATCTAATAGTTCTTCTAATCTTTCTTTTCTTTCCTGTTTGGTCAGATCCATTTTTTGAAGTACAAGTTGAATGTTTTGAGCAACTGTCAATTTTCTAAAAACAGAAGGTTGCTGAGAGAGGTATCCAATTCCCATTTGGGCTCTTTTATACATCTGTTTGGAAGTGATTTCTTGTTCATCCAGAAAAACTTTGCCACGGGTAGGAGCAAGCATCCCTGTTATCATTCTGAAGGTTGTAGTTTTACCTGCTCCATTGGGACCTAGCAAGCCTACAATTTCTCCTTTATTGACTTTTAAAGATACATCAGTGACAACTTCCCGACCACTAAATTCTCTATAGAGGGAATCGCCTCTAAGTATCTTTTCAGTATTATCTGTCTCTGAATTGGATCTATGTAAACTACTTTTGGCCATCTTTTTTTAATTTTTTTTGTAAATTTCTGGGAGTTACTCCTGTAGGCTCAGATAATTTCCAGTTTTGAAGTTTGACATTGGATTGGAAACTGGTACCATTTAAAGTATCTTCCTGTTTGGTAATAAAAGTAACTGGAGCATCGGATAAAATTAAATCAACTTCATTAAGAAATCTAAGACTATCCGCATATAAAGTAACTCCACTGTCTGATTTTACCACTACATCACCAGCAGCATAAATATTATTATTTTTGCGGTTGACTCGTGCTCTATTTGAAAAAAGTTGAGAACTTTCCCGTCCAAGTGAATCATAAAAAGTAGCATGGACACTATCGTCCATTAATATTTTATCTAATTTATTATATTTTCTCAAATGATTTGTATAAATATTTGCTTTTTTTTGACCAGATGCAGAGATAATTATTTCTGTATTCCAGCTTTCCTGGTCAGGAATATTTTTTTCAATCTGTTTCTGGTTGTTGTGATTGGAAGAAACTTCACCGCAGGAAAGTAAAAAGGCAAGAATTGTGAAATATATGAAATGCTTCATGATGTATTTATCCCGTGCCTTAATATGTCGTGAATATGTATAATTCCTACAGGTGAACCTTTGAATTTATTTTCAAAAACAAACAAAGAGGTTATGGCATATTCTTCCATTTTGTTGAGGGCGTCTATGGCTAGAGTGTTCTTTTTTATCCATTTAGGGTTTTCAGTCATAATTTCTCTGGCTTCCGATTCTAAAAATTTATCATCATTCTCTAATCCACGTCTTAAATCACCATCAGTAATTACACCCTTTAAATGACCCTGATTATCAAGAACCCCTACCACCCCGAGCCCTTTTTCAGTCATAGTTATCAAAACTTCTTGCATTGGTTCTTGAGTTTTGGTCAGAGGTATTTGGTCTCCGGTATGCATCAGGTCATTAACAGTAGTCAAAAGCCGCCGACCAAGAGAACCAGCAGGGTGAAGATTGGCAAAGTCTTTCCTATTAAAATTACGTTTGTCTAATAAAGCGATAGCGAGAGCGTCTCCCATGGCACTGGTTGCAATTGTACTGGCGGTAGGCACTATGCCCAGGGGGCAAGCCTCTGATTTAACTTCGACATTCATTACAATATCACATTTTTTAGCGAGGATTGAGGCAGGATCCCCGAGTAATCCAATAATAGGAATGTCAATCTGCTGTAAACTAGGGGTCATATCAATTAGTTCTTCAGTTTGACCACTATTGGAAATCATAATAACCAGGTCTCCATCCGAGATTCCACCAAGGTCGCCATGAACTGCTTCGCCAGGATGAATAAAAAAACTGGGGGTGCCAGTACTGGATAAAGTTCCGGCCAGTTTTCTACCAACTAGACCAGATTTGCCCATTCCAGTCACTATAACTTTGCCATCTATATGGAAGATAGTTTCTACTGCCTGTTCAAATTTACCATTGATACGGTTCTTAAGATCGTCTATTACTTCTGATTCAGTTTCAATAACTTGTTTTGCTTTTTCAAGATAGGATTCGGCTGACATAAAAGACCTTTATTTGTGATTAACCCAGAATTTGGTCAACTGCATCAATATATTCGTTCTGAGTTTTTAAAATTAATTCTATAACTTCTCTCAGGGCACCATCTCCACCTGATTTGTTTGTGGTATAACTACAGTAAGATTTGACTTCTTCACAGGCATCAGGAACTGTAAAACTGCACCCTACTTTTTTTAGAATTGGTATATCAACCAGATCATCACCAATATAGGCTATTTCTTTATCTTCAAATTCATATTTTTCTTTAATGCGCTGGTAGATCCCAATTTTTTGGATCCTGCCCTGATAGACGTCTTCAGTTATACCCAATTCTTCCATTCTATAAGTAGTAGCCTCGGAATGTTTGCCGGATATGATAGCAATGGGAATTTCAGCTGCTTTCAATAAGCCAATTCCTAATCCATCCCTGGCACTGAATTTTTTATATTCCTGGCCCTCTCCATTTACATAAAAAGAACCATCTGTAAAGACTCCATCAACATCAGAGATAAATAATTTTATATTTTGTACTTTTCTTTCCAGTATATCCTTTGAATCTTGACTCATTCTAGTTCCTTAACAGTTTGATTTAATATTATCAATTGCTCCAGGAGGCCTTCCAGTTTCTCAAGAGGATATTGGGTAGCACTATCACTTAAAGCATCTTCAGGATTGTCATGGACTTCCAGAAAAAGTCCTTCACAGCCTGCTGCGACAGCAGCTCTGCTCATGTGAGGTACATATTCTCTAATGCCTCCTGTTGTACTACCTCCGCCCGGTTTCTGGGAACTATGTGTAGCATCGTAGACGACAGGATAGCCGGTTTTTTGCATAATAGGAATAGCCCGCATATCATTGACCAGGTTCTCGTAGCCAAATTTGTGTCCTCGTTCAGTTAATAAAATATTTTCATTTCCAGTGGACTCTATTTTTTGGGCTACATGTTTCATATCATAGGGAGGAAGAAATTGTCCTTTTTTGACATTGATACCAGCCCCGGTTTCTCCTGCTGCTATAACTAAATCAGTTTGTCTACAAAGAAAAGCTGGAATTTGGAGAATATCAACCACATCTGCCGCAATTTTAGCCTGGTCAGGTTGATGTATATCTGTTAAAAGCGGTAGCTCGAATTCTTCTTTGACTTCAGATAAGATTTCAAGTCCTTCTGTGAGGCCAGGTCCCCGATAGGATTCTACTGAAGTACGGTTGGCCTTGTCAAAGGAGGATTTGAAAATTAATTGAAAATCTTTTTTTTGGCTTAATTTTTTAAGATTTTCAGCCATGAATAAAATATGGTCTCTGGATTCGATTACACAGGGACCTAAGATAAAAAAGAGTTCTCCGCTAGTTTGATAGATCTCTTGTATTTTTTGATTATCCATTATTTTGAGTCTGTTTTTTGTGTTTTAAGGCTGCTTTAACAAAATTTTTGAACAAAGGATGGGCTCTATTGATTCTAGATTTGTATTCGGGATGAAATTGGCATCCTACGAACCAGGGGTGATTGGGTAATTCCACCATTTCAATTAGATTTAATTTTTCATTCTTAGCGCCAAATACCATTCCATTTTCCTGTAATTCATCAATGTAATCATTATTCACTTCGTATCTGTGTCTGTGTCTTTCACTAATAGTTTTTGTGCCATAGCAATTGTAGGCTTCAGAATCAGGTTTTACTTGGGCTGGATACTGCCCCAGACGCATGGTTCCACCCATATCACTTATATTTTTTTGCTCTTCCATGAGATTGATGACTGGTTCTTCGGTACCTTCTTCAAATTCAGTACTATTTGCTTCTTCCAATCCACAGACATTTCTAGCAAATTCAATCACGGCTGTCTGTAAGCCCAGGCAAATCCCAAAAAATGGTATTTTTTGTTCTCGAGCAACCTGAATTGCTTTGACTTTGCCCTCTATGCCTCTTTCTCCAAATCCTCCCGGGATTAATAACCCATGAATGTCTTCTAAAAATTTTTCAGGATTATCAGATTTATTGATCTCTTCGGCATTTAACCAGTTGATATTCACTTCGGCGTCATTTTCTACTCCTGCATGGACAAATGATTCCAGTATGGATTTGTAGGCGTCGTGTAATTGGGTGTATTTTCCGCAGATCCCTATTTCCACTTTATTTTGGGGATCTTTTATTTTTTCTACAAAACTCTCCAGTTTGGATAATTTAGAGGATTTCATGGGTAAATTAAGTTTGCTACTAATAATGTCGCCTAGCTTTTGGTTCTGGTAGATGAGTGGAATTTCATAAATGGAATCTACATCCAGCGCTTCAATGACAGAATCGTATTCAACATTACAGAAAAGAGATATTTTTTCTTTGACTTTTTTGGGTAAATGTCGATCACAGCGACCCAGCAAAATATCAGGAGAAATGCCCAATTCCCTCAATTTCATAACACTATGTTGAGTAGGCTTGGTTTTAATTTCTCCTGCTGTATCAATATAGGGAACTAATGTGAGATGGATATTGAGGGTGTTTTCTTCGCCGTGTTTTAAAATAAATTGCCGAATAGCTTCTAAAAAGGGTAAGCCTTCAATATCACCAACAGTGCCTCCCAGTTCACAGATCACAATATCGAATTCACCATTATTGGCTACTTTCAAAATCCTACGTTCAATTTCATTAGTAATGTGAGGAACTACCTGAACAGTTGAGCCCAAATAGTCACCGGAACGTTCTCTATTAATCACATGCTGGTAGACTTTGCCAGTGGTAGTGTTGTTAGCATCACTCATACTAATATCGAGAAACCTTTCATAATGGCCTAGATCAAGGTCAGTTTCGGATCCATCATCAAGAACATATACTTCACCATGTTGATAAGGGCTCATTGTCCCGGGGTCAACATTGATATAAGGGTCGATTTTTTGGATTGTTACTTTAAAACCTCTGGATTTCAAAATGTATCCAATTGAAGCTGCTGCAATCCCTTTACCTAAAGCTGATATAACCCCTCCAGTTACAAAGATATATTTGGTTTCTTCTGAACTCATGATTTTTGAATTCTCCTCCTTGCTTTTTCTAGATCCTCCGGAGTATCTATTCCAGGAGAATCATGTTCAGTTTTGGTGATATGAATTTTATATCCTGCTTCGAGTGCTCGTAATTGTTCCAGCCCCTCAGTCTCCTCAAGATTAGAAACAGGCATAGAATTAAATTTTAATAAGAATTGTTTTTGATAAACATATAAACCGATATGTTTCAAGGCCGGTATATCCTCAGCACTTAAGTTATCTTTATTCATCATATACGGAATTTGTCGTCGACTAAAATAAATAGCACAGTCATTAGTATCAGTTATGACTTTCACAACATTGGGATCTTTATAATCTTCCAAATTTATATTTGTCATCCCCAGACTGCCCATGGCGGTGTCATTATCATACATGTTTTTGATAACTCGATCAATATCTTCTGGTAAAATAAAAGGTTCGTCACCTTGAATATTAGCAATATAATCATAGTCAAATTGTTCAGCAACCTCTGCTACCCGGTCAGTTCCTGAGGAGTGGCTGGGGTCAGTCATGAGGCTTTCTCCGCCAAAATCGTTGACAGTATTTTGGATACGGTTATCATCGGTTGCAACTACCAGTTTGTCAATTAATTCGCAATGGAGTACGTTTTCATAGACCTGTTGAATGAGCGTTTTGTCATTTAATTTTTTTAAAGGCTTGCCTGGTAAGCGAGTGGAACTGTATCGGGCTGGTATGACTCCTAATGTTTTCATGAATCATCCTCAATGACCTGGGGTACTTTAAAATAAGGACCTTTTTTAGCAGGGGCATTGTCTAAATGTTTTTGCCGTTGATCAGTTTCTTCTACCTCGTCTTCTCTGAGTGCATTGGTAATGTCATGGACGTGAGAGAGGGGTTCAACATTTTCAGTATCCAGCTCTTCGAGTTGATCCACATATTCCAGAATATCTTCAATTTGTTCGGAATAATTATCTAATTCTTCTTCCGATAGATCTAGTTTAGCCAGATCAGCAATCTTCTGAACAGTCTCTTTATCTATTTTTTTCATATATTTAAATTCCTTTCTGAGTTTATCCAGAATATCGCCCTAATTTACCAATTTAGGGCTCCTAAATCAAGGCGGTTGGTATAAAAATAGTCCCAAAAAAAATAGATTTCATTGAATCATTTTTCCTTATTCCCTATTCCTGCTTACCTTTTTCTTCGATCATTTCACCTTCCAGAGGTTATCTTCAGAAAAAATTTGTTGATCGTCAAGGTAAACAGCCTTGCCAACTCCACCTTCTCGAAAATCTGAGACTATATCAACGTGCTGGGCCGAGCTATTGAAAACGCCTGCTTCTTTTAATTCTTCAATTTTTTGTTGGCTCTCTTCAGAATTAGGGTTATCTACATAGCAGCGGGGATAACTTTTACCTATAGCAATATGGAGAGTTCCGCCCACTTTTTCTACAAAGAGAGGATGTTTTAAAGCGGTTTCCAGTCCCTGGTTCATGCCCAGAGCAACTTCGCCTAATCTGTGAGAACCATCATCGGTTTCAATTATAGTTTTGAGTGCCTCTTCATTCTCTTGCGCACTGTAATCGGTAATCTGACCCTCCTCAAGTTTAAGATAGATGCCCTGGATGTTCACGCCGTCAAAAAAGACAGGCAGGTCCAGAAAAATTTCGCCCTTAACTCTCCGTGCATCGGGACTGGTAAATATTTCACCATCGGGAAAATTGTTTTTTCCGGTACATTTGATAATGTTACGATCGCTGATATCCAATTTTAGAGTTAACTCTCGATTTTCTGCGGGATGTTCGGTAACCACTGTTATTTGATCACTTTGATCCAGGACCTCATGAATAGGATCCTCAACTTCTTCCAATTGACGGGGGTCAGTAAGAGAAGTTTGCATAATGATATCAGTATATTCTTCTAAGGTCATATCTTCCATGTCAGCAAAAGCTTGAGTAGGGTAGAGAGTCAAAACCCAGGGCTTAGACAATCTGATTTCTTTAAGCGGCATATCAGCTTTTTTGATAGCCGAGCTCTTTTCTTGAGGCAGGTCAGCAAATAGGTCTGGTTTCTCAGCTCCTAAAATTTCAACATATTTGGTCATATCTTTATAGCGTGTTTCCATCCATTCCGGTACTCGTTTGATCTGTTCCAGGCTGCCATGCTTGGCCATCTCCGCTCCCCAGACCTGACCACGATCATTATCTGGTTCGACCACGAATGTATCCGGAATAGCGCCATTCTGGATTACTTTTCTTTTTAATGTTCGCATTAGAGGCCAGGTGATAGCTTCGCCTTTAATCATAACTATATCATTTTCATCAACACCGTCCAGAGAATAATCGATTAAATAGTCTGCCCATTGGTCTAATTTTTTCTGTTCGATTTGAGCACTCATTTTTTTGTCTCCTATTTTTTTGTGTATTGATATCTGTTGGAAAGTCCGTTGAAACGGACTGAATTCAATTGTTTTGTTATTTTAATGACACCATGTTAAAACATGGTGCTTGGTATTTTATTAAATATACTTCAATGCCCCACCATCGCAAAGATGGTTATTATCATGTTTTATTTATCTTATTCTATGATTTTATTATTCATTTATTTATACTTAAAAAATCTTTTAATATGATTATTTTCTTTGAGTTAGTCATTATGGAAGATGCTTAATGTTAATACAATTTCTTCTGTAAATTATAAGTTGATAAGAAGCTAACAATGATAAGATTTCCCCTTTTTATTAACCCATAATTATTGTTTAATATTAGCAATCAGATTAATTATTATTTAAATCTAAGCCCCATGATTCATCATGGGGTATAAATTTAAGAATACAAATAAGAATTCAGTGCGCTTTAGCGCACTTTTTATCTATCGCAATTCGGACCACAATTTTTTAATATAGAAACTCAAGGCCACCTGGTGTGAATTTTTCAATTCAGAATAACTACCACCAAAAGCAAAGCCATAATCCAGTGTGCCATAATCTGTATTTAAGCCACAGCCAATATGTAAACCACCAATATCATCTCTACCAGTTCGAAAAGAAATCAAATTGTTATAAATAATTTCCAGTCCTCCTCGAAATCTGAGATTAGTAAACCCCATACTTAAATCAGTTTGGTTCTGCTTGCCCTCGAAATTGGTATCCATTCCTAGCATAGGTTTGAATTTTAGACTGAGGAAATTTGGATCAAGGAGATAACTTCCTCCTAATTTCAGTGATGGAGCCACAACTTCTTTTTTTCCATCCTTCCAAAAAAGATAGGTAGTGGTGATATCGCGAACTGAACCACCTAAAGAGAGATTATCAAAAGGTTGATAAATCAGTCCCAGATCAATGCCAAAGCCCCAGGAGTATTTTTCAAAATAATTTTTGTGAATGGTTTTGAAAGAACCGCCTATGGAAAGTTTGGAATTCAATTTTTTACCTCCGGAAATAAAAAAAGCGGATTCAGAGGCATTAAAATAAGAAATTTTGCTATAGTCGAGCCTGTCATTCTCATCCAGGGTATCATTATCCGGGCCATACTCAATTAAAACATTCTGAGTATTAGGTATTTCGTCCACTCCAGTGCGAAAGAGACCAACTGACCAATTGATATTTGTACTGGGAATGTTTACAAATAGTTGATCATTTTTTACAATTCCAGCAAATTCTTCTGTATGCATTATTTGAGCAGTCATTACTTCTGTTTGAGTTAATGCGGCAGGATTCCAGTAAGCAGCAACTACAGGATCAGGATTGGAAATTACTGCTCCGCCCAGACTATTCTCCCGGGCTCCTGTACCAAATTCCAAAAATTCATTGCCGTATTTCACTCCGAAACCAGCTTGAACATTACCTACTAATAATAAGGTGGTTAAAACTAGTAAGGTAACTTTTAAATATCTGAATATTTTTATTTTCATCTATATTCCTAATTTACTCTATAAATTATTACTCAAAAAGCCATCCTTTCTTTCTAGCACCAGACCCATCTTCCTTCTGAAGGGTTCCGATGAGAGCCACAGGAGGATTTCTGACAATATCCATTATCGTTTAAGAACCATATTCCTTTTTTAATTCATCTAATTTTTTGAGAGCATCTACAGGAGTCATGTCGTTAACGTCAACTGACTTTATCTCATTCTTAAGTTCTTTGGCTTGCTGGTCGTTTGCTGCCGAAAATAAATCCAGTTGATTGGGGTTATCTTCTTCTACTCCCTGAAAATTATCTCCATCTACTGGCAGAGCCTTTTCACTGGCAGATAGATTATTTAATATTTCACTAGCCCGGTGGATAACGTCTTTGGGTAAACCTGCCATTTTGGCTACATGAACACCATAACTTTTATTACAGGCCCCAGGAACTACTTTACGCATAAAAACAATTTCATCTCCGTATTCCTTGACAGAGACATTGTAATTGATTACCCGGGGAAGGATTTTTTCTAATTCAGTAAGTTCGTGGTAATGAGTAGCGAAGATAGTTTTAGCAGCTGTTTTACTATTGTTGTGTAAATATTCAGTAATAGCCCAGGCCAGAGCCATTCCATCGTAAGTAGAAGTTCCTCGACCAATTTCATCGAGTAAGATCAGAGATTTTTGGGTGGCATTATTAAGTATATTGGCTGCTTCGATCATTTCAGTCATAAAAGTTGACTCACCTTCGGCAAGATTATCACTGGCCCCTACACGGGTAAAAATTTTATCAACTACTCCGATATTCGCTTTGGAAGCAGGTACAAAGCTGCCCATCTGCGCCATTAATACAATTAATCCAATTTGTCTAAGATAAGTAGATTTTCCGGACATATTTGGTCCGGTCAAAATGAAGATCTGTTTTCTGAGGTTATCGATATGAAGATCGTTTGCAACAAATTTTTCTCCGGCTGGCATGAGATCTTCAACAACCGGATGTCGACCCTCCTGGATTCTAATTTCAGTATCATTTTTGACTTCTGGTTTGCAATAATCTTTATCTTCAGCCAATTCAGCCAGAGCTGAAACCACATCCAATCTTGCTACTGCATTGGCATTTTTTTGGATTGCTTCGATGTGTTCTAGAATCTGTTCCCGCAAGTCCTGAAATAATTTATATTCCAGGTCACCTATTTTATCTTCAGCGGAAAGTAATTTTTCTTCATATTCCTTCAAATCTTCGGTAATATATCGTTCTGAATTAACCAGAGTTTGTTTTCTGATGTAGTGGTCGGGCACTTTCTCAGTATGGGTTTTGGTAACTTCGATATAGTAGCCATGAACTTTATTGTAGTCAACTTTTAAAGACCCAATGTCTAATTTTTCACGTTCTTCTTTTTGTAATTCATCCATCCATGCTTTACTATTTTGAACCATTTCTCTGTATTCATCAAGCTGTTCATTATAACCATCAGCAATAAACCCACCTTCACGTAAAGAGACAGGTAATTCTTCTTCCTTTTTGAGTGCGTTATCGATTAATTTAATTACCTCGTCAAGAAAGTCTATCTGTTCCAGAATATTCTCGAACATGTCTTTGTTTTTGAGTCCTTTGATCAGGTCTGGGAGCAATTTTAAGGAACGGCCCAGAAGAGCTACATGTTTTGAATTAGCTCTATCTGCACTCAATTTGGAAAGTAAACGTTCAATATCACCGCATTTATTCAGTATCTCACGGACTCTATCTCTTTCTTCTTGATTCTCGTAGAAATACTCAACTTTATTGAGCCGACTATTGATTTGGTCTATTTTTCGAAGGGGACGGACCAGTCTTTTCTTGAGCAAGCGGCCGCCCATCGAGGAAACTGTTTGGTCCATTACATTCAGGAGGGTTGCATCTTTTTTGCCTCCCTGCATAGTACGGGTTATTTCTAGATTTCTCTGTGTGAATTCATCCAGCCCCAGTACATTTTGGTCGCTCTCCCATCTTATTTTGGGGATGTGAGCTAAATTATCCTGGTAATTTTCTTTGAGATAATTGAGAACCGAACCAGCAGCATCAACGCCGATTTCGGCGTCTTCTATCCCAAATCCCTTGAGATTACTGACTTCAAAGTGCTCTATAAGACTCTGATAGGCTTCTTCATATTCAAACATCCAGTTAGGCAAAGGAGTAATACGAAGCACATCACGACCAAACATTTCATAAATTTCATCCTCATGTTTTTCTGGGCAGATTATTTCAGAAGGGCCAAAAGCCATAACTTTTTCTTTAGCCCTATCTTTATGAACTTCAGTCAGAATAAATTCTCCGGTAGAAATATCAATGGCTGCTATTCCAGCATCTTTTCTATGAAAAACTATCGAGATCAAATAGTTATTCCGATCATTCTCCAGGTATTCTCCTGACATTGCTGTCCCAGGAGTAACTACTTCTACAACTTCTCGATCTACCACTTTCCCGGCGTCATCAGGATCTTCAACTTGTTCGCAGATAGCAACTTTATAGCCTTCATTAAGTAGTTTGTGTAAATAACTATCTAGCGAGTGATAAGGGAAGCCAGCCAGAGGAACAGAGGCTGCTTTACCGTTTTTTCTCTTCGTTAGATTAATATTGAGGATGTCGGCAGTTATTTTGGCATCTTTTTCAAAAGTTTCATAAAAGTCTCCCATCCTGAATAAAACAATAGCCTCGGGATATTGGGCTTTTATGGAAAAGAACTGGCGCATTACCGGCGTTTTGCCTTTATTTTCCTGGACCTTTTTGGCCATTTCTTTTGTATCTCCTATTTATTTTGTGATTTATAAAAGTTATAACCATACATAAGAATTTCAACCTAACCTATATTTGTAACATACTTTAACGATTTTTTTACAGCGATTAAAGTAGAAATTTTAATTAATTTACCTTATAGATAGTAATTACCTGAAAATTCAACCAAATATTTAGGGGCTTTAAAAAGTGTACAATTCATAAAAAGTCATGGTGAATAGGGATGAAGCATGAAAGAGAAATAAATGGATTCACCCTTCCTCTCCCTCAGAAGAGATCCTCCCTAAGAGTCTCCCTAGGAGTCCATTGTGACCATTGTTACCATTGTGACCGTTGTGACCTTCGGGGCGCTCAGGATGTACTGGATTTTCTATTTTTTAAGGAGCCCCTATTTATAAATTTAGTAGATTAAAGTGGATTTACTGTATTAATCTTTATATTTTATTAAAGGAACATATATAGTAATTAGAATTATTTGATTTTTATATGATGAATTTTGTATTGTAGTATTTATAGATCCGCAATATTAGTTATTTACATATAAGCATTTTGCGTAATTTGTTTTATTTAGACTTACTTTCCATAACCTTCAGCACAAATTTATGAAGGTGAATTCGGTGATTATGGGTCTTTCGTTCAATGATATTTAAATATATTTGACTGCTAATTTAAAAGGGAGGTATAAGGATGGAAACGAAAAAAATATCAATAGTAATTATCTTTTTGCTGACATTCTTAATGGCTCAGCAACCTATTGGTCCTGTAGGGGAGAACTGGCCTAATACTGAGGTACCGGTGGAAGAGAGTATTTGTTTTGCTCTTTACACAGTGAATAATAATACTTTGAAGATGACAGCTCAACTTTATCCACTGGAAGAAGATGTAGATAAAACTGTCAAACTACAGATCAAGAAAAATGGTGAATGGGAAACTATTCAGAGCAAAAAGGTTAGTGAAGAATATTATGGAGCGCCTCAGGAGGATAAGAAAGAATGGATGGCCCATTTTCGAGTTGAGAACTGGGAGGAGTCTAAAAATTATAACTATAGATTGGTAGCAGCAGGAGGCAAAGCTGAGTATAAAGGAGTGATAAGAAAGAATCCTATGAACCAGGAAACTATCAAGGTTGCTGCATTTACCGGAAATGGGAATAAGAACCATGCTCTAAGGCCTGATATAGTCAACAATATTAAAGAACAGGATCCCGATCTATTGTTTTTTTCCGGGGATCAATCCTATGATCATAAAAAACATCAACAGGCCTGGCTTCTATTTGGCGAACAATTTGGAGAGATAATAAAAAATAGACCAACAGTTTGTATCCCAGATGACCATGATGTAGGGCAGTATAATCTATGGGGCGAAAAAGGGATTAAGGCTCATAGTCAGGCCGGAGATGATGGTGGATACTATTTTTCTCCAGAATATGTGAATTCAGTACAGGAAGCTCAGACCTGGCATCTTCCTGATCCCTATAATCCTGAACCAGTCCAGCGAGGCATAGAAGTGTATTATACTTCTTTACAGATAGGTAAAGTTGATTTTGCAATAATAGAAGATAGAAAATTTAAGACAGCACCTAAAGGTCTGGTTCCTGATACTTTAACCGGTTCCCGCCCGGATCATATTTTTGATTTTGATCATGATCCTGATAAAATTGACTTTCCGGAAGCAAAAATATTAGGTAAAAGGCAATTGAAATTCCTACACGACTGGGGTAAAGATTGGCAAAATGTGAACATGAAGTCCGTCTTATCTCAGACAATTTTTGCCAATGTAGCGTATAGAAGCGGTGAGTATGATTATGTTTTAGCAGGAGATCTGGATTCTAACGGATGGCCCCCCACTGCCAGGAATCGTGCTATTCGAGCTATGAGGAAAGCATTCGCTTTGCATATTGCGGGAGACCAACATCTGGCGACAGTTATCCACCATGGAGTGAATCGTTTTAGAGATTCCAATTTTTCTTTTTGTGTCCCTTCAGTTGTGAATTACTGGAAGAGATGGTGGACACCCAGGAATAATCCTGCGGGGAAACCAATTGACGGTCCTGTGCCGTATTTAGGCGATTATTATGATGGCATGGATAATAAAATTACCATGCATGCTTATGCTAACCCCAGTGAGAAACGAAAAAATAAATGGGGACAATGGGGCGAGCGTGCTCCTGGATATGGTTTGATTCACTTTAATACAGAAACCCGTAAAATTAAAATGGAATGTTGGCCTAGAGGAGTCGATGTATCGAAGAAAAAGGCTGAGCAGTATAAAGCATGGCCTATCACAATTGAGCAGAGAGACAATTATGGTCGCAATCCTATTGCTTATTTACCAAAATTGAAAGTTAAAGGGATGAAGGATCCTGTTGTACAGGTTATTTATGAGCTTGATAATACTATCGTTTATACTTTGAGAATAGAGGGAACAGAAATTCAACCCAAAGTATTTAAAGATGGAAAATATACAGTTCGAATTGGAGAACAGCCTGATAAGATGAAAGAGTTGACAGGACTTCAAGCACAGGAAGATATGGATAGGAAGAAACAAAAGGTTATAAAGGTAAATTTTTAAAGTCTCATAATAATTTTATCGAAGTAGAAAGGCTTATATAGAATCTAGTGAATTTATATATTCCTGAATATATTTTATATTATTTTAAATTACCCTATTCTATAAAAACTCAGTTTTTCCGAAGGATCCCCTAGGGGTCCTCATCGAAGTCCCTGGTGACCGTTGTGACCTAAGGGAAATGGTAAGGAATTTTTCAGGTATTAGCCAGTTAATAGTAAAAGTTGTGATATAAGGCTGATCATAAATCTGGGTATTGGAAAGGAAGTGTCTGAGATAATAAGATAGTTTATTTGATTATTACTGATAAATTTTATCAATTCTGCTGATTAAATTTTTGGATCGCTTTATACAGGTTAGCTTCAAAACAGGGATTATCTTCGTCGATCATTTTAATATAATCCCTAATCTCATGTCTTTTACTATTGTCGGCATACTTGCAATCTCGGTTTACTACAGCTTCAATATCATTTTGATTGGAATAGTATCTAAGATTACTTTTAGAAGCTGTTAATAAAGGACGGATAACTTTGATAACTCCATCAAACATATAATCTAGAGATTTTAGTGATTCAAGATGTCCATGCCGGATTAAATTCATAAATCCGGTTTCAATATAATCGTCTTTGTGATGGCCAAAAGCAATCGCATCAAAGTTATTCTCATCATAATAATAGAACAATTCTTTTCGTCTTTCTTTGGAGCAAGGATAGCAACCATAATCCACTTCTTTAGGTACTTTAGCAGGGATAATGGTGAACTCGATCTTCCAGTTATCCATTATTTGGTTTAATTGTTGTTTTTGCTTGTTCGTAAGCGAGACCTGCGCAATATTCACATGGGCTGCTTTGAGGGTGATATTTAAGTCTGATTTATCACGAAAATTTCTGAATAGATTTGTCATTACCAGACTATCTAGCCCGCCTGAAACTGCAAGAAGAATTTTATCGTTCTTGTTGAGCAGATCGTTATGATAAATATGATTAGAAAAATTGCGTGTTAAAGAACTCATTATTGATCAAGTTTGTAAGTTATTATATCTCCATCTCGTACTATGTAATCTTTCCCTTTAATATGTACATGTCCACCATCTTTGAGCAACTTTTCTGATTTAATGTTTTTGACATCCTTCCAGTGACGCACTTCGGCTTTCACAAATTTATCCTTAAAATCGGAGTGGATAACAGTTGCTGCTTCATCTACCTTAGTATTATGGGGGACGGTCCAGGCCTGTACAATATTTGATTGCATGGTAAAGAAAGTAACTAAATTAAGCAGACTATAGCCTGAGGAGATGAGTTTTTTTAATCCTGATTCTTCAATACCTAATTCTTCTTGGAACATTTTGTTCTCTTCCGCCGGTAATTCTGTTAATTCCATTTCCAGATTGGCAGATAGAGTTAAATAAAGATTTCCGCTTTCTAGAGCAAACTCTTCAAATTCTTTTTCTATTTCACTTTTTTTATCTGAGATAGCATCATCTTCCGATACATTTCCTAGTAGCAGAACAGGCTTGCGTGATAAAAGACCTAGCTGTTTTACGAAATTCCTCATAGTTGAAGGAGGGGTATATACCTTAGCAGGCTGGCCTTCTGAGAGTAAATCCTTTAATTCATGCAGTACTTCTTTTTTTTGATCTTTTTTCTTGTTTTGACTTTTTTCACCGAGCTTATCCAGCCAGGTTTCTATAACTTCCAGATCACGCAATATAATTTCATTGTTAACAATATTGAAATCCCTCTCCGGATCCAGATTATCAGCAATATGAGTGACATTAGAATCTTCAAAACATCTGATGACATGGATAATAGCATCCACTGATTGGATATGGCTTAAAAATTGATTCCCGAGTCCTTCTCCTTCAGAAGCTCCTTCTACTAATCCTGCGATATCAAAAAATTCTAAAGTAGTAGGCTTAACCTCTTCTGGTTCGTATATTTCATTCAGTAATTCCAGGCGTTCGTCCGGAACTTTTACTACCCCTACATTGGGATCAATAGTGCAGAAAGGATAGTTTTCTTTCGGGACTTCATTTTTAGCCAGGGCTGAAAAAAGAGTCGATTTGCCAACATTTGGTAATCCTACTAATCCACAGGTAAAACCCATAAATCTCCTTTATTTCGATTCACCAAAAAGTACGAAAAAAATCCATTAATAGAAAACGCTAAAAACTTATATGTTGCTTTACTGAATTATTATTAGTAACAAATTACTTCTTTATTTCAAGAATGATAGAGTTTGTTGAAACAGATTGGTCTCTTCATTTTGCCTTTTCCATTATGTTTACAAGAATCTTATATAAGCAACAAATCTACTTTCAGAATGAAGATATTTATAATTGTACTGGATTATAATCAATGAATCTGGAATATAAAAAGGGCAGGAGTTTAATCCTACCCTTGAAATAACTTTTAATAATTATTTTATCCCATCCAGTCTATGAAATTTGAAATATTTAATTATTTTTGGCCGTTAAAAAAAATTAAAGACTGGTTTATTTACTCTTTTTTCTCTGCTTCTGCATCCGTTTTTGTAATTTAGGATCCCGGCGTGCAGCTCGACTAATTTTTTGAAAACGACGAGGGGACATGCCTTCCTCCTGGATAATTTTTCGCGACTCCTTTTGGACCGATTTCTGAATAGTCTGCATTTTACGGGAAGCTTTGCGGGCCTTTTTTATTTTTTCCTTTGAAACAGTGGCATCTTTTTTAGATTTTGAGTTTCGCATTTTTTGAACTATTTGTTTGTAGCTTCTCTGATTCAGTCCTACCTCTTTTAAAGCAGCACTCATTTTTTGTCGGGCTTTTCTTCGAACGGGACTTAATTTCTGCTGGATATTAACAAATTTTTCAAGTTCCTTATCCTCAACTTTAACCTGTTGTCTTTTTTGTTGTCCCTGAGTTGGTAATTGAGCCATGGCAGGTTGAGATATTACCAAACCTACAGCCAATAACAAACCTGCTACTAAAGCGAGTTTGCTTTTTGAATAAAACATTAAATAACTCCATTTTATTAATTAAAAATCAAAGCTTCTATGATTGAAACGAATTAATGTTTCATAATAATACGAAATAATCTTGAGTAACATAAACTTTCCAAGTGTACAAATAATACCTCGCAATATCAAAAGATCTAAAAAAGAGGGAGAACTTATCCCGCGAGACGCTTATTGAATTTTATACCAAACCAGCAGTAATTAATTATTATGATCGCCGATAGGCCAGATTTATAGAGTCCATTACTTATATGTTTTAAAAAAATCATAGAAAATGCGAAAAATATCTTGAGATGATATATAAAGCATCTTAAATTTGGTCGCTGATTGAAAGTTTGAGAGAGAAGAAACCACGGAGGTGTAGTTCAACTGGCTAGAGCACTGGCCTGTCACGCCAGCAGTTGCGAGTTCGAATCTCGTCGCCTCCGCTTCAATATAAACAAGGGGTTAGGCCTTATGGCTTGACCCCTTATTGTATTTTATAAACAACTTTTTGCCTGTAAATACCTGTAAATATTGGTAAATATTCTCCTCGAGCGGGATTTTTTTCCTACCGAATTTCCTACCCGATTTCCTACAGGGTTTCCTTTAATATTCTGGTTAATATAAAGCATATCTTTTTATTTAATTTCCGATATTTTTTTAGATCTATGCTAATTTAGATTTCTTTTTAATATGTAGTAAACATAACATTTATTATTTTAAAATGATATTTAATTTTAAAATTTGATCATTTTATTGGATAATACAATACATTATTTTAGGGTATCATGAAATTTGCATTACTGAAAATATTTTATATTTTAAAATAAAAGTTAGTGTTTATATATCGTTGCAATATTAGTTGAATATATCAACAATTATCTTATTCGTCATAAGTATACTTTAAAAATGGATTACTTATAGAAAAGAGCATTAATTTTTGTTACGATTATAAAATAATCTTTATAATGGATTTTCAACAATTAATTCGATAAAATACATAGATAAATAATGAAATACAACGTAAATATATTTAATAAAAAATAAATGTTTTTGATGAGATATATTTTGTAAATATACTAACATTTAGATGTTAAATACTTGACAAAATGAAAAATAATTCTTATTATAGGTGCACAGTTGGCTGATATAAAAATTGATGAGATATTAGAAAAGATAAAATATTTAGTATGTTGCAAAAAGAATTATGAATTGTCTGATCATGCAGTGGAATATATAAAGAATGGTAATTCTAGTTTTGAAGGGATAAAAAACTGTATCCGAGAGGCTGACACTGTTCATGAAATAAAAAAAGATCCATATAAAGATTCGGTAAATGATAGAATATATACTATAAAAGGAAAAAATCACCTTGGGATTAATTTTTATACCACAGGGAAAATCATAAAAAATAATGATGAACAAAAAATATATTTCATTATAACAGCACATACAACGGAGTAAAAATGGGTCTATTTAATCATAAATGTCAAAAATGTCATGAAGGAACTATCAGAGAGGAGATAAAACAGAATTATACAGTTGAATTGTTTGATAAAGATTTGGAGGTAAAAGAGGCAAGAATAGGTATCTGTGATAATTGTGGGGCAGTAAATTATTCTGGGAAAGAGGTTGAACGATGGAAGAAAATATATCAAAAAAGGGAAGCCAGGTCTGAGGAGTATCTTGGTCATAATCAGATAAAAAAAATTCGCGGTTATCTTGGTTTGACTCAACAAAAATTTGCTGAATTAATTGGCGTCAGTAGACAATCGATTTCAGTATGGGAACAGCCAGATAGACCTTCTGCTCAGCCTAAAAGTATTGATAAAGTATTAAAAATGTTATATCATGAAATAGATTCATCTGATAAACCTGTAATGATTAAAATGATCAATGAATATAACAAATGCCATGAAGAAGAAATCGAAAATTATGAGTCAAAAACGGAGAAGGAAAAGTTAAAAAATATATTGCCAGAGACAACCTACAATATACTTAAAAAACAATCTGATAGAAATGGTACAGAGGAAATAGTAGAAGCAGTAAGAATAATTGAAACTCATGTTTTGTCAAAAAGAACACAAACGAGTTCCTGGTCAAAAGAAAAATATAATATGCATCTAGAGGAATATACAGGGGGAAAGAGGTCCAAGGAAATAACCTATAAAAATGGTAAAGGGTATTGCTAAATGGAAAACGAGAATAATCAAATTGATATATCTCCAGAGGAGTTCAGAGAACAAAAAGAATTTGTTGAATTAAATGAGATATACTTCCAAGCAGGTGATTGGTATGTAAATAGAGAGAATTTGGTTCAAAATACGAATATAAAATTAAATTATGAAATTGAATGCCTGAAACGAGAAAAAAAGCAATTTAAATGTCGGGCGAAATTTAAATTACAAGGAATGTCGGAAAATAAGGATGAAAAATTCATAGAAATTAATTGTAATTTAATGGTTGAAGCTTTTGCCAAAAAGGAAGTGTCTGAAAACTTTTGGAAAGCTTATGAAGAAATGACCGTTCCAATTTTGACTGTACCTTATTTTAGAGAACATGTTTTTAGCTTAACAGGAAAAATGGGAATACCGCCAATAAGAGTACCACATTGGACTCCTTAATCAATCTATAAAAGTTTTACTTAAAAATTAAATATAATAAAACCATATAGACTACATAAATATAGTAATATATACTAAAAAATGTATTTTTTGATTCTTATAGCAAGGTTTAACCGGATTTTAGTAGTTTTCGATTGTTATTTGTAAGAGTATCAGTTATCGATAAGACTTGTTTGCTATATGCTATATTTGTTCTACTTAATGTCGGTAATTACGCGATGTTATTCCGTTTGTAATATTAGTATCTAAAATCACATATATGCTAGCCCATTCAAAGGCCTCTCTATATTTCTACCGCTCTGATTTGCCTTATTTCGGGTTTTCTTTTCCTTAGAAGGTTTTATCATACCTACAGGGTTGGTTATCTTTACTGTTTTCAATATTAAAATCCTGATCTAATTGTGATATGTCAAACTGAGCATATTTTTCAGATGTCTTTACGCTTGAGTGACCTAAAAGTACTTTAACACGGTAAATGTCTCTGGTTTCATAATATTTTCTTACTGCAAAAGTATGTCTAAGATTATGGAAATGTCTTGTATCTCCGTGACGGGTTTCATAAAGGTTAAGTTTAACCAGTATTTCCTTGAATTTAGATGATATAGTATCATCCCTATATTTTCCCTCTTTTGCAATTCTGTAATGCTTCTCAGTCTCTTCATCTATAGGTATACTTCTTTCCTTACCCTGTTTAATAGGGTCGGTAGTTTTAACAAAACCATTGTCAAGGTAACTATCATTAAATTCACCTCTCCTGAGTCCAGTTTTCCAATGCACATATGAGAGTGTAATTCTTTATTAGACTTTGCCTCTTCAAGTATCTGTTCCATCTCTTTATCTGAAAAATAGCGAGGCTTCTTTTTCTTGGTTGGTAACTGTCCAATTTGGAAAGGTACTTCCTCAATCCTTCCAGTATCTACGAGCCAATTTAGAAAGGCTCTGCAATTACGAAGCTAATATTGCAGGTAGTATTATTTGCGTATCTTTCCTTCATTTTTTCAAGAAAATCGGTATAATCTTTTTTGCCTATCAATTCAATAACTTTATTACTGAAAGATCGTAATAATTAAGCACATGTTGATATACTTAAGTTTGAGATAATAAAAGCAGTGAAAGAAAAAGGAATAGGTATTATGTAAGAAAAATATACAGAACATTGCTTATATCACCTAATATAAATACTCCGTATCCTATAGTCGGTATCCTACGGAATTGCATAGTTCCCTTCAAATTGTATAAATGGGTAACTCTCTCACGCTAGCAGCTGGTCCCGAAATATTTCGGATAATCTCGTCGCCCCCGTTCAATATAAACAAGGGGTTAGGCCTTATGGCTTGACCCCTTTTTGTATTTTATATACCCTTTCGGTATGCATAGAGATGCATATGTATGCACACATTATCGAGGAGCGGTGGTGCGTATCCTATGTTTGTATCCGGTGAAAGTCTGACTATAATTACACTTAAAATTATCTTGTATCGCTTATTTGATATCGTATATTGAATTTTTTATCTCCTTTTTGTATTTGCAATTTTAGTACAATATAGCTATCTTAAAAATATGGAAATTTAAAACATTAATCCTTTCGGAGCTCCGATATGAATGAAAAGCCTTCTTATGAAGAATTACTACAAAAGAATAAACAATTAGAAAAAGAGAAAGATAGGTTAAAAACTACCTTAAATTCTATCGGTGATGCAGTTATATCAACAGATATGGAAGGTAACATTTCACGCATGAATCCTGTAGCGGAAAAACTTACTGGTTGGAAAAGAGAGGAGGCGATAGGTCAATCAATTGAAGAAGTGTTTAATATTGTGAATGTAGATACTCGTGAAAAAGTAGAGAATCCCGTATCTAAGGTACTTGAACAGGGAGAAATAGTTGGATTGGCTAATCACACTGTACTTATCTCTAAGGATGGAGAAGAATATCAAATTTCTGATTCGGGTGCTCCTATTAAAGATGATAATGGTAATATTACCGGAGTAGTCCTTGTATTTCGGGATGTAACGGAAGAATATCAATTAAGAGAAGAACTTAAACAAAGCGAGCAAAAATATAGAACAGTTTTTGAAAATACGGGTACTGCAACTATTATTATTGAAAAAGATACAACAATTTCACTGGCCAATAAGGAATTCACAAGATTATACGGATTACCCAAAGAAGAAGTTGAGGATGAAATTAGTTGGACTGAATTTGTTGCGGATGAAGACCTGGAAAGAATGAAAAGATATCACAGAGCAAGAAGGGAAAAAGGTAAAAATGCTCCTAATCAGTATGAATTTAAGATGATAGATATAGAAGGCGAGGAGCATGACATATTTATTGTTATCGATATGATTCCGGAAACCAAGCAGACTGTGGCATCATTTCTGGATATAACTGAAAGAAAGCAAATGGAAAAGGAATTAAGGGAAAGAGAAAAACAACTGAAAACTTTAATAAATTCTACCCCAGATATCATTAGCTTTAAAGACAGTGAAGGACGCTGGTTATTGGCAAATGAAAGTAATCTTGAATTATGGTCACTGGAAGATATTGATTACAAAGGTAAAACTGATAAGGAACTGGCTGAATATACCGATCCTCTATATCAGGATGATTTTTTAACTCGTAGAGAAAGAGAGCAAAAAGTATGGGAAAATCAGGGCATAACTAGGTATGAAAAAAATATCCCTCAAAAAGAAGGGCCCGATAAAACTTTTGATATAATCAAAGTACCAATTTATAAAGAATCAGGTGAGAAACAAGGAATAGTAGCATTAGGTAGGAATATAACTGAAAGAAAACAAATGGAAGAAGGACTTAAACAAAGTGAACAAAAATATAAAAGATTGGTTGAAACCACGGGCGATATTATTTTCGTTCATGATCAAAACGGATTTATACAATTTGCCAATCAATCAGCTCTTGATTATACAGGTTATAACAAAGAGGACGTAATTGGACGTAATATAAAAGATTTCATACCGGAAGAAGAAATGTCTGCCCTGATTAAAAGGAAAAATAAAAGGCAGAATCAAAAGGATAAATCAAGATATAAATTTGAATCTGCTTTTCTGAATAAAGACGGAGAAAGAATAGAGGTAAATGTTCAGGCAACTCCTCTTTGGGAAACTAATGAGTATCAAGGTTCACTGTTTGTAGCTAGAGATATTACAGAACGTAAACAGGCTCAAAAGGAAAAAGAGAAACTTCAGGAGCAACTCTATCAAAATCAAAAATTACAGTCAATAGGAACATTGGCTGGTGGTGTAGCCCATGATTTTAACAATTTATTGACCGTGATTTTAGGTATGTCAGACTTGGCAATGAAACAATCAAATAATGCTGGAGTAAAATCAAATATAAAAGAAGTCATCGAGTCAGGTAAAAAGGCTGCTGAATTAACTGATCAGTTACTACTATTTAGTCGTGAAAAGGAAACAGAATTTGAATTAATCAATTTAAATAATACAATTCAAGCCCTAGAAAAAATGCTAAAAAGGTTAATTGGAGAAGATATTACTATATATAACGAATTTGAAGATAATTTATGGAAGATGAGAGGCGATGAAGGTCAAATTGAACAGATTATAACTAACATGGCTATTAATGCCCGTGATGCAATGCCTGAAGGAGGAGATTTATATATTAGTACTCAAAATATCACCCTTGATAAAGAGAAAGCTGAAACCATTCCAGATATTCAATCGGGGAGTTACGTTCGACTGGAAATAGAAGATACCGGAGAAGGAATGGACGAAGAAACTCAGGAACAAATCTTTGACCCCTTTTTCACAACTAAAGGGATGGCTGAAGGTACTGGTATGGGGCTCTCTGTAGTACATGGAATAGTTAAAAATCATGATGGTTTGATTAATGTTTATAGTGAGCCAGGAGAAGGCACGGTTTTTAGAATATACTTTCCAGCAATAGGAAAACAGGAAGAAATTCAACAAAAGTCGGAGCAGGAAGAAAAAAATTTAGATGAGTACCGAGGTCAGGGTGAGACTATTTTGATTGTAGAAGATGAACATTCAGTTCTGAAGTACATTGAGAATATTTTGAGAAACTTTAATTATTCATTTTATAGTGCCCAGTCAGCAGAAGAATCTCTGGACATTTTTGAAGATAAACAGGAAGAGATCGAATTATTGCTGAGTGATATGATATTACCAGGGATAAATGGTTTAGAGTTAGCAGAAAAACTTAAAAAAGAAAAACCCAATTTGAATATAATACTTAATAGTGGCTATTCAAATAATAAAATATCAAGTGCAAAGGTGCAAAATAAAGGTTACAAATTTGTAAGAAAACCTTTTGATATTGGAAAATTACTCCAGAGTATTTATGAATCTATAAATGTGGGTCTGTAAGAAAAATATACAGAACATTGCTTATATCACCTAATATAAATACTCCGTATCCTATAGTCGGTATCCTACGGAATTGCATAGCTCCCTTCAAATTGTATAAATGGGTAACTCTGTCACGCTAGCAGCTGGTCCCGAATACTTTCTGGGGATCTCGTCGCCTCCGCTTCAATATAAACAAGGATTTAGGCCTTTCGTCTCAACCCCTTATTGTATTTTATAAACAACTTTTAGGTTGTAAATACTAATATTTCAAACTTATTATCTCCCCGAAAATATTGTTATTTGATTTGCTGTATATTGCATAAATAACTGGTTATAAGTAATGTATGGATTTGTAATAAGCTACCTATATTGAGCAGATAATATTTTTCTTCTGGTTTATCTCAAAAATAAATTATATGTATCCCCTTCAGGGAATTCATATTGTTGCAATACTTTTAACCTACCGATACCCGGTATGCTATGATATTCAATCCCCTTCGGGGATATACAAGAAAACAGTAAAATCTCTTTTGCAAATTGTTTAATCTGCAACGCAGATATATAGCATAGCCTGGGGTGAAGCACTTTTAATATACAAGAATTAAAAAAACAGAAATAGGAAAATGGAAACCAGAAGCACGATTACGAGGAGTCAAGAAAAGGGAAAAGAAGATAGAATTGGAATGAAAAGAAATGAAGAAGAGGAGGTAAACAAATTAAGTTGTAGTTAACTAAACCAGGAGTAAGAATCAATCAAACCCGATTCGCTGAAAGCGAATTATAATTTATTTAAAGAAAATTGCATTCTTTCAATATTAGTGTAATGGATAAGATTGTGGATTGGATTATTACAAATAACTTATAGAATATTATTAAATCCATATATTTGGCATTCAAGTAGAATTTATTCTGAAATATTAGTAAATATTAGCCCATATTGGTATTTATTTCCCTCGAGTGTTATTTTTTTTCTACCGAATTTCCTACCCGTATCCTATGTGCGTATCTGGTATATATAGAAAAAGGCAGGGCTCTTAACCCTGCCAGTATAGTTGTTAGAAAACTTTTCTGTTTCGGCAATATTAAACTTCAAATTGTTTAAGTTTACTATCCAATCTTTTTACCAGCTCTCTTAATTTTTGAGCTTTTTTATCTACTTGACCTACTCCATTATTCAATTCAGACATATTTTGATTGATCCTTTGCATATCTTCGGAGACTTGTTCTGAAGCCTCTGTTGCCTCCTGTACATTCTCATTGACTTCATTTAATCCAGCAGAGACCTGAGCAACATTTTCAGCATTATCCTGACTTACAGAATTTTGCTCCTCAACTGCTGAAGCAATAGAGCCTGACATTTCATCTATTTCACTTATTATTTCTGTTATCTCTTCTATTATCTCTACGGTGTCCTGGGAAGATTGTTGTACTCTTTGGAGTCGATTGTTTATATTTTCTGTCGCCTCTGCTGTTTGATTGGCCAGATCTTTTATTTCATTTGCCACTACTGCAAAACCTTCACCAGCTTCTCCTGCTCTGGCAGCCTCAATTGTAGCATTTAAAGCCAATAGGTTGGTCTGATTGGAGATGTCTGCTATTGTTTCAGTTACCTGTTCAATTTCTCCGGCTACTTCTCCCAACTCATTAACTTGATTGGAAGCCTCTTGAGCTTTGTTGACAGCTTTATTTGTAATTTCTGTCGATCTGTTAGCATTTTCAGCAACTTCTGAGATTCCTGTAGACATTTCTTCAATACCAGCCGAGATTTCACTTATATTATTTGTGGATTCTTCCATAGCTGAGGCAACGTTATCCATATTCATATTCATTTCTTCCGATGCGGCTGAAACATTATTGACTGCGTTAACTGTACTATCGCTGTTTTGTGCTAACTGTTCTGATATTTTATCCATATCTGCTGCATCATTGGTAAGTTCATCAGTATCATCATCAATACTTTTTACCATATTCTGTAATTGAGCAATGAAGTTATTAATGTAATTTGATAATTGTCCTACTTCATCTTGCGTTTGAATTTTGAGTCTTTGAGTAAGGTCACCTTCACCTTCAGAAATATCTGCCATAATATCCCGGGCTCTCCTGATTGGATTGACTACCTTTGTTGTAAGGAAAAAGATTACTCCAGCCATTAATAAAACTATGATGATTTCTGTGAGTATTATGTTATTTCTAACTCTTGCCACATCCTTTTCAATGTCTACAATATATGATCCTGTGCCTATCAGCCAGTCGAAAGAATCAAGGCCTTTGACATAAGAAATTTTAGGTTCTATTCTATCTTCATTTTCCCCATACTGATACATGTAATTTACATAACCGCTTCCCTGTTCTTTTACAGTCTGAACCATCTCCCTAAAAAAATATTTTCCATTCGGATCCTGGAAATCAGACATATTTTGGCCTATTAAGTCAGTACTTATGGGGTGCATTACCATTACAGGTTGCATATCATTTATCCAAAAATATCCATTTTCGCCATATCTTATATTTTTGACTACCTGCTTGGTTTCTTCTTTGGCTTCCTTCAGACTATCGCTTTGATTAACAATGGTATTAATCGTACTTACAACCTGATTAACTTGATGTTTAAGTTTGTTTTTCCTTTGCTGAATTAGGGAATCCTTGATCTGACCAGAGATTAACAAGGTTAAACCAATAAATGAAACAAATATAATTGCCACAGTTCCGGCTATTATTTTTCTTCTGATGCCTTTGTTTAAAAAATTAAAAATTTTCATCTTAAACTCCTTCTATTTTACTTGTTGTTATAAATAGAGATAATATCTCCAGGAGGACCAGATATTTCAAGTCACTAGCCAAAATATTTATCAAAGATTTTGAATATTTTCGATAAAAGTATCTTCAGCTGGAATAGATTTTTGACGGTCATTTTATGTCATGAGCTACTACTGATATATCCCAATCTCGATTTGGGCGAATAATTATTACGATTATTAAACTTTGTCCAATATATTACGGGTTTTCTGATTATTTTACTGGGTACTACCATGTGACCATTATTTCAAACTAATTTGGAAATCTAATTTCTAAAAAATACAAACCTGATGTAAATAGTATTTGATTCCCATTGGTATAGGCTGCACCTGACCGCTGATACTCTTTATCTTGCTGGTTCCTGGTTTTCTCCTTATTATATTTAATTATTAACCTACTAATTTTTAAAAGCATTTACCCTTATGATTATCTCTACAAAATGTAATATCACAATTTCTTTATCATCAATTATTACTTTAACTTACCTAATTATCTTAACTTTTGTTTTTTGCTCAACATTAGATAAATATCTTAAATAAAGTACAAAATTGGAATATAGAGCAAAAAATTAATGTATAAATTAAATAGATGAGCCAACTGAAAAAAGTAATAAAAACTGTCTTTCTGAGCGCCCCATAGGGCCCCCTACGGGGGAGTCGAAGAATAAATATCACCTTTTCTCGTCCATGGTTCGACTCTCCCTTGGGTCACTTAGGACTCCCTGGGAGGATCTCTATGAGGCGCTCACCATGACAATTTTATCGATTGACCCTTTTTTCAGTTGGCTCATAGATAAAATTTTCACAATCACCGTATTTAAAACTCTTACAACTATAAAATAGTTATAATAATTAATAGTTTCAATATGTAAAACAATTGTTGTATATGTTTTGTAAAACCCAACCACATGTTTACCCAGGCTAGATTTGAGATATAAAAAAATAAAAAGGTAAAAAAAAGGATAGTTAAAATGATGATAGAATTATATGTAAATATTAAAACCTACCCATAATCTCCGGACAGGTAAAGCTTCTCACAAAATGAAGATACGGCTAGCCAGGTCACGCCAGCAGTTGTCCCGAACGCTTTCGGGAAATCTCATCGCCTCCGTTTCAATAAAAACAAGTGCTTAGTCTTATAGTTTATCCCTTTATTGTATTTTATAAACAACTTTTTGCCTGTAAATATTCTCTTCAGGCGAGATATTGTTCCTACCGAATTTTCTACCCACTTCTCCTCGGTTTTGTATCGGGTGAGGTAGGGGAAGACTGGTCTTTTTATGACCCGAATTATTTAAATTATCTTTTTTACCTGGATTATTCATGACTCTGCTAATTTTAGAGCCTAAACCAATTAAATATATGATTATATACTTACCACCCTAGAAAAACTCAGTTTTTAGAGTCATGTACTGTATCAAAAATCAAGAAAATATATGATTTTTTCTATGATTTAAATCTTTTTTCATAATTAGGATCCCACTCTCTATCATATTTTACTACTGCAAAAATTTGTCTCAAT
>Ga0209948_1000037_pt1 | contig 38215 bp, 39 predicted proteins | sample SalPonR2_C_D2_MG_FD_185709 | JGI IMG/M metagenome (GOLD analysis project Ga0209948, IMG submission 185709) | Salt pond soil microbial communities from South San Francisco under conditions of wetland restoration - Salt Pond MetaG R2_C_D2_MG... ... | reverse complement strand
CCGGCACGTCGGAGATCATAAGCGCGAGCATCCGCGCCGGATGGGCGGCGACGGCCAGCCGCCCGCCCTTGACCGCCGAGATTTCCTTGCGGATACCGTTGATCTCTCCGATGGGCGCGCCCGAGGCCAGAAGCGCCTGCGTCAGCGCCTGTTTCTCCGACAGGGCGATCCCGTCCGCCGGCTGGATCAACAGCGCCGACCCCCCGCCCGAGATCAGCGCAAGGACGACATCCTCCGGCCCGCAGCTGGCCAGCAGGTCGAGCATGCGCGACGTGGCCGCGACGCCCGCCTCGTCCGGAACGGGATGCGCCGCCTCGACGATCTCGATCCCCTTGCAGGGACGCGCATAGCCGTAGCGCGTGATCACCAGCCCCTCGCAGGGGCCCCATTCGGCCTCCACCGCCTCGGCCATGCGGGCGCTGGCCTTGCCGGCGCCGATGACGACCACACGGCCCTCGGGCTTCGGCGGCAGATGGGTGGCGAGGCTGCGCATCGGGTCGGCCACGGCCACGGCGGCGTCGAACATGGCGCGAAGGAGCGTTTCAGGTGTCATTGGCCGAGCCCCCCGCTGGAGGCCCGCACGATCAGCCCGACGGGCGCGCGCCGCTCGGCCACGGGACGGGTGCCGGTGTCGAGCCAGTCGCGCAGCGCGCCGGCCGTGTCACGGCCAAACCCCGCGATATCGCAGGCGACCGAGGACAGGTCGGGCCACGCCAGCGCGGCCTCTTCGATATCGTCGAAGCCCACAACGCGGATATCGCGGCCGACGGCGACACCCTCCCTTTGCAGGCCCGCGATCAGCCCCAGCGCCACCAGATCGTTGAAACAGAACACGGCGTCACACTCCGGATAGTCGTCTTTCAACCGGGCGACGGCGCTTCGGCCGAAGGCGCGCGACGTTGGCCCCTCGATGCGCAGCGGCCACAGGCCCGCCCCCTCCAGCGCGGCGAGGTAGCCCTCCATCCGCTCGCGCGTGATCGAGCGTTCATCGAGCCCACCGACAAAGGCGATGCGCCGCGCGCCGGTGGCGATGAGGTGCCGCGTGGCCTCGGCGCTGCCGGCGGCGTAGTCGAAGCTCGCGAAGGGAAACAGCTCCGTGCGCGGGTCCATCCGGCGCAGGACCTGCAGCGTCGGGATGCCGGCCAGTGCCAGTGGGTCGAACACCGAGGCAGGATCGCCATAGGTCGGGCTGATCACGACCGCGTCGACACCGTGCTCGATCATGGACGCGACCAGTTTTTCCTGAAGCTCCGCGTCCTCGTCGGCGTTGGAAATGACCGTCGCGTATCCGGCGGCCGCCATTGCCATCTGGAACGACACCGCGAACTCCGTGAAGAACGGGTTGCGCAGGTCGTTGATGACCAGTCCCACGAGGCCCACCGAACTGCCGCGCAGCGTCGCGGCGGCACGGTTGTAGACATAGCCGATCTCGCGCATGGCCGCCCGCACCGTCTTGGCGGTCTCGGCCCGGACCAGCGGACTACCCTGTAGCACCAGCGACACGGTCGATTTCGACACGCCCGCGCGGGCGGCCACATCGGTGATCGTGGGGCGGCGTTTCATCCCGTATTGCTACCCGTCGATCCCGTGCAAGGCCAGAAGCGTCCGCATGCGCGCCTCGGCCAGATCGGGCCGCGCCAGCAGGCGGGCCGCGTCGGCGAGGCGGAAGACCTCGGCGTAATGGGTGATCTCGCGCGAGGACTGGAACCCCGCGGGCATGACGAAATGATCCTGCGTCCCGTTCAGCCATGACAGGAACGCGATGCCCGCCTTGTAGAAACGCGTGGGCGATTTGAAGATCTCGCGGCTGAGCGGGACGGTGGGTGCCAGCAGCGCGTGGTAGGTCACGCGATCGCCCTTCGCCAGCGCCTCCAGCGCCTGCGACGCCGCCGGCGCGATGGCCGCGAAGATGCCCAGAAGCGCGTGCGAGTGATGCGTGCCGTCGCCCTCGATCAACGGCGCGTAGTTGTAATCGTCCCCGGTATAGAGCCGCACGCCGTCCGGCAGGCGGGCGCGAAACGCTTCCTCATGCGCCTGATCGAGAAGCGAGATCTTGATCCCGTCGACCTTGGCCGCGTTGCGTTCGATCAGGTCCAGCACGATCCCGGTCGCCATGTCGGTGTCGCCCGCCCCCCAGTAGCCGGAGAGGGCCGGGTCGAACATCTCGCCCAGCCAGTGCAGGATGACAGGCTCCGCCGCCTGCGACAGAAGCCTGTCGTAGACCCGGCCATAGGTCTCGGCACTCGCGCCGATGGCGGGAAGCGCGCGGCTGGCCATCAGGATGATCTGACCGCCTGCCGCCTCGATCGCCTCCATCTGGTCGGAATAGGCGGCGATGATCGCGTCGGCGTCCGAAAGTTCCTCGGCCGTCTTGTGATCGGTCCCCGCGCCGCAGGCGACGCGCGGCTTCAACGGATGCGCGCGGGCGGCCTGCATGGTCCGCCGGATCAGCTCCAGCGCCGTGGCCCAGTCCACGCCCATGCCGCGCTGCGCCGTGTCCATCGCCTCGGCCAGCCCCAGACCCTGGTCCCAGAGGCCCTGCCGGAAGGCCAGCGTGGCATCCCAGTCGACGGCCGGGCGCGTGTCCCAGGGGCTGCGCTCCGCCAGCGGGTCCGAGATGACATGCGCCGCGGCAAAGGCCGTCCGCGTCAGCGGCACATCGGGCGCGCGGGTGACCAGCGGCTCCCCCGTCAGGCGGTAGGTCTCGAGGGTTCCCGAATAGGTCGGCAGTCGCATCTCAGACTCCATGGTCCTGCTTGATCATGTCAGCGGCCTTCTCACCGATCATGATCGCGGCGGCGTTGGTGTTGGACGAGATCACCGTCGGCATGATCGCGTTGTCCACCACACGCAGCCCCTCGATCCCGTTGAAGCGCAGGCGCGGGTCGACCACCGCGCCGTCATCGACCCCCATTCGGCAGGTTCCGGCGCAATGATGCGAGGTCTTGGAATGCTCGCAGATGAAGTCGAAATACTCGTCGTCTGTCCTGACGTCCGGACCCGGCAGACGCTCGGCCTTGATGAAGGGTTTGAGCGGTTCTTGTGCAAGAATTTCCTGGGTCAGCTTTAGCCCGCGGATCGACATCTCCCGGTCGCGCGGACCGGCACAGTAGTTCGGATCGATCAGAGGGGCCGCCGCCGGATCGGCGCTGGACAGCCGCACGGTCCCACGGGAACGCGGGCGCAGGTAGCAGGAGTTGAGCGTCACGCCCCCCTGCGGCATGGCAGCGACACCCGCCTCGATCCCCGTCCCGAGGCCGAGGTGGAACTGCAGGTCGGGGGACCGCCCATCGGGGTCGGCATACCAGAAGCCGCCGGTCTCGAAGAGGCTGGAGGCCACGGGGCCGGTCCGCGTGAACAGGTATTGCAGCCCGGCCAGAACCGAGAGGTGAGGCTTCGCGTAGCGGTCATAGGTGTGCGGGCCGGAGACCTCGCAGATGCAATAGAGGTCGAGATGGTCCTGCAGGTTCTCACCCACGTTGGGCTGGTCGAACACGACGTCGATCCCGAGATCCCGGAGGTGGTCCGCCGGCCCGATCCCCGACAGCTGCAACAGCCGCGGCGAGCCGATGGCCCCCGAGGACAGGAGCACCTCCGCCTCCGCCGTCAGTCGGGTGCCGTCGGTGAGCGTCACACCGGTCGCCCGTCCCTTGTCCACGTCGATCCGGCGCACCTGCGCGCCATATCGGATCGTCAGGTTCGACCGTCCCCGGTTCGGCGCGAGATAGGCCATCGCCGCCGACGACCGCCGCGCGTTCTTCTGTGTCAGCTGGTAGTAGGCGACACCGTCCTGCGCCTCGCCATTGACGTCCATGTTGCGCGGGATGCCCAGCGCGGCTGCGGCCTCGAAATAGGCCTCGCAGATCGGCAGGGGGGCGGCGGGCTGCGATACGCCGAGCGGGCCGCCCTTGCCGTGGAATTCATTCTCCCATGTGTCGTTGTCCTCGGCCTTGCGGAAATAGGGCAGAACGTCGTCATAGGCCCAGCCCTCGCAGCCCATCTGCCGCCATTCGTCGTAGTCCTGCGCATTGCCGCGCGTGTAGATCTGCGCGTTGATCGCCGATCCGCCGCCGATTACCTTGGCCTGCGTGTAGGTGAAGACCTTGCCGCGCATGTGCCGCTGCGGCACCGTGCTCCAGCCCCAGGAGGCGACGCCCTTGGTCATCTTGGCGAAGCCCGCGGGCAGGTGAAACAGCGGGTTCCAGTCACGCCCCCCGGCCTCCAGAAGACAAACGCGGACACCCGGGTCCTCGGTCAGCCGTGCCGCCAGAACGCTGCCAGCGCTGCCACCCCCGATGATGATGAAGTCATAGCCCTCTGCCATGCGCCGTTCCCTCACAGCCGCTGGATGGACAGGCCGCCATCCACCGGGAGGACCGCGCCGGTCGAAAAGGCGAAATCGCCGCGCGCCAGCGGCACGATCACCTTGCCGATATCCGCAGGCTCGCCCCAGCGGGCGGATGGCACAAGACCGCCGGCAATGTGGGCGGCGTAGCGATCCGCGACCGGTTCGGTCATGGGCGTGCGGATGATGCCCGGCCTGAGCTCGAAAACGCCGATGCCCTCCGGCGCCAGTCGCACTGCAAGGGCTTGCGTCATCATCGATGCGCCCGCCTTGGAGATGCAGTATTCCGCCCGGTCCTGGGACACGATCCCGGCGCTGACGGAGGTGACAACGTGGATCGATCTGTAATGCCCCGCCCGGACCGCGAGCATTCGGCGCGCACATTCCTGTACAAGAAAAAACGCACCGCGCAGGTTGATGGCCATGCAGCGGTCGAAGCTTTCGGTCGTCATGTCGAGAAGGTCGCCGCGCACCATGGCGGGCACGCCCGCGTTGGACACCAGCGTGGTGATCGGGCCGACGGCGGCCTCCGCAGCGTCGAGGGCAGTCGCAATGCCCTCCGTCTCCGCGATATCGTGGGTGACATGGACCGCGCCGGGCAGGAGGGACAGCGCCTCCGCAACCGCCGGATCGTCCTCACCCCGCTCGGACATCAGCGCGATACGCCAGCCCGCCCCGTGGAGCGCCTGCGCGATTCCCAGTCCGATGCCCTGCTGCCCGCCGGTGATGAGCGCCGTTCCCGTCATGCCGCAACCTCCCCGCTTGCACGTGACATCGCATCGGCCACCCTCAAGGCGTGGGCCGCGATGGTGAGCGACGGGTTTACCGCTGCCGATGTGGGCAGGACACTCGCATCCGCGATCCAGAGGTTCGCGTGGTCATGCGCGCGCCCCAATGGGGATACCACGCTGCTCTGCGGATCGGACCCCATGCGCGCTGTTCCGCACTGGTGCGAAGGCGTGCGCCGGTCGAACGCTTTGGAGAGCGAGATCGGGAAACCTGCGCGCCGCAGCGCCGCCTTGAGCCGCGAGACGAGGAGTTCATGCGCCTCCCAATTCGACCGCGTCCAGTTCAGCACGATTTCCCCGTCGCGCAGGGTCACGCGGCTTTCCGGATCGGGCAGGTCCTCAGACATGACATAGAAGTCGATCGCATGGGCCGAAAGAAGATGCGCCAATGCCCGCGGCAGCCCCGTCTGCGCCGCAAGGATCGGGCCAGACACGCGACCCAGAAGCTGCACGTTGCCCAGCGGCTCGCCGTTCGGGCCGCCCGACGAATACCAGTCGTTGAGATAGAGCGTCTTCTGATAGACCGTCCGGTTGCGCCGCGCCGACAGCGCAAGCAGCGCCGAGCAATTGTGGTTCATGAAGTTGCGCCCGACCTGGTCCGAGCGGTTGGCCAGCCCCGCGGGGAACCGCTCCGTCGCAGACCGCAGGAGCAGCACAGGCGAGTGGACCGCGCCCGCGGCGAGCACGACCTGATCTGCGGTGATGCGCCCCGCCGTCGTATGCAGCGCAGTGATGCGGCCGCTCTCATCGCTCTCCAGCCGCTCCACGGTGACGCCGGTGCGCAGTGTCACGTTCGGGTGCCTCAGCGCTTCGGCAAGCCCCACGCTTTCGGCATCCAGCTTGCCGCCCGTCGTGTCGGGAAACGCGTCCCAGGGCGTCGCCGCGCGGGCGAGCCACTTGTCCAGATCGACACCGAGAGGCAGATGGGCGGGCTGCAGTCCTGCGGCGGCAAGCCGGGCGCGAAGGTCCGCGATCTCGGGCTCATCCGGCACGGGCGGGAATGGATAGGGGCCGGAATGCTCGGGCTCTGTCGGGTCATGGCCCAGCGCGCCCCGCACCCGGTAGAACGCCTCGGCCTTCTGGTACCACGGTTCGATCTCGGCGTAGCTCAGGGGCCAGCCGGGGCTGTCGCCGCCCATGTGACGCCGGGGTGCGAAATCCTCGGCGCGGTAGCGCATCAGCACGGCGCCATAGAACTTCGTGTTGCCGCCGACGCAGGAATAATTACCAGGGTTGAAGCGCTCGCCTTCCGGCGTGAGCCAGGTTTCCTCTGGGCGATAATGGCCGCGCGCGAAAATCGCGTTCGCGTCGCGCGCCTCGGGCGTGTCGCTCAGCCGTTCGCCCCGCTCGAGGATCAGGATGCGCCGGCCGCCGGGCGCAAGCGCGGCCGCAAGCGTCGCGCCGCCCATGCCCGATCCAACGATGACCACATCCGCATCCGTCACGTCTGCCCCTTTTCCCGGATCGCCCGCACACCAACTGAACGCACGCTATTGGATCGTTCCAATAGCAAAACAAACGCCCCCCGCCAAGGCCCTCTGACACGGGTCTCAGATGATGCGCTCTTCCGTTTCGGGGTCGAACAGAACGGCCTTGTCCATGTTAACGGCGAAATCGAAGCTCTGGCCCGGATGCACGTCCGCATCCGCCCGCATCCGCGCGATGCAGTCCTTTCCAGACAGCGTCATGGTCACGAACGTGTCGGAGCCCGCGGGCTCCGTCACACCGACGACATTGGCGAGCGGCTGGATGTTCCTGGCGTTGCGATCCGCGCCCTCGGGGTCGGTGATCGCCTCGGGCCTTATGCCGAGGCTCACGGGCCGGTCGCGATAGGCCGTATAGGCCGCGGGCGCGTTCTCGATCCTCAGGGCGCGTTCGGCGCCATCGGCACCGGTCAGGATGGCATGAAGCGCGCCGTTCCGCTCCACCAGCCGCGTGGGCAGGACGTTCATCGCGGGCGATCCCATGAAGGTCGCCACGAAGAGGTTCGCGGGCGCGTCGTAGATTTCCTTGGGCGTGCCGAGCTGCTGGACATTGCCGTCATACATCACCGCGATCCGGGTCGAGAGCGTCATCGCCTCGATCTGGTCATGGGTGACGTAGACGATGGTCGTGCCGAGCTTCTGGTGCAGCTTCTTGATCTCGGTGCGCATGTCGACACGCAGTTTCGCGTCTAGGTTGGACAAGGGCTCGTCGAACAGGAACACGTCCGGGTTGCGCACCAGCGCGCGGCCCATGGCGACGCGCTGCCGCTGGCCGCCCGAGAGCTGTCCGGGCTTGCGGTCGAGCAGGTTCTCGATCTGAAGGAGCGCCGCGACCTCCTTCATCGCCTTGTCGCGTTCGGGCTTGGCGACGCCATGCATCTCGAGCCCGAAGGTTATGTTCTGCCCCACCGTCATGTTGGGGTAGAGCGCGTAGGACTGGAACACCATGGCGATGTTGCGCTTGGACGGGTGGACGCCGTTGACCACGCGATCCTTGATCTTGATCTCGCCGCTGGTGATCCCCTCCAGCCCCGCGATCATGTTCAGAAGCGTGGACTTGCCGCAGCCCGAGGGCCCCACGAGGACGAGGAACTCGCCCTCCTCCACCGAGATATCGACCCGGTGCAGCACTTCGACGGCGCCGTAGGACTTGGTGACGTTGTCGATGTCGAGGAAACCCATGGTTTCAATCCTCCGGATTACCCGGCGCGGTGCAGTTGCCCCGCGCGTTCGGAATTTGAAACGCGCCACCGGCGCCTTCCATTTTGTTGCACAAAACCATTCCTCACCCTTTCACGGAGCCGGCCATGAGACCGCGCACGAAGTAGCGGCCGGCGACGATATAGACGAGGAGCGTGGGGGCGGCGGCCATGATGGCACCAGCGAAATGAACGTTGTATTCGCGCACGCCGGTGGACGAATTGACGAGGTTGTTCAGCGCCACGGTCATCGGAGCGGCACCCCCCGAAGCGAAGCTCGCACCGAAGAGGAAGTCGTTCCAGATATTGGTGAACTGCCAGATGAAGCTGACCGCGATGATCGGCCCGGAGGAGGGCAGCATGATGCGCCAGAAGATCTGGAAGAACCCGGCGCCGTCGATCTGCGCGGCGCGCACCAGTTCCGTCGGGAAGGCCGCATAGTAGTTGCGGAAATAGAGCGTCGTGAACCCGATCCCGTAGACGAAATGCACCAGGATCAGGCCGGGCGTAGTGCCCGCGATCTGCAGGATGCCGAGGATGCGCGCCATCGGGATCAGCACGATCTGGAACGGAATGAAGCACGAAAACAGCAACAGCCCGAAAATGAAGGTCGCGCCGCGGAATTGCCACTTGGTCAGCACATAGCCGTTGAGCGCGCCCACCACCGTGGACAGGATCACCGCCGGCACCGCCATCATGATCGAGTTGATGAAATAGGGGCGCAGGCCTGTTGGCTGCACCCCGATCTGCGCCGTCGACCACGCGCTCAGCCAGGGCTCGATCGTCCAGTTCTGCGGCAGGGCGACCATGCCGCCGCCGGTGATCTCCTCCAGCGGCTTGAGCGAGTTGATCAGCATGATGCCAAGCGGCAGCAGGTAGAACAGCGCGAAAAGCAGCAGGAAAAGATAGACAAAGACGCGCGTTACGCTTGAGGAGCGGACGGCGTTCTCGGCGGATGCGACAGCCATCACTTCTTCTCCCGCAATTCGGCGTAGAGATAGGGCACCATGATCGCCGCGATGGTCATCAGCATGATGACGGCCGAGGACGCGCCGATCCCCATCTGGTTCCGCGTGAAGGTGTATTCATACATGAAGACCGCCGGCATCCATGTGGATGTCCCGGGCCCTCCGTCGGTCATCGCGACCACGAGGTCATAGGACTTGATCGCGAGGTGGCTGAGGATGACGAAGGCCGACAGGAACGCGGGCCTGAGCTGCGGCAGGATGATCCGCCTGTAGAGGTTCCAGTTCGACGCGCCGTCCATCTGAGCGGCCTTCAGGATCTCGTTGTCGATGCCGCGCAACCCCGCGAGGAACATCGCCATCACGAAGCCGGAGCTTTGCCAGACGGCCGCGATGACGATGGTGTAGATCGCCATGTCGCCATCCTTGATCCAGCCGAAACTGAAGCTTTCCCATCCCCATAGTCGCAGCGTGGCCTCGAGCCCGATGGCCGGGTCCAGCATCCATTTCCACGCCGTGCCGGTCACGATGAAGCTCAGCGCCATCGGATAGAGAAATATCGGCCTCAGGACGCCCTCGCCGCGGATCTTCTGGTCGAGGAAGATCGCCAGCATCAGGCCGATAATCGTGCTGATGACGATATAGAGCGATGCAAAGATCGCGAGGTTGACGACCGAGGTGTCCCACTGGCGGATGCGGAAAAGCCGGTCGTAGTTCTGCCAGCCGACCCATTCGTAGGAGGGCAGCATCCGGCTATCGGTGAAACTGAGATAGATGGTGAAGGCGATGAAGCCGTAGACGAAGATCACCATGATCGCGAAGGAGGGCGCCAGAACGATCTTGGGCAGCCAGTTCTGCAGTCGCGTCCGGAAATCCGAGCCAGACGCTGAGAACCCGTCTGTCGCGGCCATGGCATCCTCCCCTCGTTCGATCGTTGTCCGGGTCCCCGCCCGAATGGATGGACCGGCCCCTGCCCGGGGCCGGCCCGAAACGCCCGTTACTGGGCGATCTCGACGGCGGTGACGAGTTCCGCGGCTGCGGTCTCGGCGTCGTACTCGCCGTTGAAGTGCGCGGTGATCACGTCATACATCGCGTTCTGCACCGACGGCGTGTTGGCGTGGCCATGGGCCATGGAGCCGAACAGGCCCCCGCTTGCCGCTGCCTCTGCCAGTTGCTCCATGCCCATCTGTCCGCACATGTCGAACTGATCGGCGGAAACATCCGTCCGCGCCGGAACCGAGCCCTTCACGAGGTTGAAGGTGATCTGGAATTCCGGGCTCATGACGGCGGACGCCATGGCGGCCTGAGCCTCTTGGGCGGCCGGATCGCTGACGTTGAACATCGCGAACTGGTCGGAGTTGAAGAGCACCGTGCCCTGCGTGCCGGGCACGCGGAAGCAGGTGAATTCCTCACCGGCCGTCTGGCCCGCGTTCACGAACTCGCCCTTGGCCCAGTCGCCCATGATCTGGAACAGCGCATCGCCGTTGATGACCATGGCAGATGCAAGGTTCCAGTCGCGACCCGAGAAATTGTCGTCCACGAACCCGCGCAGGGTTTCCATGCGCTCGAACGCCTCGACCATCATGTCGGAGCCGAGGGCCTCGGGGTCGAGCTCGACCATCGATGCCTCGTAGAACTCAGGTCCGCCGACGCCCATGACCATCGACTCGAACACTGTCGCGTCCTGCCATGCCTGCCCGCCATGGGCGAGCGCCGTGTAGCCCGCTTCCTCGGCGGCCTCCATCGCGGCGACGAATTCGTCCCAGCTGCCGGGCTGCTCGAGGCCGAGCTCTTCCATCAGCGCGGTGTTCGCCCAGACCCAGTTCGTGGAATGCACGTTCACCGGTGCCGCGACCCAGTTGCCATCGTAGGTCGAGAACTGCTGAAGCGCGTCAGGAACGACCTCGGCCCAGCCCTGCTCGGCCGCGATATCGTTGAGGTTGGCCAGCGCACCCTCGGCCGCCCAGTCCTGGATCGAGAAACCCAGCATCTGAACTGCGGTTGGCGGATCGCCCGCCGTGACGCGTGCGCGCAGGACGGTCATGGCGTCAGAGCCGCCGCCACCGGCAACCGGCATGTCGACCCAGCCGACACCACCCTCGGACAGGGCGTCGCGCAGTGTGCCGACGGCAGCAGCTTCGCCGCCGGAGGTCCACCAATGCAGCACCTCGACCTCTTGCGCCGCGACCGTCGTGGTCGACAGCGCGAGCACGGCCGCCGTCATGTGAAGCTTCTTTAACATGGTCATCTTGTTCCTCCCTGTTGACCAAGGTCCATGTCGGACTGTTGAATTGAAACGTTATAAATCTAGGTGAAGTCAAGCCCGAATTGCGCGCGCTGCATTTCCGGCTCTGCCCGCATATATCTGTTTTCCATGGTGTATTCTGCGTTGCAGCATTGCGCGCGCAGCGTGGCATGGGTATTGAAACGTTTGCAAAACGCTGCAAGATGCAGCGCGATGCAACCCTTGGGCGAACGCCGCGAATGACGCGTGACATCAACATGGAGCAAGGGCTTGGCGGCGCGGAAAAACCGACGCTGCGCACTGTGGCTAAGGCCACCGGTTTCTCCGTCGCGACGGTGTCGCGCGCGCTGGCCGATGACCCGCGAATCGCCGTGCGCACACGCGAAAAAGTGGCCGAGGCGGCCAAGCGCCTTGGTTACATCCCCGACCGCGCCGCGCGACGCCTGCGCACGGGGCGCACGCAGGTCATCACGCTTCTGCTGAACACCGAACACGAATTTCTCGGCTTCACGCACGAGTTCCTGTCGGGCATCACCGAACGCCTGCGTGGAACCGGATACTCGGTTACGGTCGTCCCGGACGATCCGGGCGATGACCGGCTCACCCCCGTGCGCACGATCCTGCGCAACAACCTGGCTGACGGCCTTCTGTTCACCCGCACCGAGTGTTTCGACCCCCGCGTGCGCATGCTGATGGAGGCGGGCCTGCCATTTGTCAGCCATGGACGCACCGAGTTCAGCCTGCCCCATCCTTTCGTCGATTTCGACAACGAGGCTTTCGCACGGCAGGCGGTGGCGCGGCTGGTCGAACGGGGGCGCGACCGGCTCAGCATGATCCTGCCCGACGACAAGTTCACCTTCTGCCAGCATCTGCGTTACGGATTCGTCTCTGCTGCGCGGGAGGCGGGCGTCGCCTATGAGGTGCTGGAGGGCGTCACGCTCGATTCCCCTCGGGACGAGATATCCAGCGCGCTCAATGCTTGCCTGCGTGGCCGGGAGCGGCCGAACGGGTTCGTATGCGTGGGCGAGGTGACGGCGCTGATGACCATGGCGGCGCTCTCCGATACCGGTCTTACCCCCGGGATCGAGGCCGATATCGTCGCCAAGCGCGCCTCGCCGATCTTCGACAACGTCCGTCCACGCATCGACACCGTCTACGAGGACCTTCGCGCCACGGGCCGGGCCATGGCCGAGATGCTCTTGCGCCGCATCGAAGGCGAACCGCCCGAGGCCCTGCACGTCCTGTTCGAACCGGAGCGCTGCGGCTAGGCTCATGTCGCGACCCACGGCGCACGGGTGTTTCCGATGCGCATCTGCACCGTCTTGGCCTCGAGGAATTCTTCCAGCCCGTAGCGTCCCAGTTCCCGCCCCTGCCCGGATTGCTTCATGCCGCCGAAAGGCAGTTCCGCAAACCCGTCCATCCAAGTGTTGGTCCAGACGGTGCCTGCATGCACCCGACGCGCGAAGTCGAGACAGGTGGAGCCGTCGCGGCTCCAGATCCCGGCCGACAGTCCGTAGGCGGCGGAATTGGCCAGCGCGATGGCCTCATCCGTGTCGCGGAACGTCAGGACGGACAGGACCGGGCCGAAGACCTCTTCGGTCGCGATGGGCATTTCGGGGGTCACGCCGGTGACGACCGTGGGTCCGTAGAATTGCCCGGCGAGCCCCTCGACTGCAATCGCCGCCCCGCCCAGCGCGATACCCGCGCCCGCTTCGGCGGCGGCCCTGACGTAGCCGTCGATCTTGCCCATGTGCTCGGGCGAGATGATCGCGCCGACCTGCGTGCGCGGGTCCAGCGGATCGCCGAACGGCACCTTGCGCGACAGGGCCACGACCTTTTCGACCAGCGCCTCGGCCACGTCCTCGTGCACGATGATCCGGCTGCCGGAATTGCAGCATTCGCCGGCGTTGAAATGGACGCCGAAGGTGATCGCATCCGCCGCCTGATCGAGATCGGCGTCGGGGAAGATCACCTGCGGGTTCTTGCCGCCCAGTTCGAGGCTGACCTTCTTCAGCGTGCCGCTGGCCGCCGCGACGATGCGTTTGCCGACAACGGTTGACCCGGTGAAGGACACCATGTCGACCGAAGGATGGGTGGACAGCATCGCGCCCACCGGGTCGCCATAGCCCAAAACGATATTCAGCACACCATCGGGCAGCCCGGCTTCCTGTAGAAGTTCGCCGAGGATCACCGTGCTCGACGGCGTCAGCTCCGACGGTTTCACCACCGCCGTGCAACCGGCCGCGAGCGCGAAGGGCAGTTTCTGGCTGACGATCAGAAAGGGGAAGTTCCACGGGCAGATGATGCCGGCCACGCCCATGGGTTCCTTCAGGACGAGGCCCAGCATGTCGGGCCCAAGCGAATTATGGCTGTCGCCATGCATGGTCCGCGCCAGCGCGGCGGCATAGCGCCAGAGGTCTGCGGCGCCGGAAATCTCCGCACGCGCCTGCGTGATCGGTTTGCCCGATTCCAGCGTCTCGATCAGCGCGATCCTTTCGATAGCGCGCTCGATCAGGTCGGCGGTCTTCAGCAGTATCGCGGACCGGTCCTTGCCGGACGCGCGGGGCCAGTCGCCCGCATCGAACACCCGGCGCGCCGCTGCGATGGCGGCTTCGGTCTCCGCCGCACCGCCCTTTGCCGCGACGCTGACCAGCGCTCCATGGGCAGGGGAATGCCGCTCGGACACCGCGCCATCGGCGCTGTCGGTCCATGCGCCGTCGATCAGGTGACGCGCCCGGAAGGGCTCTGCCGGAAGGGCAACGCCACTTGCCGGGATGATGGTCAGTTCGGTCATTTCCTTACCGTCCCCTGAAATCGGGTTTCCGTTTTTCCGAGAAGGCCGCGACGCCCTCGGCCCTGTCCTCGGTCGCGGCGATCATGCCGCCACCCAGCGCCTCGATCATCGCGGCGCGGTCTTCGTCCACGGCGGCGTGGATCTGGTACTTGGCGACCTCATGCGCGCGCGGCGCGGCATTCAGCAGCCCACGCGCGATCTCCATCGCCGCCGCCTGCGGGTCGTCGGCGATCTCGGCGACATAGCCCAGCGCGTGCGCCCGCTCCGCCGAGAGCCTCCGCCCGAAGATCGCCATTTCCTTCAGCACGGGCTCCGGCAGCAGGCGCGCCAACCGCTGCGTCCCAGACCAGCCCGGCACGATGCCGACCTGCGCCTCCGGCAGGCCCAGCGTCGCATTGGGCGCCATAATGCGGATGTCGCAGGCCGTCGCCAATTCCAGCCCGCCACCGAAGGCGTGGCCCTGGATCGCCGCCACCGTGGGCCGCGACAGCCGCGCGAGCCTGTCGAACACCCGGTGCCCCAGCCGCACCCAGTTGCGCGCGAAATCCGTGGGGCTGAGCGCACCCCACCCGATGATATCGGCCCCGGCGCAAAAGGCCCGGTCGCCCTCTGCCGTGACGATGACACCGCGGATCGACAGGTCATCCTCTATCGCATCGCAATGGGTCTCGAGCGCGCGCAGCATGTCCGGCGTGAAGGCGTTCAGCTTGGCCGGGTTGTTCAGATGCAACCGCGCAAGCGGCCCGTCGATATGCAGGTCCACGAGGCTCATGGCGTCCATCCCATGGGTGTTTCGGCCAGAAGCGCCTTGGGCATGGTCACGGCGTTCTCCGCCACGCCGACCCGCCCCTCGCTCGCCGCGACGATGTCGCGCTCCGGGTCCATCCCCGGCATGATCTCGGTTGCGACAAGGCCACCCTCCGTCAACCGCATGACGCAACGCTCGGTGACATAGAGCACCTCCTGCCCTATCCGGAGCGCCCTCTGCCCGGCGAATGTCACATGCTCCACCGCGTCCACCATCTTGGTGAACTTGCCGGGGCTGGCGACGCGCAAGCCATCATCGGTCAGGTCAAGCTGCGCGCCGGCCTCGAAATAGCCGGAGAACACGATCTTTCGCGCATGCGCCGTGATGTCGACAAAGCCGCCGCAGCCCGCGGTCAGGTAGGGTTTCTTGCCCAGTTTCGAGACGTTCACGTTACCCTCCACGTCGACCTCGAGGAAGGAGAGGAAAGACATGTCGAACCCGCCGCCCTGGAAATAGGTGAACTGGTTGGGCGAGGGCACGAAGGCATCCGCGTTCGACGCGCAGCCGAAGGCGAAACCGGTCAGGGGCATTCCGCCAACTGCGCCCTGTTCGATGGCCCATGTCACCGCCTGTGCATGACCTTCTTCCAGAAGAATGCGCGGCACCATGGCGGAAATGCCGAAGCCCAGATTGGCGGTCATGCCGCGCTTCAACTCCATCGCGGCGCGGCGCGCGATGACCTTCTCCACGCCATGCTCGGCCAGTGAGAACGAGTCCCAGGTTCGCATGATCTCACCCGAGATGGCCGGATCGTAATCGGTCCCGGTCGTCTGCTTCTGGTCGGGGGCCAGCACGATCAGGTCCACCAGATGCCCCGGCACATGCACGTCATGGGGCCGCAGGCTCCCCGCCGCTGTCATGCGCTTGACCTGCGCGATCACGAGGCCCCCGTGATTGCGAGCGGCGATGGCCTGATCCAGCCCACCCAGATAGGCGCCCTCGTGTTCGTAGGTCAGGTTCCCCATCTCATCGGCCGTCGTCGCGCGGATGATCGCCACATCGGGCACGATGTTGGGAAAATGCAGCCATGTGTCGCCGCCGAACTCCACACGGCTCACGAGGGGCCGCCCCGCCGCGCGGTCGTTCATCGCACAGCCCTCACGGATCGGGTCGACGAAGGTCTCCAGCCCCACCTTGGTCAGGACGCCGGGTTTCCGCGCGGCCACGTCGCGATGCATGTCGAAGAGGATGCCCGACGGCACGTTGTAGGCCGCGACGCGATCCTCGGTGACCATGCGCCAGATCGCCGGCATGGGCAGCGACGAGGGCCCGGAGGGATAGGAGCCCGCAATAATCCGTGACAGCAGACCGTCACGCGCGATGTGGTCGATGCCCTTCACGCCGTACATGTCGCCGGCGGCGATCGGGTGCAGCGTGGTAAGGTCGCGGGGATGCCCCTCGTCCTCGAAGCGCGCGCCGATGGCGGCGAGCACTGCGTCCGGGCAGCCCAGCGCCGAGGATGAGGAGACCGTGACCACCGCGCCATCCGCGATGCGCCCGACGGCCTCGGCGGGACTGACCACCTTGCTCATGCCTCAGACCCCGCCATAGTCCACCGCGACCCGGGCGCCGCTGGTCGCGGCTTTCGCCACGGCACTGGCCACGGCGAGCGACTTGATCCCGTCGATCCCGTCGGCGGAAGGCGCACCCTTGCCGGCCACCGCGTCGGTGAAAAGGCCTACGGAACGCTCGTAGAGATTGTGGTCGGCAAAGGGGACATCCTCTTCGCCCGCATCGGTGATCAGCGTGACATGTCCCGTGGGCCTTTGCGTCATCACACCCGTCGCGCGGATCGACCCCTTGACTCCATGGAACTCGATCCCCGTTCCGGCGTAGCGATGGGTGAAGCTTTCATGCGTCATCACGGTCGCGCCGGAGGGCATCTGCCAGACGGACATGACGCTGTCCTCGACGCCCTCGCCCATGCCCGCGCTGGTCTGGATGGCTACAACCTCGAAAGGGTCTTCGCCCATGTGAAAGCGCACGGTGTCGGCGTCATGGACGACGATATCGGGGATCACGCCGCCGCCCGCTTCGGGATTGTCGATGCGCCATCCCTGCAGGTGAGGCGGCAGGTGGACGGCGTGCATGACCCGCGCCGACAGAACCTCTCCGATCCGGCCCGAGGCGATGAGATCGCGGATGGCAAGATGGCTGCCCGCGTTGCGCAAATGGTGATTGGTGGCGAAGACGAGGCCCGCATCCTCAGCCGCGCGCACCATCGTCACTGCGTCGGCGACGGTCATCGCCAGCGGCTTTTCACACAGGACATGCTTGCCCGCCGCGATGGCCGCCATGGCCTGCGGAAAATGTTTCTCGTTCGTGGTGGAGATGTAGACCGCGTCGATATCGCCGCTCAGAAGCGCGTCAAGGTCGCCATGCCCCTCCGATATCCCGTGCTCCTGCGCATAACTCTGCGCACGTTCGGGCGAGGAACTGAGGACCGAAACAACATCGCCCCCGGTGGCCCGCATGGCACCGATCATGTGGGAGGCCGCGATGTTGCTCGCCCCGATGAGTCCCCAGCGCATGATACTCTCCGATTATCCTTGGATCGTTCCAGATAATTTATTGGATCGTTCCAAAGCCCATGTCAAGACAATGACGCGCGGTCCGACCCGCCCCGAGCCTGCGTGCACAAAAGACCGTCGACGGGCATGGTCCCGTGACGTATGACTCCCCGGGACCCGGACGATGCGCCCTGCGCGCGTCCACGGAAAAGGGAGCCGAGCCATGGGCAGGAACAGTCGGCGTTTGACCGGTATAGCGGTGCTTGCGGGTGCCCTTCTGGCCACGCCCGCCGCCGCGCAAACAGACGCTGGCCGCGCCCTCGGACTTGAACTCAACCGCGTCGAACAGGTCGATGCGGCCTGCCGCTTCACGTTCCTTGCCGAAAACCGCATGGGCGCGGATCTTTCGGCCTTCACGGTGGAAACCGTCATCATCGACGCCGAGGGCGTGGTAGACCGCCTGACCCTGTTCGAATTCGGCGCCATGCCCGATGCCTCCCCGCGTGTCAGGCAATTCGACGTGCCCGCGCTGGATTGCGCGCAGGTGGGCCGCATTCTGATCAATGGCGTGTCCGACTGTAACGGCGTCGAGGGCTGCGCCACGGCGCTGACCTTGTCGAGCCGCACCGATATCGAACTGTTGGGGTGAGCGGATGCAGGACGGGCTTGTATCACTGTTGGGACTGGGTGGTCCTGTCGTCCTCATCCTTCTGGCGCTGTCCGTTCTCGCGCTGAGCATTATCTTGTATAAGATTTGGGACCTTTATGCCAAGGGCATAGGCCGGCACCGCGCCATCAACCGGGCGATCGCGGCCTTCGATGGCGGCAGGACCTCGGAGGCGCGGGAGCACCTTCAGTCAAGCCCGAGCCACCTTGCCCCCCTCCTTCTCGGTGCGTTTGGCGGATCGGCCCGCGACAAGGCGCGCCTGACCGCCGAGGCCGAGACCCGTCTGGCCCGGGCAGAGCGTGGCTTTCGCTTGCTGGACAGCATCGCGCAGGTCGCCCCATTGCTGGGGCTCTTCGGCACCGTTCTGGGCATGATCGCGGCGTTCCAGGCCTTGCAGGAGGCCGGCGCATCGGTGGACCCCTCTGCACTTGCCGGCGGCATATGGGTCGCGCTTCTGACCACGGCGGGCGGTCTGGCCATCGCGATGCCGACCTCGCTGGCGCTCAGCTGGTTCGAAAGCCGGACGGAGGCGGACCGCCTCATGGCAAGTGTCGCCATTGAGGCCTTCTGCACAAAGGGGGCGGCGGATACGCGGGCCGCCACCACCGCCGGGCTGGAAATCGCCGATGCGTCGTGAGGCCCGCCTGCCCCGGAGGCGCACCATCGCGATGACGTCACTGATCGACGTCATCTTCATCCTGCTCCTGTTCTTTCTACTGACCTCGACCTTCACGCGCTTTGGCGAACTCAGCGTGTCGACCGGCGGTGCCGGTGCCGGTATCGGCTCCGCCTCTCCCATCTTCCTGAGACTGGATGCCGACGGGCTTACCCTCAACGGCACGCGCCACGCGCTCGACACCATCGCGCCGGCGCTGGAGGCCTTTGCGCCCGGGGACAGCACTGGCGCGACCGTGCTGGTCTCGGTGGCCGACGACGTGACCTCCCAGCGGCTTGTCGATCTACTGGTCCTGTTGCGGCCGGTCGACTGGGCCGATGTCACGGTGTTGGGCTAGGCGAATGCTACGGCGTGCGAACAAGCGCAGGGGCCGCGCCGATCCGCTGATCGCGCTGATCAACGTGGTTTTCCTGCTGCTCATCTTCCTGATGGTGGCGGGCACCGTCGCGCCCGCCCTGTCGCGCGACGTGGAACTGATCGATACAGCCGACCCCGCCTCCCGACCACCGCCGGATGCGCCCGTGATCCTCGCCGACGGGCGGCTGGTCCTCGACGGCGTCGAGACAACGGCCGCCGACCTTGCCCGCGCCCGCCTGGCCACAGGCGAGGCCGAGATCCGGATCGTCCCGGACCGCAACCTGCCAGCCCACCAGCTGATCGAGGTGATCTCGGAGCTTCGCGCCGCCGGGGCAACCGAGGTCTGGATCGTGACGGAGCGGGCGGCGCAATGAGCGGCAAGACTGCCATCGCCGCCGGGCTGGCCGTCCTGATCTCGGCCGCCGTGCATGGCGCGCTGTTGAGCAACATCGCACCGTCCGACGGCGGAACCGATACGCCGCCCGGCGTCGCCGAGGTTTCAGTCATCGGCCAGAGCTTCGAGGATCTCGCCGCCGGGCAGCTCCGGCCGGTAACGCCATCCTCGGCCGCCATCGCTCCGGTTGAGACCGAGGCACGCGCCGTGACACTAACCGCATCCGCACCGCTCACGCCCGTTGTCGCCGAGACGCCACAAGCCAACCCGACACCCGCGGACCGCGCATCCGTGGCATCGACCGTGACCGGACCGGTACCGGACCGCATCGCCGCGCAGGAGCCGCCGCCGGTCCGGCAACCGACAGGCGACACGCCAAGGCCCGAAACCCGCCCGCCGCGCCCGGAGCCGACCGAAGCAACGCCCGCCCCGCCGCCCGCTCAACAGGGTAATGCGGACCGGGACGCACAGGCAGGCACGGCGCACGGCAGTACGGAAGGCAGCGCGACCCAGCGTCAGGGCGACACCGAGGCCGCGCCCGGCCCCTCGGCGCGGGAGATCGCGCGGTATCCGCAACAGGTGAACCGCCATCTCGGCCGCCTGCGTCGCCCGGCCAGCGCTTTTCGCGGCACCGCGGTCATCGGCTTCACCATCGCGCCAAATGGCGGGCTAGCCGCCCTGAGCGTCGACCGTTCGTCTGGCGACGCGGAGTTCGACGAGCTGGCGCTGCGATACATCCGTGGCGCGGCGCCCTTCCCGGCCCCTCCGGCCGGGGCGCAGACGCGTTTTGCAGTGTCCGTCCGGGGGCGATGACACGCCTCCGGCGCAACGCGGCGCTTTCATTTTCCCGCGCCGCGTCATATCAAGAAAACTGAATATGATCGTCGCGGCACGGGCTCGGACCGGAGGGGGCCGCGCCGACCGCGACACACCGGAGGGAGGACATCCGATGCCACTCATGACGCGCCGCTCATACCTTGCGCTGACCGCAGCCGCGGTTCTGATGCCCAAAGCGGGCTTTTCCGCGGCACGCGTTTCGCTCGGGGACGCGGAACTGGTGACGCTCAGCGACGGGAACCTCACGCTGCCGCCGGACTTCATCTTCGGCCCCGCGCCGCAGGACGCGCTGGCCGAGCTTGCGCCGTCGCTGGGCATCGACCTCACGGCGCAGCTGACCCCACCCTGCAACGTGACGCTGTTGCGCAGCGGCGACCGACGGATCCTCTTCGACTCCGGCGCAGGGCCGACCTTTCAGGCCAGCGCCGGGCGGCTGATGGAGGCGCTCGACACAGAGGGTCTGACGCCGGACGACATCACCGACGTGATCTTCACCCATGGCCACCCGGACCACCTCTGGGGTGTGTTGGACGATTTCGACGAACCGCTCTTTCTCAACGCCTCCTACAAGATGGGCCGGGCCGAGCGCGACTACTGGATGGACCCGGCGACCATCGACACCATCGGCGAGGCGCGGGCCAGCTTTGCCGCGGGCGCCAGCCGGCGGATCGAGGCGATCGACGGCATGCTCGAAACCTTCGAGGACGGGGCCGAGGTCGCGCCCGGCGTCACGGCCCTTTTGACGGCCGGCCACACGCCGGGGCACATGTCCTTTGCCGTATCCTCAGGTGACACCACGGTCATGGTCATCGGCGATGCCGTCAGCAACGATCACGTGGCCATGGCGCGGCCCGACTGGCCCTCGGGCTCGGATCAGGACACCGAGACGGGTGCCGGGACGCGCACGCGCCTTCTCGATCAGCTTGCCACGGACGGGATGCTCGCGGTGGGCTTCCACATGGGCGGCGGCGGGCTGGGCCGGGTGGAGCGCGCCGCCGAAGGCTATCGTTTCGTCACCGAGATCTGAGGCTCAGGCGGCCGCCGCACTGGTCGCCGCCGCGCGGTCGAGCAGGACGGAGGTCGCCATGCCGCCCGCCCAGATCGACGCGCCCGCGACCCATGCGGTCATCGACATGACCGCCCCGCCGGACACGGCCGCGCCCACGGCACAGCCGCCGGCCAGCATGGCGCCGAAACCCATCAGGACGGCGCCCAGAAAATAACGTTCCATCGGCGTATCGGGGCCGAAGCGCTGGATCTGCCATTCGCGGGCCACAAGCGCGGCGATCCCGGCGCCGACAAAAACACCCGGCACCAGCCCGATCCCGAAAGACAGCGGAACGGAGCGCTGGGTCACCAGCGCCATCAGCGTATCCGTCGCGGGGCCGGTGAAGGTCACGCTCGACACCGGCACGATCTCGAAGGACGCCTGCGAGATCGCGTAGGTCAGATACCAGCCCAGTGTCACGGCAAGCCCGACGCCGACCCCGGCAAGCGCCGCCATGGGCCGCACGCCCCGCGTATGGGCAAGCCCCAGCGACGCGATCAGCCCGAGCACCGCAAGAAACGTGACCACGCTCCGGCCGAGGCCGAGCCCCTGCATCAGGTCGCGCGACGGCCCGGAGATGAGCCAGAGGTTCGAGAGCGATTCCCGCGCGGGGGCGAGGATGCCGCTAAGAGCCGATTGCGCCACCAGCGTCAGCATCAGCCCCGTGACCAACGCGCGCAGGTTCCCCGTGGCCGAGAGGACAAGCAGGCGGCTGGCGCAGCCGCGCGCCAGCACCATGCCCACGCCGAACATCAACCCGCCGATGATCGCGCCCGACATGCTGCCCGCGCCGGACAGCTGGCGCGCGTCCGACACCTGCAGGATGTCCATCATGATCAGGCCCTGGGTCGAGGCGAGCGCGGTGGCGAACACGATCAGCCAGATCGACATGCGCGGCCCGATGCGCCCGCGCGCAAGCTCCACGGTGGAGGCGCGCAGGCAGAATTGCGAGCGCTGCGCGGCCACGCCGAACAGAAGCCCCGTCACCAGACCGGCCATCAGCAGAACGGTTCCGTCGCCAAACCGGTCAAGCAGGATCTGGATCATCTCAAGGCCCTCGATGCACGTCCTGCGAACCTAGCGGGCCTGGCGCGCACCGGGCGTTGATGCAGGTCAAATCGGTTCTTCTGTCAGAAGGCCTTGTGTCGGCTCAGCGGCCGCGTGCGTCCAGGATGATGGCATCCAGCATCGCCTCCACCTCCTGCATCGGCCCATCGGGATAGGCACGGTGGCCGATCGTGACCTCCCCATCCCGTTCGGCCACGAAGATGGAATAGGGGCAATGCACGATGTTCATCGGATCGGCTTCCATCACCCGCCGGGAAATCGCGGCCGAGCAGAACAGGAAGATGTCGGCATTCTCGAAGATCATGGTCTCCGCGTCCATGTCTTCCCCGGTGCGGTTCAGCATATCGCCCACATGCGAGACGAGGTCGATCACCAGCCCACGGTCGACGATCGCGCTTTCGATCGCGAAGGTCGCGTCCTCGAAACTGCCTTCGAAGTCGAAGGTGATGACGTCCTGAGCCTGTGCGGCGCTCGCGAGCGCCATGGCAGACCCGATTGCAAGCGATATGAGGGGCGTCCGCATCAGACAGGTCCTTTCGTGCAGGGTTCTCCCGGGGCGGCGTTGCGATCCGCCCCGGGAGTCATTTTTTCGCACACGGCGGTCAGCCGAACATGTCTTCGACGATGGCATCGTACCAGCCGAGGCTCTCGCGGTAGGTCTGGGCCCGTGTCTCAGGCGTTTCTCCAACCTCGCTGATGAAGCTGGAGGTCGACACGATGCCCTCGTCGGAGGCTTCGTAGGTCGCGCCGACCTTCACGCCGTCCTCCGTGTCGATCAGCGACCAGCAGGTGTTGGCGAAGCGCGGCGGGAAGGCGCGCCCGTCCGTCAGCGCCGCGATGACCGCATTGGCGCAGACCTTGGCCTGGCTGTTGGCCGAGAAGCCCGACTTCGGCATCGCGCCCTGTGCGGCGGCATCGCCCAGGACATGGATTTCGGGATCGACCTTGCTGGACAGGTCATAGGCCGACACCGGTGCCCAGTTGCCATCGGTGATGTCGGCGGCATGGGCGATCAGGCCCGCCTGCTGCGCCGGGATGACGTTGCAGACATCCACGTTCTCCACCACGCCGTCGATCGTCACCGTCATCGCGTCGGGGTCGACCTCGACGTTTCCGCCGCCGAAATCCGGGCCGATGCGGGTGATCATGCCCGGGTAATGGCGCTGCCAGCCGTCCTCGAACAGCCCCTGCTTGGAGAAGTTCGCCTTCGGGTCGGCCACGAGGATCTTCGCCGTCGGGTTCATGTCTTTCAGCATATGTGCGACCATCGAGATCCGCTCATACGGCCCGGGCGGGCAGCGATACGGGTTCGGCGGGGCGACCATGGCGAAGGTGCCACCCTCGGGCATCGCCTCGATCTGCGCTTTCAGAATCTGCGTCTGGGTACCGCCCTTGTAGGCGTGCGGCATCTTGTTCTGCGCGGCCACCGACCAGCCCGGAACGCTGTCCTCGATGAAGTCGATGCCGGGGCTCAGTACGAGGCGGTCATAGGGCAGCGACCCACCACCGGCCAGCCGCACGGTCTTGGCGTCGCGATCCACGGCCGTGGCCCAGTCATGCACCACGTTGACGCCGTAGGACGAGGCGAGGGTGCCATAGGTGTGGCCCAGATCGTCGAACTCGTAGAAGCCGCCGATATAGAGGTTCGAGAAAAAGCACGTGTAGTAGGAGCGCGTGGGCTCGATCAGCGTGACGTCGATCGCGCCGTCGCTGTCGCGTGCGATGTACTTGGCCGCCGTCGCGCCGCCGGCCCCGCCGCCCACGACGACGACGCGCGGTATGGACTGCGCGCGCGCGATCATCGGAGTAGCCAGCGAAGCCGATACGGCCGCGGCCGTTCCCAGGAATGTACGTCTGTTGATAGTCATGTTGGTCGTTTTTCCTCCCTTGTTACGCCATGTGTTTTTCACTCGCGTCCCGGCACTGTAACGGATTCCTTCGAGGAATTCGTGCCTCAGTTGTTTTCCGACAGGAAATAGGCCGCAAGGGCCGCGATTTCCTCGTCGCCGAGACGCCCGGCGAGCGTGTTCATTACCTGATGCTGACGCTCGCCGGAACGGTAGGCGACCATACCCCCGATGAAAACGGCCGGAGTCAGGTCCCGGATCGAAGGGATATCGTCTCCACCTTCACCGATGTGACAGGATGTACATTCCGACGACAGGTACTGACCGTAGGCCACGTCGCCATCGATCTCGAGAATCGCGGCAACCTCCGGCGATGGTCCGGTGTCTTCCCCGGCTTCGGCCGGCGCATCCGCCGGCCCACCTTCTTGTATCAGAAATGCGATCAGGTCGGCGCGATCCTCGGCCGTGCGAATACCGCGAAAGACCATGGACGTGCCGGGAAGATAGCCCCTGGGGTTCGCGATGAACCCATCCAGCGCCATTTCGGTCCAGACCTCACCCCTGGCCGCAGCCTCTTCGAATATTTCGGAGAACTCGTAGCCGTCGACCACGCCGATCCCGCGCCCTACGATTCCGTTCAGGTGAGGCCCGATCCGGTGGATCGCGCCCTCACCGATCATGTGACACGCAGCGCAAGGCCGGTAGAGGACTTCACCCCGCCCTGGGTCCGCCTCGGCGAGCGCCGCGCCGGAAAACCCACCCAGAGCGCAGGCGGCAGCAGCGATGCGCGACACCACGGTCATGTCATTCCGCGCCGGCAGACTGCATGTAGGCGATCACCGCCGCGATGTCCTCGTCCGACCGCAGGCCCTGGAACGCCATCCGGTTGCCGCGGATGAAGCCGCGCGGATCGGCGAGGTAGGCGGCGAGCGATCCGTCGTCCCAGACCATGCCGGATTCGCCGGCTTCGCGCAGCGCAGGCGAGTAGCGGAAGCCCTCGACGGCCGCGACGTCGTTGCCGTAGATGCCGTTCAGTTGAGGTCCCACACGGTTGCGTGCGCCTTCGCCGATCTCATGGCAGGCCGCGCAGGCTCGGAACACCGTCTCGCCGGCCGCGACCAGTTCCGGATCAGGACCTGCAGGCGCCTCTGGCGCGGCCTCCTCGGTGACCGCGGCCTCCTCGACCGTGTCGTCCTCTGCCGTCTCCGGTGTCACGTCGAGAACGGCCGCGCGCATGGTGATCTCGATGGTCTCGGCGCAGTCCGTCATGCACGGCTCTTCGGAGAATTCCGGGATCTCGACGGTATCGCGGTTGTCCATGAAGAAGCTGCCTTCGTTGGGCAGTTCGACCTCGGCGAAATTCTCGTTCGACAACTCGAAATCGTCGTCGACCACGTTGTTGAGGTAAAGCAGATAGGCCGTGATGGCGTAGACGTCGTTATCGCTAAGCGACTGCGCCGAACCGTAAGGCATGGCCCGGTGGACGTAGTCCCATACCGTGGAGAGATAGGGCCAGTAGGAGCCGACCGTCTTGACCGGATCCTCCCCGTCGAGCGTGCCGAACCCGCCCGACAGGACGGGCCAGCGGCCAACAGCTTCGCCGAAATCGCCGTGGCAGGCCGAGCAATGGATCACGTAAAGCTCTTCGCCGGTCCAGACATCGCCCGATCCGACCGGCAGGCCCTGACCATCGGGGCGGATGTCGATGTCCCACGCGGCGATCTCTTCGGGCAGGGCCTCCCGCCCGAGGCCGTAGCCGCCCTCCCGGGAGGGCGCCGGCGTTTCCTGAGCGATGGCGTAAACAGCTGTGGTGGCCAGGAGCGCACCGGCGGCAATTGCGATCTTTTTCATGGTTCAGCCGACCTCCACATTCTCGGCCTGGCCGGTCTCGTCGATGGCCCAGGTCTGAATGCCGTTGTTGTGATAGATGGAGTTCTCGCCGCGCATTTCGCGCAGCATCTCCTTGGTGGGCTGCACGTAGCCGGTGGAGTCATGCGCCCGGCTTTGCAGCAGAAGCGGCGCGCCATCCCAATTGAACTCGTAGTAGAAGCGGTGCATCGATTTATCGAAGCTCGGCCCCGACATCCGCGCCTGGTGCCAGTTCATTCCACCGTCGAGCGTCACGTCCACGCGCGGGATCGTGCCACGCCCGGACCACGCCACGCCGGTGATGACGGTGGGTCCCGGCCCATGGGTGATCGGCGCCTGCGGGCTTGGGTTGGTGATGACGGATTTTGCATCCATCTCCCAGGTAAAGCGCCGCGCGTTGCCGTCCTCCAGAAGGTCGGTGTATTTCGACGTCTCCTCGCGGTGGTGCCATGGCTGGTCGCCCACCTCGATCCGGCGGAGCCACTTCACCCACATGTTGCCTTCCCAGCCCGGCACGACGAGGCGGACCGGATACCCCTGTTCGGGGCGCAGCCGCTCGCCGTTCATGTGCGTGGCCACCAGACAGTCGTCGAGCGCCTTTTCCAGCGGGATCGACCTGGTCATGGCCGAGGCATCGGCACCCTCGGGCAGGATCCACGCGGCGCTGGTCTTGACGCCCGCTTCTTCCAGAAGAAGCCGCAGCGGAACGCCGGTGTAGACAACGTTGTGGATCATCCCGTGGGTGAACTGGCAGCCGTTCAGCTGCGCGCCGCGCCATTCCATGCCGGTATTCGCCGCGCATTCGAGGAAATAGGTCCGGTTCTCGCGCGGGAAGCGCATGAGGTCTTCCATGGTGAAAACCAGCGGCGTGTCCACGAGGCCGTTGATCATGAGCCGGTGCTGGCCCGGGTCGATTTCGGCGACACCGGAGTGGTGACGCTCGAAACACAGGCCATTGGGTGTGATGATCCCTTCCATCTGATGGAGCGGGGTGAAGTTGACCGAGCTCACCGTGTCGGCCGTCAGCCATTCCACGTTGCGGCGCACCACGTGGGCTTCGTACTGAGACGGCATGCCGTAGGGCGCCGCATCCACCCCGTCGCCGAGATACTGTTGCCATGGCTGCAGCTCGGTGATCAGCGGATCGGGCGCGGCCTGCGCATGCACCAGCTTGCCGGTCGCCAGCGCGCCCGTGGCCACGGCGGCCCCGCCGAGGAACTTGCGGCGGGAGGAGGAGAATTCCTGATCGTCGGACATCATGTCTTCCTTTCGTCGCTGGCGCGGGAGGCGGCCTCAGCCGGCCACCACGTCCACGCTGTTGTTGGGTTGGATCTCGATGGTGCCCTGTTCGCGGATGTGGTTTTCAACCACTTCCCAGATCGGCGGGCCCTCGGTGCCTTCGTTCACGCTGGCCCAGCCGGCGACAACGTAGTTGCGGTCCATCTCCACCGGCTCGCCGGTTTCCAGCAGCGTCATGTCGGTGATCCGGTCGCCCATCTCCTTGGCGATGTCGATGCGGTAGCCCATGCCGCCGATACGCACCATGTCGCCGCCCTGCTGGTAATAGGGGTCCGGGTTGAAGATGTTCTCGGCCACATCCTCGAAGATGGTCTTCAGCGTCTCGCCCGACATCTCCGTGCGGTAGGCGTTGGGATAGGTCATCGCGGTGACGTTGTAGATATCCTCGCGCGTGATTTCCTGCCCCGGCAGGACCGCCGCGCCCCAGCGGAAGCCGGGGGACAGCGCGATCTGTGCGTCGCGCTGGCTGATCAGCGCGTTGCAGATCACGTCGTCCCAGGTGCCGTTGAAATTTCCGCGCCGGAACAGGAGAGACCCGGATGTGCCGATCACCTCGGACATCTCGGCCTCGAAGGGCGCCCGGGTCTGGGCAACCAGTGCCGCCATCTCGGCGTCCGGTTCGATCACGTCCGAGAAGATCGGAATCAACCGATGCGCGATGCCCTGCACGCCGCCGTCGCGCACGTCGAGATCGACCCGACTGATGAACTTCCCGTGCGAGCCGCTGGCGATCAGGAAGGTGTTTCCGACCTGCAGGGGCTCGGGCAGCGCATCATGGGTGTGACCGGTCAGGATCACGTCGATTCCGGGAATGTCGCGCGCGAATTTCCGGTCCACGTCAAAGCCGTTGTGGGAGAGAAGGACAACGACCTCGGCGCCCGCGTCACGGACCTGCTGCACGACCTCGGCGACGCGCTCGCGCCTCAGGCCGAAGCTCAGCTCGGGGAACATCCAGCCGGGATTGGCGATGGGCATGTAGGGGAAGGCCTGCCCGATCACGGCGATCTGCGTGCCGCCCCGCTCGAACATGCGGTAGTCGTCGAAAACCGGCTCGTCCCAGTCGGCGTCGAAGATGTTGGCCCCGAGGAAAGCGGGGTTCAGCGGGCCTTCCACGATCTCGCGGACCCGGTCCGAACCCAGCGTGAATTCCCAGTGCGAGGTCATGGCCTCCGTGCCCAGCGCGTTGAACAGGTCGACCATGTCCTGCCCTGCCGTGCGCAGGGACGGCAAGGAACCCTGCCAGGTGTCTCCGCCATCGAGCAGCAGCGCGTCGGGCCGCTCCGCCTTGATCGCCTTGACCACCGTCGCGATCCGGTCGAGCCCGCCCATCCGGCCATAGGTCCGCGCGAGCGACACGAAATCGTCGTAGGTCAGCGCGTAATCCATCGCGCTGCCCTTCTCGATACCGTAGGCCGCGCGGAACGCATCGCCTGTCAGATGCGGGGGCTGACCCGCCGCCTCGCCCACGCCGATGTTGAACTCCGGCTCGCGGAAATAGATCGGCTGCGTCTGGGCGTGAATGTCGGTGATGTGGATCAGCGAGACGTTGCCGAAGTCGCTCGACCCGATCAGGTCGTCCTGGCTCAGCACCTGCTGCGCGGCCAGCCGCGACCAGTTTCCGAACCCCGAGGCCCCATAGAGCGCCGTTGTCGCCATGGCGGCCTGAACGAAGTGACGGCGGGAAATCATGATTGCAACCTCAGGATTTATTCGCGTTTTTGAATGTGTTAATGCGCACTCCGCCTCGGCGCTGTGGCCGAGGCGGACGCTGTGTCATCAGTTGCGGACGGCCGGCCCTTCGACCGTCAAGCCGTTCGCGCGGGACGCCACGTAAAGCTCCAGCGCCACGAATTCGGGGCTGCCGACCGAGAAAGTCTCGGCCCGCGTGTCGCGAATACAGCCACGGAAACGATTATGCACCGACACGAGGTTCGCCTGTTTCAGACGGTAGGTCGGAAACCCGTTGATCTGACCCTGGCTGAGGTGATCGGCGCGGATGTTGTTGCCGTAGTTCTGCTCGTGGCAGTTGGCGCAGCTGAGTTCCAGCTGGCCGAAGCGCGTGTAGTAGATCTCGCGCCCCTGTTCCCACGTCGATTGCGCCGGACCGTCGATGGCCACGTTCATCACCTGGCCACGCCCTTCCGAGGCGATCAGCGCCACCATGTTGCGCATGGCCTGGCTGTCGTAGGCGTAGGGCTCTTCCATGCCCATGCGCTCGGTCTGGCATTCGATGACCTGCATCTCGACGGTCTGGACCTCGCCATGTTCCGCATCCCATTGGGGATAGGTCGGTCGCGTGTCCGCGAAATCGCCCGCGCTGTGGCAAGAGGCGCAACTGTTGCCCTCAGCCCCCATTTCCGTGTTGAACGCGTCTACGGCCTGATCGACGAAGATGAAGGCCGGATTGTCGAAATCGTCGGCCTGCATGGCCTGCGTCTCGTCCGATCGAAACACCCAGCCCGAATAGATGGTGCTGAGATGGCCTTCGAGATGGTCGGGCGCGGCGGTCTCGATGATCATCTCGATCTCGCCATTCACGACTAGCTGTTCGTCGTCTCCGATGTCGGCGCTTACGACACTGGCGATCGCAATCGCCAGTGCCCCGATGGCACCGCCGCCAAGCAATGATTTTCTGGTCATGGCCGTTCTTTTCCTCCCTTGCGACGGCTAGGTTCCGGATCTTGTTTCCGGCATCTCAGCTGACTGCGATGTCCGCCGTCTCCTCGTAGACCGAGCCATCATCGTCGTACCAAGTGAACTGGAACGTGCCCGTTTCGTTGACGACCGCCTCGAACTGGAAATACGGGTTGGTCGAAATCGCGGGCTCCAACGTGACGTCGACCACGTTCTGGCCGTTGAAGTCACATGTGAAGCGATTGATGATCTGCCGCGGAATGATGTTGCCGTCCCCGTCGCGGCGCTGACCGCTTTCCATCGGGTGGCTGATCAGGGTCCGAACCGAAACGCTGTCGCCGGCCGAAGCCTCGCGGGGCACGCGGACGCGGGGGGTTACGTTGTCTGCCATGGTGTCCTCTCCCTAGCTCAGCCGCCGCAGCCGCCGATGGTCACGCGCACGTTCTGGCGCGCCTGTTTGAAGGAGCCATCGGGCATGCGCGCGATGGCGATGACGTCCTGCTCACCGGCCAGGCGGATACGCGTGGAGGCGGCGTGACGTCCGGCGGCGGGACCGAAATTGATGGTACACACGTCCGGGCTGGGGTTGCCAGCGGCCAGAATCATGATGGATTCGGCGCCCGGAGCCTCGACCTCGATCGGAACCGTGTTGCCGTTCTCGGCGATCTCGGGCGCGATCAGCGTGATACCGTCAGAGGCGGCATCCGCGCCGCCGGTGAAGGCGTTGATGGCTTCCTCCAGTCCCTCGGCCGAGGCGATCTTGGGAAGCCCGAAGAAGGCGGCGGCGGCGACCAGACCGGTCCCGACAAACTGCCTGCGTGATACGTCCATGGAATATCTCCTTAGTTCTGCGTAGCCGAAAACGCGGTCTCAGTATTCGGTCAACGTCATCAGGTAAGCCACCACATCCTCGATATCCTGGGCGCTGAGGAGCGGTTCGACCGATCCTTCGACGGCCCGGCCGGTGAAACCGTTGCCTGGACGGATGAAACCCGACGTTCTGTAGAAGGCGGGCATCACGGTCTCGGGGAAAACGGCCTTGGCATCGACGATGATACCACGAAGGGCAGCTTCGTCCCAGCGCGCGCCGACTCCGTCGAGCGACGGTCCGACCTCTCCGTGGAACGGATACTCTTCCAGGTCCGAGACCTGATGGCATGCGATGCAATTGCCCAGGCCGCGGGTGTACATCACCTCGCGGCCGCGTTCGACATTTCCGGGCACACCCGTCAGAGACGGGGCGATATCGCCGTATTCGTTGGCAACGACCCCATCGGGCGCAATGACGTCGGCGTTCAGTGTGGTCGCGGCCAAGGCTATGCTGGCCGCCAAGAGCAGCTGGCGCTTCACTGGTATTCCTCCCTGGGGCGAATTTGATGCCCGTATACTATCGTAGACTCATGTCGGCGCCTATTTCAACAAACATTTCAATTTTTGCATATGATGATAATAACGACTTGTTTTCATTCAGGATTCACCGCTCAAATCGTGCGTGACACGGAAAGCTGCCGAAAATGCACGGAAGGGATCGTTCGCTCGCGGGTTGTGTCGGGACTTGAACTGCGGCGGCAGTCGGGAATCCCTGCTCAGCCGATCGCCTGAAAAATCTCGAAGGTCTCGAGCATCCAGAACCCCACGAAGACCATCGCATTCGTCGCAATGAGCAGACCGAACACCACCAGCGCCGCGCCCGTGATCCGCTCGACCTTGCCGAGGTGACGACGAAACCTGCCCATGAACCTCAGGAAGGGCCGGATGAAAAGAGCGGCCAGGATGAAGGGCAGCGTCATCCCCGCGCCATAGCCCGTAAGCAGGAGCGCGCCTTGCCCCGCAGTGTCCGTTCCAGCCGCCAGAAAGAGAATGGCCGCCAAGACGGGGCCGACGCATGGCGTCCAGCCGAAGGCGAAGGCAAGGCCGATCACGTAGGCGCCGCCAAGCCCCGCGCCGTGGACATTGCCCATGTCGCTCTGCCATTGACGGTCCAGCAGGCCGATGCGGAAGACGCCAAGGAAATGCAGTCCCATGGCGACGAGCATGGCCGCCGCGACCCAGCGCAACACATCGAACCACTCGCGGACGAATTGCCCCACGACCGAGGCGGAGACGCCGAGGCTGACGAAAACCGTCATCATCCCGGCGGCGAAAAACACCGCGCCCCAAACGGCCCGCCGCTGCAGCCCGGGCGACGTGTCGGCTCCCTCCGCCATGGCGTTTACACTTACGCCGGCGAGGTAACTGAGGTAAAAGGGCACCATCGGGAGGACGCAGGGCGACAGGAAAGACACCAGTCCCGCAATGAACGCACCCGTCAAACCGATGTCGAACATGGGCCCTCCGGATGCCGATACATTCAACTATTCATATCACTTACTATGACAGACTCGCCCGTGGCGCCGCAAGCGCGCGCGCAGGCCTGCTGGGGCTCGTCGCGATGATCGCGCTCTTTTCGGTTGCGGCACCGGCCCAGGCGGACATGCGGCTGTTGATGTTCGAGGAACCCGGATGTGTCTGGTGCGCGCGCTGGAACGAAGACGTGGGCGGCGAATACCCTGTAACCCCGGAGGGCCGCTTGGCGCCGCTCACGCGGCTGCAGTTGCGCGACCCGCTGCCCGAAGATGTCGATCTGGTGTCCCGGCCCCGCTACACGCCGACCTTCGTCGTCCTGCGTGACGGCGAAGAGGTCGGCCGGATCGAGGGCTACCCGGGCGAGGATTTTTTCTGGGGCCTTCTGGGGCGCATACTCGAGAGGGAGACGCCCAATGGTTGAGCAACCGCCATCCGGCGCGGCGAAGAACGGCGCCTTCCGCTTCGCAGGCCTGGCGACGACGCAGCGCGCCGGGTAGTTCCATGAATCACACAACTCAACGACACGAAACGGCAAGCGAGATGCCCGAGGATTACGCCAACGCGAGCTCCATTCTGCCCGATCCGAGCAAGCCGATGGACGATGAGACGTGGAAGCGCGTCAAGACGAACGCCCAGGGCGCGTCGGACTTTCTCAAGGCGCTCAGCCACGAGGGGCGGCTGATGATCCTCTGCTCGCTGGCCCATGGCGAGAAATCGGTGACGGAGCTGGAGCAGATGCTGTCGTCCCGGCAGGCCGCCGTGTCGCAGCAGCTCGCCCGCCTCAGGCAGGAAAGGCTGATCTCGGCCAGGCGCGAAGGCAAACAGATCTTTTACAGTTTGACAGACGAACGCGCCCGCCGGATCATCGAACAGGTCTACGAGTTGTTCTGCACCTGAACGGGGTCACCCGCCGCGGTGCAAGGGAGGGAACGTGCTCGAACTCATCGGTGAACCCGGGGCGGTGCTGCTGATCGGCGCGGCGGGTGGCCTGGTTCTTGGTCTGGCCGCGCGCCTGGGCAAGCTCTGCACGCTGGGCATGATCGAGGACGTTCATTACGGCCGGGACTACGGACGGCTTTGGATGTGGCTCACGGCGCTGGGCACGGCGCTGATCGTGAATTTCGGCGCCGCCGCGCTGGGGGTCGTCGACCTGTCGGCGACGCTCCCGCTTTCGCACCACTACTCGATCCCCGGCGCCATCGTCGGCGGTCTGCTGTTCGGCTACGGCATGGCGCAGGCCGGCAATTGCGGCTACGGCGTGCTGGCGCGGCTGGGCGGCGGGGATATCCGCGCGCTGATGATCGCCATCGTGATGGGCGTCACGGCAAGTGCCGCGATCTTCGGGGTGCTGGGCGGATTGCGTCCGGCATTCTTTCCTATGGCCGCCGCGGGGCCGGAGGCCGCGGGCCTCGCGCACGCCGCCGAGCGCATCACCGGCCTGTCGCACAGCACGATCGGCCTTGCGCTGGGCGCCCTCGCGCTGGGTGTCTCGATCCGCTTCCAGACGAAGGCCGAGCGCCTGCGCCGCGTGGGCTGGGGCATCGTGGCGGGCGTCGCCATCAGTTCGGGCTTTCTCGGAACCTACTGGGTCGTGACCAACGGCTTCGGCGCATGGCCGGTGGCGTCCCATAGCTTTACCGCGCCCATCGGCGAGACCATCCACTACGCCATGTTCTCCTCGGGGCTCGCGCCGAAATTCGGCATGGGCTCGGTTCTGGGCGTGATCCTCGGCGGCGCGATCGGCAGCTTCATTCAGGACGGTTTCCGCTGGGAGGCCTGCGAAGACCCGAGGGAACTGCGCCGCCAGATCGGGGGCGCCGTGGCGATGGGCCTTGGCGCGGTCCTTGCAGCGGGGTGCAGCGTGGGACAGGGCCTGTCTGCCTTTTCGCTTCTGTCGACGACGGCACCCATCGTCGCGGCCAGCATCTGGGCGGGGGCGTGGATCGGCCTGCGGCACCTGATCGTCGGCCTGGAAGCCGCCTGACCGGGACGCGTTGTCTCGGCCCGGCAAGAGGCTTAAACCGCGCGCGACCGCAAGCGAAGGGGAATCTCAGACATGTCGAAACCCTGCATCATCTGTGTGGCCATCACGGGGTCCGTCCCGACAAAGGCCGACAATCCCGCCGTGCCTACCACCATCTCCGAACAGGTCGAAAGCACCCATGCCGCCTACGAGGCAGGCGCGAGTATCTGCCACGCCCATGTGCGCAACGACGACCAGACGCCAAGCTCCGACCCGGAGAAATTCGGGCGGCTGAAGGAAGGGGTGGAGCGTCACTGCCCCGGCATGATCGTGCAGTTTTCCACCGGTGGCCGATCGGGCGCGGGACGGGAACGCGGCGGGATGCTGCCGCTCGGGCCCGACATGGCGTCCCTGACCGTGGGCTCGAACAATTTCCCGACCCGCGTCTACGAGAACCCGCCCGATCTCGTGGACTGGCTCGCCTCGGAAATGGTGACGTATGACATCCTCCCAGAGATCGAGGCATTCGACCTCAGCCACATTCACCAGACCGCGCTGATGCATGCCGACGGTCGCCTGCCGAAAACGCCCTATGTCCAGTTCGTGATGGGCGTGAAGAACGCGATGCCCGCCGACCGCGACGTGTTCGACTACTACGTCCGGACGATGGGCCGCCTCCTGCCCATCTCCGAATGGTGCGCGGCCGGCATCGGCGCGAACCAGATCGTCGTCAACGAATGGAGCGTCGCGGCGGGTGGACACGCGCGCACCGGGCTGGAGGACAACGTGCGGCTGGATCGCAACACGCTCGCACCCTCCAACGCCGCGCTCGTGGAGCGTGTCGTGGACATCTGCGCGCGCCATGGGCGACCCGTCGCGACCCCCGCTGAGGCGCGGGCGATGCTCGGGCTTCGGCCAGCTGCGTAACGGGCCGAGGCTGCGTGAATCCCGGCGGCTCGCGCGAAGCGTACACGGATCATTTGACGCGGTTGCGAACCCTCGAAACACACGTATAGGGTGAGGCGACGGCGACAGACGCGAGGCGATCCGCGCGTCCAATTCAATGGACTTGCCCCGGCATGACCGCCGTTCTCGAAGGCTATCTTTTCTATGAAATCGCCGCCCTTCTGGTGCTTGCCGCCGGCGTGGGTTTCCTCGGGCTGATGCTGCGCCAGCCGCTGATCGTCAGCTTCATCGCCGTGGGCATTCTCGCGGGGCCATCGGTGCTGAACATCGCGCGCTCGGACGCGCAGATCGACCTTCTGGCGGAACTCGGCATCGCGGTGCTGCTGTTCCTCGTGGGCCTCAAGCTCGACTTCAACCTCGTGCGCACACTTGGCCCCGTTGCGCTGGTCACGGGGCTGGGTCAGGTCGTCTTCACCACGGTTTTCGGATTCCTGATCGCGCTGGCGCTCGGGCTCGATCCGCGCACCGCGATCTACGTCGCCATCGCGCTGACGTTCTCCTCCACGATCATCATCGTCAAACTTCTATCCGACAAACGCGAGATCGACGCGCTGCATGGCCGGATCGCTCTGGGCTTCCTGATCGTGCAGGACATCGTCGTCGTGCTGGCGATGATCGTGCTGTCGGCCATCGGCGTCGGCGCGGCGGCCGAGGGCCAGGGCGCACTTGCCGATGTCCTGCGCGTCATCGGCTTCGGGGTGGCGATGCTGGCCTTCGTGGTCGTTTTCATCCGCTACGCCGCCAATCCGCTGGTCGAGCGGCTGTCGCGCGCGCCAGAGCTTCTGGTGTCCTTCGCCATCGGATGGGCCGCGCTTCTGGCCGCGGTGGGCCATTACCTCGGCTTCGGCAAGGAACTGGGCGGGCTATTGGCAGGTGTCTCGCTGGCCTCCACCCCGTTTCGGGAGGCGATCGCCGCGCGGCTGGCATCGCTGCGGGACTTCCTGCTGCTGTTCTTCTTCATCGCGCTTGGCGCCTCGCTGGACCTTTCGGTTCTGGGCGCAAGCGTGGGACCGGCCATCGTGCTGTCGCTCTTCGTTCTGATCGGCAACCCGCTGATCGTTCTCGCCATCATGGGGGCGATGGGCTACCGCAAGCGCACCGGGTTTCTCGCCGGGCTGACCGTGGCGCAGATCAGCGAGTTTTCCCTGATCTTCATGGCCATGGGCGTCGCAATTGGCCATGTCGCCGACGAGGCGCTGGGCCTCGTGACGCTGGTGGGGCTGGTGACCATCGCCGCGTCGACCTACATGATCACCTTCTCGCACCAGATCTATGCCTTCTTCGAGCCGGTCCTCGGCATCTTCGAGAGAAAGTCGCCGGACCGCATGCGGGACGACGCGCCTTCGACCGCGCGCCCCCATGACGTCATCCTCTTCGGTCTCGGCCGTTACGGACTGGGCATAGCGGGCGCCCTGCGCGACAGCGGCAAGCGCGTGCTCGGCGTCGACTTCAGCCCAGAGGCCGTGCGCCATGCACGCACCGAAGGCTATGACGTGATGTTCGGCGACGCGACCGACCCCGAGTTTCTCGCCCACCTTCCGCTCCGCCATGCCGGGTGGCTGGTGCTGGCGGTCCCTGAGCATGACATGGGCCTTACCCATGACGATCCGCGCCATGCGCTTCTGCGGGCGGTGCGTGATCAGGGGTACAAGGGCCGCGTTGCCGTCGCCGCCCATCGCGACACCACGGCCACGGCACTGGCCGCGGAAACGGCCGACCTGATCCTGATGCCCTATCGCGACGCCGCCATCGCCGCAGCCCGCATGATCGCCGGCGAGGCGCAAAACCCCGGGCCGGGGGTTGAGGACCCGGACGGCCAGAAGGAGCTTCCGGCGTAGGGCACCGGCCATGACCGGCAGCCGAAGTTGATGTCCCGGTCGGCTGGAATCCGAATGGCGGTGCTGCCCGTCCACTGTTTCGACGGAGCCCCGCGAAATCTCCGTCAGTCTGGCCTATCGCGAACGGTTTGCCGTTACCCCCCGAACCCTTGCTGCGTCCGCAGCCGCGGAACGAGGCAGCGCGCGTCGTGGCGAGCAGCACGTCGATAGAGCAACGCGGCCTTCCAGAAGACGATGCAGTTCACCATCGAAGCGCTGTCGGACGCCCGATGAGCTTGCGTGTTGCACGACGCATCGACGGAGTGATCCGTCGGCTGAACGACCCGTGCCGGTGGCGGCCGATCAAGGCGGTATGGAGATCGGCGATATCCTGTTGCTGGGCTTCAAGCCGAGCCGTTGCGATCAATGACGCGGATGCAGCTGATCCGGGCACTTGCCGCGTGGCGCCCCGATCTCACGGTGTATCGCCGACCGGGTCGGCGAACCCGTGCAGCGCCGAGAACCCGATAAACTGTACGTTGATGACGACAATGCCGAACATCGCGAAAAGCCGCAGGTAATCGGGCATCGGGGCGTGCGGCGATCCCGTCATGGCCGCGTGAAAACCGACAGCGCCAAGGTCATCATCTCGCGGATGCGGGCCTTGTCCTCGCCCGAGGCGCGTTGGGTGATGGCAAGGGCAATCTGTTCGCCCAGATATTTCGCCCCGGCCTCGACCGACAGACCAACCGGCCAGTCCCCGGCATCGCGGCTGGACTGCAAGAATGCGACATAGGCCGCCTGCGCCGACCTGTCGATCTCCTCCACCCGCGCCCGCGTTTCCGGCCCCAGCCGATGCTTGCCCGCGCGCATCTTGTAGAACAGGCAGCCGGTTTCCATCCGGGGATCGTCGCTTGCAAAATCGATCAGCGCGTCAAGCGTCTGGCGCAGTCCCTTCCCGCCGTGCAGAACTGCGAACATCACGGACAGAACCTGCTCCGCGTAGCGGTCGAGCACCGCGTGCGACAACCCATCCTCGCTGCCGAACTCGCGGTAAAGCGAAGGCTTGGAGATACCGGCCATCTGGCAGATCGCATTGACCGATACGTCCGCCGGGTCGCTTTGCCAGTACGCTGTCATCGCTACGTCGAGCACCTTGTCGGAGTTCATCGTTTTTGGCCTGCCGCGCGCGGGCCTAGGTTCGTCGTCATTCATTTTATTACCGCACGGTATTTTATGTCTTGACGGAGTGTCACGGATATTCGTACCAGTCGGTAACGCCACAGGCA
>Ga0209948_1000035_pt1 | contig 41123 bp, 34 predicted proteins | sample SalPonR2_C_D2_MG_FD_185709 | JGI IMG/M metagenome (GOLD analysis project Ga0209948, IMG submission 185709) | Salt pond soil microbial communities from South San Francisco under conditions of wetland restoration - Salt Pond MetaG R2_C_D2_MG... ... | reverse complement strand
TCCAAGTAGCGCAAAACCCATATATTTTTTCATTGTATTATATTTTAATTATAAAATTAAGATAGATGCAATATCCATTATACCTGCCAGTGTTAAAAACAATTTTAATTGGAACGTCGTAATGGATGCTTGAACTGCAATGAATCAATTTATTTTAATTAATATTTCTTTAAAAAAAACTTTTTTGTTGGGTTCAGGATATTTTTTTTCTAAACAAGCTAAAAGTATATGGGCTGCCTGTTTTGGAATTAGGGTTCATTTTAATCAATGAAATTTTTAGTTACTATCTTTACGTTACTAATTTTGCCAAAAATATTTAGCAACTGGAGTTATATAGGGGTTGTGGGTAATTTAATAAATCATGAAAATTTTAACGAAAGGGAACTATTACGGCTCTATGAAATCAGAGCGCAATTTCAATGGAATAATCCTTTCTGAATATGATTATTTATCACCTAAAACAGATTGGCATTTTCATGAAAACCCATACTTGATGTATGTGCTAAAAGGTAATCTATATGATGTTAGTAAAATAAAAAAAACCAATTGCTCTTCTGGAAGTTTACTATTCTATAATTGGCAAGAACCTCACTATAATTCAAAAGAATCTAACTTTGCAAGAGGTTTCCATATCGAATTTGAGAAAAGTTGGTTTAAAAATAAACAACTAGATATTGCACTTTGGGAAGGAAGTCGACTTATTGAAAATCCAAAGCTTCATCATATTTTGGCAAAATTATATTCCGAATTTAAATTTCAAGATACTTTTTCTGAAGCTTCAATAGACTTATTGTTGTTCCAGCTTTGTGAAAATATTGAATCTATTCAAAATGATAAAAACTCGAATGAACCACCTTGGATAAATTCTCTAAAAGAAATACTTCATGAAGACCATGAAAATTTGAGCTTACAATATCTATCAAATCAATTAGGAGTTCATCCGTCACATCTTTCGAGAGCTGTTCCAAAATATTTGTCTACAACATTGGGAGATTATATTCGCCAACAAAAGATTAAAAAAGCTGTAAATCTTATTATAGACTCTAATCAATCATTTTTAGATATTGCTTTTAACTGCGGTTTTTCTGATCAAAGTCATTTCATAAGAACTTTCAGAGCCTATATGGGAGTGACCCCAAATCAATATAAAACAAAAATTATGTAATGTTAATTTCATTCTATCACAAGTTTATATTATAGCCTAGATTCGAATATTGTAAACTCTTATAAAAATATTAATGAAATATCTATTTATAATTACCGCTCTTATTTTTACTTACCAATCAAATGCTCAACTTAAATTCTCGGAGGCCAGGCAATTACAAAGTGCTTTATTAGAGTCGATGGATAGTCTGGTTACTTCTGGAAAGTACGAACGAATCACTAGTATTCTAATTGCTAAAAATGGCAATGTACTTTTTGAGAAATACTATAATGGAAAAAATATTGAGTCTAAACATAATACGCGTTCAGCTACTAAAACTATTGCAACTTTACTAACGGGGATTTCGATTGATAAAGGTTTAGTAAAGTCTGAAAATGATAAAATATTTAATTACCTACAACATAAAATACCTGTAAATAACACCGACAGTAGAAAACAAAATATTACCATTGAAGATTTACTTACAATGAGTTCTATTTTAGAATGTAATGATGGTAATAGGTTCTCTAGAGGTAATGAAGAACGTATGTACATTGTAGAAGATTGGACCAAATTTTTTTTAGACCTACCTATTCGCTCTTATCCATGGGAACCAAAACCAGAAAAACAAAAGTATGGACGTGCATTTAGTTATTGTTCAGCTGGAGCTGCTACTATGGCAGAAATTTTACAATCTGCCATTGATGCGCCATTAGATGATTTTGCTAAACAACATCTATTTGAACCCCTTGAAATTGAAGATTATACTTTGAATTATACGCCTCACAATATATTAAACACAGCTGGAGGAAGCGAGTATAAGAGTCGAGATTTTTTAAAATTAATTCAATTGCTATTAAATAAAGGCCAATGGAATGGGGAGCAAATTATTTCATCATCTTGGATTGAAAAAGCAACAACTCCTAAAGTAAAGGTTTATGATGATACAGATTATGGTTATTTACTTTGGTTAAAGGAATTTGGAAACGATAAAAAGTATAAATCTTATTATATGTCTGGAAATGGCGGAAATAAGGTTTTAGCAACACCTGATTTGGATTTGACAGTAGTTATTACCTCAACTAACTATGGTAATAGAAATGCTCATAATTATTCAGATGAAATTATGAATTCATACATAATTCCTGCTATTGAAAAAATTAAGAATTAAAACTGCCCACAACAACCAATATAATTCAATGCGTCTGAAATTCTTTTCAGAATTTCCTTGCTGCTAAACAACGGGTTTCTGTTTCTTTATTAACCTAGTGCTTTACCCGAAGTAACCATTCACGGGGACGATTAAAAAGTAAGGTGTTAAAATATCTAAAATGACAACCGAAGTCATTAAGGTTATTGATTGTTAGAGTATGATATACCTATATTTATATAACTGATAGTTTACAGGAGTATCTTTTTTCTCTTTAACCACTTTTTCCATTAGTATTTAAAAAAATAGGTTTTTTGAAAACTTCTTTTGCTTTAAGGTTGACGTCTAGTTGTAGCTTTCCTTAATATTTATAATCGTCCGTTGAATTTGTAAAAAATTATAAAAACATAACATATACTTCTATGGAAGCCTGAATTTACTCTGGAGTTTGACTTTTGTTACATCATGAATATGTCTTGTATTCTCTAATTGATATTACTTTGTGTTGAAACTTTGAGGTTATTACTTCAAATATAAAAGAATCCTTACTTGTTCATCCAGTTTTTAAAATCATTAGTTTTTGATCTACTGACGACGAAATCTTGGTTTCTAGGGCAAGTAATAGAAAGTTTTACTCTATGATTAAAGTACGGGTCAATTTTTTGAATGGAAGTTTTGGAAACAATTTGAGCCCTATTGATTTTGAAGAATTGATTTTGATCTAGAGACTGGAACAATTCGTCCAAAGTTTCATCAATAATAAAACGTTTATCGTTTGTAACTCCAAAAGTTATGCTATCCTCAGAATAACAGTACAGCAAATCTGAAATTTTTATTTGCACCAAACCGTTTCCTTCTTTTATTAATAATCCCTCTCTTTTAGGTGCCAACTGTAAATCACCCAATAACTGTTTTACTATAGAAGTATCAAATGAAAGGGGTTTGTTTGACTTTAAGAATTTATCGAGTGCCTTATCCAAATCATCTTTTTGAATTGGTTTTAACAAATAATCAATGCTATTGACCTTAAAGGCTTGAATGGCATATTGATCAAAAGCTGTAGTAAAAATAATCGGTGCTACTACATCTATTTTTTGAAAAACTTCAAAACTCAATCCATCAGCCAGTTGGATATCCATAAATACCAAATCGGGGTTACTATTTTTTTGAAACCAGAGAACAGTTTCTTCTACGGTATCGATGATATCTAACAATTCAAAATTGAAACTGCAACTATTTAACATTAGCTGTAATTGGTTTGCAGCTCTGTTTTCATCTTCGATAATTAAAATTTTCATAATTATTCTTTTATTGTTGTCTTTGTTAATAGCGGCAAAGAGACAGAAAATACTTCCTCATTACTTACTATTTTAACAGGTTTGTTAGATATTAAAGAATACCGCTTTTTTATATTCTGCAATCCAACTTTTGTTGAAGGTAGTTGTGTTGATTTTTTTTGAATCTGATTATGAACTATGATATAATCCTCTTCGATGTATATAGTGACCTCCAAAGGTTTCGACTTTGATACAACATTGTGTTTGATTGCGTTTTCTAATAATAATTGCAAACTCATAGGAACAATCATATCATTTTCAATAGCTTCAGGGATATTCCAGTTTAATTTAAGATTATCTCCAAAGCGCTCAGATTGTATATGTATGTATGCATGTGTAAATTTCAGTTCATTCCTAAGTTCAATTAGATTCAAACTTCCTGATTCTAGGAGAAAACGATATATATCTGCTAGCTTGTCTACAAATTTCTTTGCGTCCTCTTTTGGGTTTTGATCTATAATATCACGTAAAGTATTAAGAGTATTAAAGAAAAAGTGCGGTTGGGCTTGATTTCGAAGTGCATCTAGTTGTGCCTGCACAATGGCTTGTTTTGATTGTTCTTCCTCTCTTATGGATTTTTTGAGTTTTACAAAAAAGTAAATGGCCTCATAAATAGCCATAATCATAATTGTAAGTATAATGGTAATTATTAATGACCGGGTTCTTTCCTGAAAAACATAGTTAACGTTTTCTGAGAGATAAGAAAATAATTGGACGCCGATAAAATCCACAACAACTATTGTAATACTAATAGTCAGAAAAAGAAGTACAATACGTTTTACACTATCTTTTATTCTAGGGTAGTTTTTTCTCAATTGAATTATAACGGCTCTATTAATAAACCAGTTACAAGAAGAGAAAAACAAGCCTGCCACAAAAGTTATAATTGTTTCAATCGTAGTAAGCTTTGAAAAATCATTAAGAATATAGGAGGCGGTAAAACTTAAAATAAGTATACCTATTACCGAAAACCAAAAATCATTGAATCCTAGATATTTTAAACGTTTCTTTTTATCTATTACCATTCTATTGGGAATTTTTTCAACAAGATTTTTTAGTATTTTGTTTGCGTTATTATAATTCTTAATCTCACAAGTTTTTAGATTTAATAATAATAAAATTTAAAGTCAGTATAAATATTAAACCTTTGAGTCGTTTATAAAATAACTTTAGGTTCAATCCTCGTATAGCTATGTTGAATTGTTAGAATTATATTTGTGTTTAATCCGTTATCACCAATATTTCAGATTGAACAGAGCTATATTTATAGTTTGTATTAACAAAATTTTCTGAGGTATTATAATGGTTAAAATCAAAGAACATTCGAATTTCAGGAATTTTTTTGTGTTCGTAAATGATAGGTTTTAATTTAACACCATTCAGTTTTATTTTAGTGAAATTTTATCCTGATGGAAAATTTATACCACTGACTTAACTGAGATAATAAACCACTATTTATTATATATAGTTTGTAAATGTCTTTATGATTTTTCATTACGTTTCAAACAAGTGACTCTTTTTCAAACTATTTGGATTTTGTTTATAAGAAGTATGGTTGCAAAATAAATGAATAAATAGGCTATTTAACTTAGTTATTAAGTTTAAGCTAATCCAAAGTAGAAACTAAGTAGACCTAGTGTATTAAAAAATCCATGAACCATAATCATAAACCACAAATCGTAGTCGCGCTTGTAGAATATTATGGAAAATAGAGCTCCTGTGGATGCGGCAACTAGTTGTCCTGTAATTCCTTGTTGCATGTGCATATATCCGAAAAAGCCACAAAATATTAGAATATAAGCGGCAAGACTGATTTTGCTGTCTCCAAAGAATTTGACGAACTGTCGCTGGAAATAACCACGGAAAATAATTTCTTCTCCAAACCCTGCGGTGGCCCATAATATCAATAACCAAATCATTGCCGTTGGTAAATCTCCTCTGACTTGGGCCATGCTTGAATAATCTGGAGCAACTCCTGTGATTTTTGTAACTGCCGGAACCAAAGCAAAAACGTAAAAGGCAAAAAGTCCAAATGCCACTAGTGGTGCGACTAAAAGGAGATTTTTTGCATTGAATTTTGCACGTTGAAACCCAAGTGCCGAAAATGGTTTTCCTTTATATTCTATATAATTAGCTATAATGATGATTATGGAGATAATTATATTTTCAAATACTGTTCTAGTGATTGGCCCAAAGTACATGAAACAAATAATGGCTAGGGTCACTAACGGTATTATTATTTGTTTAAGAGTTAATTTATTCATCTTTCTGTTTTTTAAATTTATATGGGTGCAATATCAATCTAATCTACCTTCCAATAGAGCTATTTATGCTAGACCATCGTTAAGGCTAGTTGAATTGTAAAATTTAGAATATGGGGAAATTTATTCCAGCTATTTTAATTTCAGTAAAGCTGTCTCTAAATAATATTGTCAGTGCCTTATAATGTGAAATCTTGTGGATTTTAAAGAAAGAACTAAAATTCTGTATTCATAGAACTCAACAAGGTCTCGAGTATGGCTTTCATTTCAGATGTGCTCTACTTATTGCAAATCACTTAAGTTCTCTTTCTTTCCCAGAAGCGAAATTGTTGTATAGTAATATTCTGTTTTTTTATAAGTTCTAAATGATTTCCCATTTTGAAATCCATTTTTAATACTCTGATTCATTTCTTCCGGTAGTACTGGTGCATACTATGATATACTGAATTATTTATAATATAATGAAAAGATTCACAGTTTAAATGTAATTGCTATTAGTTCTATACTGGCGAGATAAACTTTGTATTTAAACGAAGTTTTGCTGGAGCATTATATCTTACGATATTTTTGGGTGAATAGAATCTACTAAAAACATAGCCTAAACTTCTGTTGGAAATAATTTTGTTGATATCAATATTTGAGACTCTTGGGCTGAATGGCCTATCATAATGTAGGGAACAGCTACATTTTTTTAGTAGTGAATGTAATGGTCTCGCCACTGTTTCAGGGTCTCTAAGAGAACTAATGTCATCACTAAGATACGTTTATCACCCCTAACAAGCCTAATACTAGTTTTTAAGCCATAAATTTTCATTGTCAATTCAACACCTTCTTATCTTACCTATTTAAGAATGTATAATGCTATTGTTTTATATGAATAATTCTATAGTTAATTTTTTATTACTGGGTGAACGCGTTCTTATTTTGTGAACATTTGATACCAATAATTTGATAAACTAAATATTGATTATCCTTTTATGATATTAAAAAGGTATCTTTAAGTAATTAGAAAGTAAGTCATCTGACTATAAGTTCATTTAAAATACCGTCAACAAATCGGTCAACAGTTAAGTTTTTGAATTCGTAACTAATTGATATATAATTAAGTATGTGGTGAGGTTGTAATCCTGCCACCCCGACTTAACTAGTTTCATCTAGTTGCATGACGTTGCAAATCACCTGATTTGCAACGTTTTATGTTTTTAAGGGGTTCAGATGAAACCTCATGAAACCATATAAAAATACCGCTCTGGTGTCCAAATCGGGAATTACAAACAATAGTATTTTTTGTACATTGAAGTAGCTTTTGAAGGTAATTGACTTTGTGTTTTTTACTATTTATTTACTAATTTAAAGCTATGTAACATGTTAGAAAACAGTAGATTATCGGTGGTATTTGTCACTCGAAAACTCAATAAAGAGACAGGTAAATTAAAACTCTATGCACGTATAACCGTAGACGGTAAAAGAGCCGAATTCAGTTTAAATCGGGAATTGCAGGTGTCCCTTTGGGACGAAAAACGCAAAAGAGGGAAGGGATTTTCCAAGTACGTTATCTCATTAAACAAGTATTTAGACCAAGTTTTTACAGGACTTCATGAAGCACATCGACAACTTTTACAAGAGGAAGTCGACATTACTTCTGCGGGAATAAAGGCAAGATATTTAGGTGAGGATGAAAGGGGGAAAACACTATTAGATTTGATAATATATCATAATACAGCTATGATTACCGTACTTAGAAAAGGTACGATGAAAAACTACTATAGCACCGAACGCTGTATAAAAGAATTCTTGAAAGAGGAAATGGGTATCGAGGACTTGCCCCTTAAGAAACTGAACTACGGTTTCATTGTTGATTTTGAGCAATACATACGAAAGTATAAACCAAAGACAAGAATGGGCTGTGCCAACAACGGTACAATGAAACACATGGAGCGTCTTAAGAAGATGTCAAGATTGGCCGTAAAGTTGGAGTGGCTTGAAAAAGACCCTTTTATCAATTTCAAATTACGATTTGAAAAAGTGGAACGCCAATTTTTGACAGAACGCGAGTTGAATGTAATAGATGAAACCACATTTAAAGCGGCAAGTACTCAACATATCAAAGACTTATTCATTTTCGCCTGTTACACAGGGCTATCTTTTATTGACGTACAAGAATTAAAAGTCGACCATTTAGTAAAAGGTATGGACGGCAACGATTGGCTCTATACCAAAAGAACAAAGACTGATGAACCTCTAAAGATTCCGCTATTACCAAGGGCAAAGGAAATTGTTTATAAGTATAAAGATAATACTGATTTGTTCGAGAATGGCAGATTGCTACCCCTTTATAGTAACCCTATGATTAATCGAACCTTAAAGGATATTGCGAACGCCTGTGGAATTCGTAAAAAAATAACTTTTCACGTAGCCCGACATACTTTTGCTACAGCGATTACACTTTCAAATGGAGTGCCCATTGAAACGGTTTCGAAGCTTTTGGGCCATACCAAATTATCTACTACTCAAATTTATGCACGGGTTGTGGAAAAGAAAGTGGGGGAGGATATGCAGAATTTGATGCATACAATGAAACAAAGGACTGTTAAGCAAGGCACCTCGAAGATTCTGCTTTAAGTTTTCTAATTCATAGTAGTAAAGGACTTTATGAAAACCACATTTTAGCAGAAAAGCACTCTCAGGGTATATTGCTACTCTATCGAATTATAAAGTTACAACCACTTTTAATCAGGGAGTCCTTAGTTCGAGCCCAATCGGGGTCTAATGAAAACAAGCCATTCAAGAGATTGACTGGCTTTGTTTTAGTGGGTGCAGCATAGGTACAACATATGTTTACTTTAATTATTCATTTTCACAGAGCTGACTTTTCTTTGGTTTTCAAAATATCGATATAATCAGAAACAAATAAAAATAGGTCTTTGAAGGTATGAGGGTTAGGCATTTCATAACCATTGATGAAAAAAGCTGGTGTTTGAGTTATACCCATATTATTAGACCAATTTATAGACTTCTTAACTAACTTGTCTATGTCTTCGTAGTTCGTCCTATCATGGAGGTCAAATTTCCATTTCGAAAGGTTTTTATATTGATACCAATGGTCAATGATATTCTTTATATCTAGATTATGCATATCTGATTTGTTTTTCCAAACAAAATTTTCATAACACCTAAGAATTTGAAATACCGCTTTGTAATTCTCATCCTCAATATCAAATGACTTAATCGCGAACCTGATTCGAACACCGATATCATTTGGATGCTTCTCTAGAATGGTATTCAATTCAGAATGTGCTATGGAACAAAACTCACAATATGGATTGCTTACCACAATTATTTGTAACACACCATTAGGGTTTCCATACTTAATTTCCTTCTCCCAATATGAATCGTCAATTTGTTTATGTAGGGGCAAAAGGGCGTTGAACCAATCTGGATTTTGCCTCCATTTCCTAATGCGTATTCTCTGAGATAAAACTTCCTTATTTTGAATTATCAATGGTTTGATAATAAGCCAAATTGCTGCTAGGGATAAGCTTACACCGAATAGAACATAAGTCTCAGGTGATATCCGAGAAATATTTAGACTATACGTTCCAGAAACGAAAAAATACCAAAGTAGGCTAGCGTATTGTATCCAAATCAATAATACGACCGCTAAACATAATCTACACCAAGATTTCAATTGCCACTGGTAAATAATAGAAATAGGAGTGAATACCAGAGCCGGTGTTAGAACAACAAGTAACAGCAAAAGGCTCTCTGCTGCTACAAGGTCATTCGTAAAGGACAAATAAATAATAATACTCGCAAAAAAAACTGCAACGATGTCTCCTAACCCAGTATTTCCTCCAAATTTTCCAAGTCGAGAATTTAAGACTTTGTTGCATCCAACTTCTTCAATCTTGCAAAATAGATCACCTATATTACTTTTTAGCCCTAGACTATTACTAATGATTAGATATGATAATCCAAACCCAATTAATGATAACATAAAGTGAATAAACACTACAGTTTCAAAATTGAGTAGTTGATTTACCACTAATACACATAGTAAGACCAGAGTTATACTGAGTGTTATACTTTTTTCTAATTTCTCTTCTTTGTATTTGTCATTATGTTCCTTGTGTTTAATAGTCTTCTGATTCCCAAGTAGAAGTACAATACCGGTCCATTTGTTTAAGAACTCAGATTCGTTTGGGATTTCTGTTATTATTTCGAAATCTACTAGTCCATTACCTGAGATGATATGAGCAAGGAAAGGAAAATCCAGTCGTCTCCATTCTTTTTCTTTGCTTATACTCAAAGCATAGTTCTCAACAGTAAATTCGTCTAGAATATCGGTAAGAGATATTAATGAGGGATACTGTGGGTGGGATTCAAGACGTTCTCGAAAATAATCCAGGCTCAAATTGATACCCGATAGCGTGAGAAAGTCGTAGGCGATTCGATAAAACTCCATATTGGGCAGTATTGGATAGTTATAGTTGTTTAATTCTTACATAAAAATATAATAATATTCGTACATTAATGTGCGATAAATCATTATAATGAGAATCATTCAAACTTTTTGGAGTGGCGCAACAGCTTATGAGTCTCCTTTAGAAATAAAAGGTGGATGGCTTTCTGCTGAGTATCATTGGATGTCTTGGGCTTATAGTTGCCTGCTCTTAAGAAGACATTATGATGAAGTGGAACTTTATACTGACGAAGTAGGTAAAAAAATATTGATTGATATTTTGATGTTACCATATACTAAAGTTCATGTGACATTTGATGAATCTGTTGAAATACACCCAAAACTCTTTTCACTTGCTAAAATTTATACTTACGGGATACAGGAAGAACCTTTTATCCATATAGACGGTGACGTGTTTCTTTGGAAACGTTTCCCTAAATCTTTACTAGATGCTGAACTCATAGCATCTAATCTTGAACAAAATCTTTTTTTCAATCAAGAAATTTTAGAAGAAGTGCAACAACACTTTGATTACATACCCGAGCATTTAAAAGGGGTACACAGTCATAAAAGTATTTTTGCAAGTAATGCAGGCATTATTGGAGGTTCGAATATTGATTTTATTAAAAGATACTGTACGGAAGCTTTTAACTTTATTGAAACAAATTCCACAAAATTAAATACGGTAAATACGGGAGGACTTAATTTTTTAATCGAGCAGATTTCTCTGTATTACCTATCTCTGAGCGAAAGTGTGCCAACAGCATACTTTATGAGCGCGCCAGTAGAAGATCCATTGTATCAAGATTATATTCGTTTTGCAGACGTGCCAAATGTTGAAATGGTACACCTTGTGGGCGGCTGTAAAAGGCTACCTTTTATATTAGATCATCTAGCCCGACGCTTGCATTTAGAATTTCCTGATTATTATTATCGAATCTTAAATATAATGAAGGCACATCACATACCACTACGTATGCGATTGTATGATTTCATTAAATTTAATAACTATACAAATGTTCAAAATTCTGAAAACCCTCAAAAAGTAATTGATAATGACATTTTGAAATTGGGAAAACCTGATTTTTTTTTGCATTATAAAAGATCAATCAAAGCACTTGAAACATGTTTCAACGTCGCTGTCAATTCTTATGATGAACTGTTGAAAACGGTAAAGAATAAAAATGCTCCGCAACAACTCAAAGAGATATTCAAACTTGATGGTCTCAACAATAAATTACTTCTTTTGCTTTTTGACGAGGTTAAACGTGAAGCAATACATATAGATGAGTTTGATAGATATAAAGAAACTTCGAACTTAAAGCTAACGCAAGATTGGATGAATTATGAGATTGAGTTGGTAAAAGGAGTTAAAATTTTAGATTTGAAATGGAATTGGAAATCAATTTTTGAAACATCTAATCATCAAAAGTTAGAAGAAATTTTCATAACAAAAGAAGCTAGCTATTGTGTTACCTTGAGCTACAACCTTATTAATCTTGAAATACACGAAACTTATCATGATGGTATTGATAGTACTGTTTTAAAATGTATTGATAATGAGAGTACTATAAAACAAACATTGCATAAAGTTTGTAGATTTTTTGAAGAGGATATTACAATTTACAACCATTCATACCAGCAATTAGTATTTGATGTCATTAAACGATTAGCTTATGCTAATATTATTAAAATTAACCTGAACTAGTGGTCTTGATATTGTTTTGATAGTATTACAAATGATTTAAACTTTTTCTAACATTAAAACCCGCCTTGGTTTTAGGCAGTTATAATCTCTTTTCATTCATTTTTCGTTTTTTTTGTCCCGTAGCCATAATGTGTTCGCCGAAAAATCTTGCGATTAAACAAAAACTTGAGCGTTCTTTGCTTGAATACGTTGAGTTTAATACAATTTTTGCTTCTTTTATCATTAGAATCTCATCTAGGAATTAGAGCTACGTTTGAAAAACTTGCTAAAATGGCATTTAAACATGAGGTTTAATCTTCTAATCATACCTTTCGAAATTTTCTCATTTGCAAGAGCAGGTAATTTGTACCCGTATTTAGTATATCCGTTAGTTGTTGTTTTCATAATTTAACTTATCTACCTCTATTAAAATCTCGGTAATTTAAGTATTTACTTTTTGAACTGGTGAAGGTATTGAGTAAGATTAATTTTTAATAATCAATTATTTACAGAAAAAGAAACATTAAATGTAAGTTTTAACATATTAATTTTGTAAGAATATAAATAATTTTATAGATTCAAGCTAACTTAAAATTTATATATTATGAGCAAGCTTAATTTAGGTGTAGAATTGACCAAGAACGAACAGAAAAAAGTTCTTGGCGGAGGAGCCATTTGTTCCAATGGAGCAAATAACCCATGGGTGCATTGTCAAGATGCCGCCTCTTATTGCGCATCAATTGAACCAGGTGTCACCTACCTGATATCCTGTTATTGATTGTAAGATGGCGTACATAACTAAATTTATTTTAAAATAAATTTAGTTATGTACTTCTCTTGTATTAATTATCGTAAATCTTCTAGAAAAAATTTTCTAGTGCAAATCTTCAAATAGCTTTATGGAAAAATCGGGTCTAATTATGTTATATTTTCCAAAGTCTGATTTGTTATGGTTATATTTAGAAATAAAAATCAAGTAACAATCTTGACGAATGTATAATTTTTGTAGATTAAGAATTCTATTTTCATATTATTTCTGCCTTTTTTTGATTAATCTTAGCTGTATCGACCCTGTCGCACCTGAATTTCAATTTGAGGAAGGTTTAATTATAATTGAGGGGCAAGCAAGCTCAACCATTGGCTCTTCGTTTATCAATATTCAAAGGAGCAGTAATGAATTCGAAATCTACAGAAACATATTTCAAAAAGGGGCTATAGTCACTTTTGACAATCTTGACTCGGGGGAATCAGTGGCTTTACAAGAACAAACAGATACCTATGTTGCACCAGATGACTTTGTTGTCAACACAGGGGAAACTTGGGAATTGAATGTCACTTTAATTGACGGTAGCACCTATAAGTCCTTGCCAGAAACAGTTGTCAATCAAGTACCCATAAAAGAGATATCTGCGACATTTGAAAAAGAGCTGTTCTTCAGGGAGGATTCTGGTAAATTTGTGCCAGGGCATAAGGTAGTTGTCAGTTTCGATGAACCGGCAATAAATAAGAATTATTATCTCTGGCGATTTCGTTCTTATGAGAAACTAATTTTATGTGAAGTTTGCGACAATGCTATTTTTAGAAATGGTGAATGTGAAACAAATCCACCAACTGTGTTTCCTCTTCCTCCTGGAGTTAATCCAAGACCTCCATATTATACTTACGGTTGCGAAACTCCCTGCTGGACCATTCGCTACAATGAATCTATTGAAATTCTAGATGATAAATTTACGAATGGTACATTCGTCGAGAAGTATCCTGCGGCAGAGATTCCGTTATATACGAATGAAAATATCGTTGTATCGTTAGAACAGTTATCACTATCCTTTGATGCCTACCAGTACTATAGAAGATTACAGGATATTATCGATAATAACGGTAATTTTGATGCGCCGCCTCCTTCTGCCGTAATAGGCAACGTATTCAATACAATGGATGATAAAGAGGTGGTTCTAGGCCGATTCACGGCGGCTTCCAATACCGTCAAGTCTATTTTTATTGAACGGACGGATATTGTGGAAGATGAGATTGATCCTCCTCCACAATTTAGTTTCGAAGAGTTTGCTTCACCCGTTACTTCTGCCCCCTGTATAGAGAGTAGATTTAGAACTAGTATTGAACCCGAAGGGTGGATTGAAAATTGAAGGGAAAATTGATTATAAGCAACATTATATAAATGAATAAGAATTTCCGCATTATAGTAGTGTTGTTCCTGTTTTACGGATATGCATGCCAATCCCAAAGGTTTGATCTTTCTCTTGAAATAACAGCTATGGGCAGACCATTGGCCAATACCCAGATTGCTATAGACCCATGTTCCTGTGGCGGGCTTACCGACAATGAGGGCCTGTTCGCTATTTCCCTGCCATCCGATAACTATCGCGTTACCATCACCTATATCGGTTTTGCGACCGAGGTTCGTGAAATTGAACTTAACAAGAATATATTCTTAGAAATTGAACTTAAGGAGCAACAAGAAATGCTTTCAGAGGTCATCGTCAAGGCAAGGACCCAGAACGAAAACCTTACCCTGCCCCAAATGGGTGTTTTAAGGCTAACATCAAAAGAACTAAAAAAGATTCCATCGGCAGTAGGCGAATTTGATGTACTTAGAGCAATGACCCTCCTCCCTGGGGTGAACAATGCTGGAGAAATCAGTAATGGTCTTACCGTGCGTGGAGGTTCCCTAGATCAGAATCTCATTCTTTATGACTATGCCCCTATTTTTAATCCTACCCATCTGTTCGGACTATTTTCCGTATTCACTCCCGATGTCATCTCATCATCCGATCTCTACAGGGCCAACATTCCATCCCGGTACGGGGGAAGGGCGACCTCCGTGTTAGATGTCAAGGTCAAGAATCCCTACGTGGATAAGTTGAAGCTTAGTGGCGGCATAGGTCTGGTATCCAGTCGTTTGAATATAGAAACCCCCATTATTAAGGATAAATTAATGCTACTGGCCGGAGTAAGGGCCGGCGTGACCGATTTTTTATTACCCATTTTTTCAGAGCGTTTAAAGAATACCAAGGCCAGGTTCTACGATAGCACAGTGAAACTCCTTTATCTTCCTACGGAGAACGACCAAGTAACCTTTACCGGATTCTTTTCCAAGGATTTTTACCAATTGGATCTGGTGACACCTGTTGAGAATATAAATGCCGAGAGCAACCAATACGATTTCATGACCCTTAACGGAACTGTTAACTGGTCCCATAGTTTTAAGGACAATTCCAATCTAAGGACTATAGTGGTCGCAAGTGACTACAGTCCCAAAATTATATTTCCAGAGCGTGATAGCGATAATGAGGTGGAGTACAGCTCAAAAATTAATTATCTAAGTCTCATTTCGGAATTTTCAAAGAAGCGGAGTCCTACTATGGAGTATTATCTTGGAGGGCAGGTCAACCGTTACAATATTGGCCCGGGTGCGCTTGACCCCGGATCGGCCGAAAACGTACTCCCGATTTCCTTGGAAAATGAAATTAGCTATGAATTCGCAGGCTATGGTAATGTCAATTGGACACCGATTGAACGACTTTCAATTTCCGCAGGACTTCGTTTCAACCACTTCGTACTTGTCGGACCCTATACACAAAATACGTTCGATGATTTCAGTGGGGAGTTGTTGGGTACAACGCAATTTGAAAAAGGCGCGGGAGTAAAAACCTACAACGGCCTGGAACCAAGACTGGGACTAAACCTGAAACTAGGCGAAACTACTTCGTTGAAGGCCAGCTACGCCAGACTGAACCAATACCTACAGAACATTTATAACAATACCACGCCCGTGCCCACATCTCGATGGAAGACCTCCGATCCTACGGTACTGCCACAGGTAAGTGATAGCTATGGTTTCGGAATATATAAGAATTTAAACAACAATGCCATTCAGCTTGGTCTCGAAGGATATTATAGGGAGGTGGATAATATTTTGACCTATAAGCCCGGGGCCGAATTCTTTTTGAGCGAAACCATAAACCGGGATCTGGTACAAGGCGAAGGACAGGCGTATGGAGCTGAATTCAGCTTAAGAAAACCAGAGGGCACTATCAATGGTTGGATGAACTATACGTGGTCAAGAAGTCGTTTACGCTCGCAAATTGAGAAGCCAGGGGATAGAATCAATAACAATGAATGGTATGCCTCCGATTTCGATAGAACGCATGTATTCAACGCTACTATTAATTTAGAGTCCAATCCCTACAACACCCTAAGTTTTAATTTCACGGCTCAGACAGGTAGACCTTATACCGCTCCCAATGGTGTTGTAGAAATCGAAGGTATAGATACACCGCTTTTTTTGGAGCGGAACAATGCCCGGCTGCCTACCTATCATCGACTCGATTTTTCTTGGAATATCAGGGGCGTTAAAAGTAAAACCAAGAGATGGTCCGGTGATTGGACCTTTACCGTGTATAATCTATACGCAAGAAGAAACCCCTACAGCATATACTACACCCAAAGGAACGGTGGCGAGAACGGTGAAATTTTTGGGGATAGTCCCCTAGGTGCTTTTGAGCTTTCCATACTGAACAGTCCTCTTGTTTCGTTGACCTATAACTTTGTTTTTGATTGACTAGGATATACTTTTCTAGTCTTCTCTTTAATAATGCCATGATGCATTATATGTTAATATTTCTATATTTGTAAGAATTTGCTTATAGTTATTAACGTTAATTCGCTAACTTATGACTGAATTTTAATTTAGTATTAACCTTTTAATTAATTTCTTATGAAAAAGTTGAATCTAGGTATTGAGTTAAGCAAGAACGAACAAAAGAAAGTTCTTGGTGGAGCAACATTAAAGTGCACAGCTTCATGGAGTCAAGTAGTGTACAATTTTTCAAGCTGTTCTAATGCAGCCTCTTATTGCGCCGGGGCGCAGGGTAGTAGCGTAGATTATTGCTATTAACTATCTAATACTGGTATATCAACTTATTATAGCTGATATACCAGTATTCTTTTTCTACGGCATGACGCTGTTTACAACTTCAAACCGGAGCCGTATCTAGAACTCATTTTAATTGATTCATTTTTGAAGAAATTATTTCCATTCTATCGTCAACCTGACTCAAAAGATTGCGGTCCTACCTGTTTGCGTATTATTTCAAAGCATTATGGCAAACTTATCTCACTGCGCGAAATCAGGAATCTTTCAGAAACGACCCGTGTAGGTAGTAATTTAATGAAAATAAGTGATGCAGCGGAAGCTATAGGTTTCAAATCTCTTAGCTTAAAAATGAATTTCATTAAGCTTAAAGAGGCTCCGTTACCTTTAATAGTCCATTGGAATAAGGTACATTTTGTGGTTGTTTACAAAATAAAAAATGATATAGTTCATATATCCGATCCAGCTTATGGACTTATTACTTATACTAAGCAAGAGTTTATAACCAATTGGATAGGTAATAATGCGACTGAAGCCTCAAAAGAAGGAATTGCACTTCTTCTGGATGTGACCCCTAAGTTTAGAACGTTGGAATGGGAGAATATGGATAAGAGATCGTTTCTTTTTCTTTACCAATATTTGTTTAAATATAAAGGTCTCATAATACAATTATGCATTGGACTTGTTGTAGGTAGCCTACTACAATTAATTTTTCCTTTTTTGACCCAGAGCATTGTCGATGTCGGTATTCAAAACCAGGATATCAATTTTATTTATCTCATTCTTTTGGCACAAATAATGCTTTTTTTAGGCCGCACCAGTGTAGAGGTATTTCGTAGCTGGATTTTACTACACCTAAGTACTCGCATTAACATTTCTCTTGTTTCTGATTTTTTCATTAAATTAATGAATCTTCCTATTGCCTATTTTGACACTAGAATGACTGGTGACATAATGCAACGAATAAGTGACCATTCGCGTATTGAAAAGTTGCTAACTGGGTCAACTTTGAGTACTTTGTTTTCATTGGCAAATTTAATCGTCTTCGGAGCAGTTCTTATATATTATGATTTCTCTATTTTTTTAATATTTTCAATTGGAAGCCTTATTTATGTTGGTTGGATTTTATTTTTCCTAAAAAGAAGAAAAGAATTAGACCACAAACGATTTGCTCAACTTAGCATGGAACAGAGTACGGTAATCGAATTAATAAGTGGCATGCAAGAGATAAAAATGCACAATGCTGAAAAACAAAAGCGTTGGGGATGGGAATTCGTGCAGGCTCGTTTGTTTAAGGTTAATATGCAAAATCTTGCTTTGGAACAGACACAGGAAGTAGGCTCATCTTTCATTAACGAAGCTAAGAACATATTTATAACTTTCATGTCTGCAGTATTGGTCATTGAAGGCTCCATTACCTTGGGTATGATGCTATCCATTCAATATATCATCGGTCAGTTAAATGCTCCAATCACCCAATTAGTTAGCTTTATCAGGGCGGCACAAGATGCAAAGATTAGCTTAGAAAGACTTGGAGAAATTCATGATAAGGAAGATGAGGAGAGACAAGGAAGAATGTACACTTCAAGGATAGATTTAAATCTTGGTATTAGTATTAAGGATTTGACCTTCAGATATGCCGGTAGTGATGAAAATGTTCTAAAAGGGTTAACTATGTTAATTCCACCTAATAAGACCACAGCTATTGTCGGTGCCAGTGGAAGTGGCAAAACAACCCTTATGAAAATACTTTTAAAGTTCTATGAACCTGAAATGGGCACCATTAGTTACGGCGACATTAATCTCTCGGACATATCACCTAAAACATGGAGGTATAATTGTGGAGTGGTCATGCAAGAGGGTTATATATTTAATGACACAATAGCTGGAAATATTGCAGTTGGATCAGACAGTATAGACGAAGAACTTCTTTTAAAAGCTGTAAGAGTGGCGAATATTTATGATTTCATAAAATCATTGCCATTAGGCTTCAACACAAAAATTGGTAATGAAGGAATTGGGGTTAGCACTGGACAGAAACAGCGCTTGTTTATAGCACGCGCCGTTTATAAAAATCCTCATTTCTTGTTTTTCGATGAAGCAACATCTGCGTTGGACGCTAAGAACGAGCGAATAATAATGAACAATTTAGATTCTTTCTTTACCAATCGAACGGCTATTGTAATTGCCCACAGACTTAGTACGGTTAAAAATGCACATCAAATTGTTGTTCTGGATGCAGGAAAGATAAAGGAGGTGGGCAATCATAATTCCTTAATAGCGAAAGGTGGGATATATTACAATTTGGTAAAAAATCAACTACAGTTGGAGTCAATAAAAAGTAAAACTGATGCCTGAAATCTCGACACAAACCGATTTAAACTTAAGATCTGAGGAAGTACAGGAAATCTTGACAAACCCACCATCTTGGATAGTGCGTTGGGGTATTACCCTTATTTTTATCTTCACTATAATCGTGGTCGCACTTTCATTCATAGTCAGCTATCCAGACTTTGTATCTGCCAAGGTCTTAATAACTACAGAGGAGCCAACGGAAAAAGTCATAGCTAGATATACTGGACAACTTGACAAAATATTTGTCGCTGATAGAGATACGGTAGATATTGGTGAGACTCTTGCTATTATTGAGAATAACGCAGATTTTGATGATGTTCAATACTTGAAGGGGATAATGGATACCTTGGATTTTAAGCTAAAGAATTTTGAATTTCCAATTCAACAGAGCGCATATCTTTTATTAGGCGATATCGAAAACGCCTATAGTAATTTTGAAAAGAGTTATGTTGACTACTCGCTGTTGCAAGAGCTTGAGCCCTATAGAAACCAACTTAGAGGAAATAAAGAATCATTGACGGAAATCAAAATACGATTGGTTGACCAAATCAATCAAAAATTACTGCTGGAACAGGAATCCAAGATAAAGCAAGTTGATTTTGACCGCTATAAACAACTTTATGCCAAGGGTGTAATTTCTCAGCAGGAATTTGAGGCAAAGGAATTGGAATCCATTCAAATCCAAAGAAATTTAAGTGAGATGGCAATTTCCATATCACAAATGCGTGAAGCCATTTCCTTGGCAAATCGGCAACTTAAAACTACGGCTATCAACAGTCAGGAAGATGATACAAGATTCTTGAGGAATTTATCTCAATCATTCAATGCTTTGAAAAGGGCGATTGGAGACTGGGAAAGAAATTATGTACTTTCCTCTTCAACTAAAGGAATCGTAAGCTTCGGAGAATATTGGGGCGTTAATCAGTACGTGAACAGTGGTGATATTATTTTTTCCGTATTACCCACAACCAATCCAAATATACTAGGGGTGCTTTCAATTCCATCTCAAAATGCAGGAAAGGTGACAACTGGACAGAAAGTATTGATTAAAGTGGATAATTATCCGTACCAACAATATGGAATGCTGATAGGAGTGGTAAAGAATATCTCAATTTCCCCCGATGCACAAGGGAACTATATAATTTCCGTAGCACTTCCAAAGAAAACACTTACATCTTATGATTTGGACATAGGTTTCGAGCAGGAGATGTTAGGAAACGCTGAAATTATAACAGAGGATTTAAGTGTTGCGGAAAGGATATTTTTTAGTTTTAAAGAACTGTTTAAATATAGTTAAACCTTAGTATTCAAAATTCGATATTTTTTTCATGAAATTAAATGTTAACGATATTGAGAGTTTATAGAGCATTTAGAAATCTTTTGTCAGAATTGTTGTTTTAATAACAACAACTTATATCTATTGTCTACTTTGATTTTGGTAATATGGCTGGTATTTCGGCTCTATACTCCTGCGGAAGTCAAAAAACCCTTCCACTCCAATCCTTCCCATGCGGACACGCTCTGCCGGTCCGCTTGGGGAGTCTTTCCGTTCCAGTTTTTCCGACCCCCTCGGAACCGCGCGAAAGAACAAGCGGCGAAAAGGCCGCTTGACCTTTCCTCTCCCCACCCACAAAAACCTGGGTTTCGTCTGTCCCGTTTATACCCCCTGACATCGAAAAGATAAAAGTGCCCGGGTTCTTTTAACTATCTTGAAATCAAGCTCTAGGGGAATTGAAAAAGTTAATCGACCATATCGCCAGTTGGATGGTAGCCTTGTATGATAAGAAAGCCAAGGTCAACGAGGACTATACCTCCTTTGTAAAAAGGGGGAACAACAGTTTTATACTAAGTATAATCCTTTTTGGTATCATGTTTATCTACATGGCTGTTGATCTTTATCGGGATTATGGAAAATTTTGGCTTGCGCTCGTTCCGGTGGTTTTTTTTGTCATTGTAGTTTTCATAAGTTCCATAATGAACGCTTACCGGGTCAAGCTGCGAAATCGGTATAGGAACCCTTCCATGAAATTGGTCGGTTTCAATATGGATTTCAACGAACGTATCCTAAGAAGGATATACGGTTCACTGACCAAATATGAATTCTTGGACGAAGACCTGACAAGTTTTACGGATTTTTATAATGTCCTCATTCTCGACTTTGACGAACACGAGTCCGCTCTCTATTTTAAGTGCACCGTACCCCAGTTGAAATATATATTAGAAAAGTTCAAGCAATTCAAACAAGGTCTTCGCTTGAAAACTTTTGAGAAATCCGCAAAAGTGTACCATAAGGGAAACCTGATATCTTCTAGGACACTTTCAAAAAAGTATAGTGACTATCCTCCAGGAAGGGAATTCGAGAAACTTATCGACTCGTTCTTCGCTTTTTTAGGGGATAATTGAAAAAGTTATGGGGTACATTTCCCCTTTTTGCCCTTCCATCTGTTTTCATCCATTTACATTGCATCACACATTTGTAACACAGGTAGCCACATTTTTGGCTACTGTTTAAAGCATGTACCTATGGAAACCGAGAACGACATGATAGCACTCCTAAAGGATATAAAAGGGCTACTATCGCATCAAAAGAAAGTAATGAACGTAGATGACCTTGTAGCCTATACGGGGCTCTCAAAAAGTAAGATATACAAACTGACCCAGTTACGGTTGATTCCCATGGGCGGTAACAAACACATCCGCCAGAAGTTCTTCGATAAGGATATAATCGACGCCTGGTTGTTGGGTGCACCGAACTTATCGGATGAGTATTTGGATAGGAAATTCGATAAACAACTTTCTAGAAAGAAGAAATAACAGTTTACTAAAAATATACCGATCAGGGATAGTAAACTTATAGTAGGAAGTATGTGGATGGGGAGGAAAACAAGCAAAACGGAATACAGCGTAATAATGCTTTTGAGTAGGAATTCGAGATGTGTCATTGTCATGACAAATCTCGCTTTTGCTCCCGTTGGTCGCAAAAGAATAGGAAAAGGTAATCCAGTTTTTAATTCAGGTTAAGGTATTAGCTACTGTAATGGGAATTGTTAATAAAGGTGATTTAGAATAGAGTATAAAACCAAGAATGAAAAAGGAGTTCGTACAATTTCGATGTTCCATTTATGAGAAGAAACTGCTCAGGGTCAAGGCCGATAAGAGCGGACTCTCCATCAGCGAGTATTGTCGTCGTGCCGCCTTCGACGATCGAATTATTGAACGCCTGACACAAGAACAAATTGAAATGTACAAGATGCTGACGACATATGAAATCAACTTTAAGCGTATCGGAAACATGTACCGAAAACGAAACCCTAAACTGGCCGAGGAGGTGGTGCAATTGGCGAACGAAATACGGCTACATCTATTAAGTTTTAAACAATGATAGGCTTGGGAAAATCAATATCGCATACTGGAGCTTCCATGGGCTATGGATGGGATCAGGAAAAAGAGGCCGAAGTGGTCTATCGCGAATATCTTTCAGGTGATAATCCCAAGGAGATTACCGAGGAATTCAAGATCATACAATCACAGAACCACAGATGTAAAAAGAACACCCTGAGTTTTGTGCTAAGCCCTACCATAGAAGACGGGAAGGAATTGAGGCAAAGGGAACTCAGGGAAATCACGGAACGATTCGTCAAGGAAATGAAATTACAGCAGCGACAGGCGATTGCATTCGTGCATCGGGACAAAGGCCATGTACACATTCATTTATATGTGAACCGCATCGGGTTCGATGGTAGCGCCTACAAGGATAATTTTATTGGCAAGCGGAGCCAACTGGCAGCGGAAAGGGTCGCACGGCAACTGGAAATGACTACCGTAAGGGAGGTGCAGCAACAGAAACTGGATAGGGACAAACAGATACGAGCCGAAATAAGGCAAATGCATGAAAAGGTTATCGCGGAAATGAAACCGAAGGACTTTGACCAGTATATCAAAAACATGAAACAACAGCAAGTGGAAGTTATTCCCAGTATCAACAGACAGAACCAACTTCAGGGATTCCGGTTCGAGTATAAAGGGCATAAGATGAAAGGAAGTGAAGTACACCGTTCAATGTCGATGGGAAGAATAGCGCAACGAATCGAATTCGATAAAGCGGTTACACAACGAATAACGAAAGAGAACACATTGAACCTTTTGGGCAAGACCGTAAGCGTAGCACCAAACCTGGCGTTGACCCTTGCTAAAAAGGTCATTAAAATGAGCATTAAAAAAACAATAGGATTAGGAATGGAACTATAGGATTATGGCAAAAATGGACGAAATTATGGAAGTGCTTACGCAGGAAATAGCTGGGTTCAACAATTCCATCGGTAAACTGGAAGAACTTTCAGAACGGTTTAACAAACAAAAAATACAGACGGATACCACAAGGTTGGAGTCCCTTCTAAAGGATTTCTTCAACGCGCAAAAGGTAACGGTGACATCCTATGAAAAACGAACGGAGGAAGTCTTGAAGAAAATTGAAAAGTCTAGATGGACTCCTAAATGGGAAGTTGCATTGCTCTATGTCTACTTAAGTATTAACACCATTGCTTTTGGTTATCTAGGCTATTATTTTATAAATTATGAGTTGAAAATACAGGATGCGGTAAAGGAGGCTAGGGTAGAAGGCTTTGGTAGGGCAAGAGAGTATTTTAATGAACATCCTATAATCTATAAGGATTTTGAAAGGTGGGCCAAAAAAAAGGATAGTGTTCCAAATCGAGAGTAGGGTTGCGACCTATCCTGTTTTTGCTTCTATTTTGTCCCTTATTCTTCTTATACTGTTTTATAACCATTGATTCAACTTTCTATAATTAGTATAGATCGGTTAATTATTGTCCACCTAGAATAATGATTTCTTCGTTTCTAACGGTGGTTTCGATATCCTGAGTAACAAATGTTTTTTCAATAAACTCCGGATAAGAAAAGGAATCCAACATAAAAGAAGTATTAACATATTCCAAAGAGTCAATATTGCTTATAGGGTACTTTTCCAATAACTCTTCAGGAAATTCTCTTATTTTTGGGTAAGAATTGGCTGCTGCATGCACGGTCCAAGTTATTTGGCCATATTCGGAGTTCCTCAGGTACCTCCAAGCGCTAGAACTTCTAAGGTAGTCTAAATCCAAAGTAAAACTAAAATTGTCAAAAGAAGAATTTGTTATGCTAACATTAGGCTTATCTAAAATACGTATGCTCTTTGGTGGTGTTGATCCAAAATATTTCCTTACGTATCCATAATCGTAGAAGTAATTAACAAAGAAGGAATAAAAAGTATATTCCTCATCTAGATATCCAATTTGGATAGATGCGGGGTCTAAATCGATACCTGGACTCCGTTGTCTAAACCGGAACAAATTGCCGGACTGGGTCGAATAATTGACATCAATATCTCGGTTAGAATAGCCACTAAATTCAATGTTTGTATTTCCTAAAGAAGAACCTGAAAAATCAATAAAGGAGTCAAAATCGGTAAAATCTTCATAATCAATTTCAAATGAATCATTGTTCATTACATCTTCCAATATGAAGACTTTTGAACTTCCCGCATCATTATAACTTGTAATTCTGAAGTCTTGGGTATTTTCATAAATCTGAGGATTAACGAACGTACTCCATATTGTTTCTGATTCTAGGTTATTCCCAAAATAATTCGATATGCCAGCATTATCTCTTGGCGTAAGTTTAAAGGCGGAAGGAACAGCTAACTCAGTACCGCTTATGCCCACTCTAAAGGAACCAGTAGCTGTCAAACTCTGATCACTGTTAAAATCAATAAAATTTGGTCTGATTTTCCAAGTACTATTGCGGTTTATTTCCGAATATGAAATCAGATCAAAGATTCTAGGTTCGTCTTTATTAAATATAGTTAGTTGTGTAACGGTGAACGTCATGCTTATGCTATCTTGGTCCGCATTAAACTTAATTGAATCTCCCTTTTCAAACGATTGGAAGTCTATCAGCTTACCATTATTATCGTGTATAATAAGATAATCATCGGTCATCTCCGTATCTTTTTCTTGAGAAACTTCTGCCGTAAAATAAGTTACAGTACTCGTATCTGGTTCTTTTGATTGTTCTTCTCGCGCTTGTGGTTGATTTGTAGCCGTATTTAATTCGGAAGTTTGGTCTTTTGAACAATTAAATAGAGAAAGAAAAATTAAGAGCAAGTATAGAAATTTAAATTTTTTCATTTTAATTTTTTTTCAAATATAAGTAGGTTATTAATTCTTTTATTTGCTAATATGATTAAGACCTGATTTATTCGTTCAAAATAGTAGATTGGTATATTTTTTTGCATTCATTAATCTGAAAAATGGATGACATACAACTCAGCCTTGACCTATTGTTTTCCTTTCTGGGAAAAGGTAGTTTTGTGCCAAATGAATCAAGAATATTGGTTAATTCTCCTATAATTTATTAAAAACCTGGTTAGTTAGAGAGCGTTTCAAATCTAAGGTAGGGGTGCGCCCTATCGGATTTCTTCTTTACGCTTATCTACCGGAACACTAAAGAAATCCAACAGGATCCGTGCGCAGGTAAGTTATGGTAAGATTTGGGGGATATTAGTATTGATTGGCATTATCTATATAATTTAAATCATAATTGATGTATGCTTTCAACAGAAGTTGATGCCCTAACGGGCAATTTTTGTGGATAGGGAGAAGGAAGAAAAAGTACGTTTTACTTTTCCAATGCATTGCTATCTAATAAATCTCTAAATTTATGTGAACTTAAAATCTATAGCATGGGTAAATTTGAAATTAAAAAAGACAAATCTGGGCAGTTCAGATTTAATTTGAAGGCCTCAAATGGCCAAGTGATTCTTAGTAGTGAAGCTTATACGACAAAGCCATCTTGCGAGAATGGAATTTCTTCGGTTAGAACGAATTCTCAGGACGATAGCAAATATGAGAGAAAGACAGCCAAAGATGGTAGTCCTTATTTTAATCTGAAGGCTTCTAATGGTCAAGTAATTGGGAGTAGTGAAATGTATTCAGGTACTTCTGCTATGGAAAACGGTATTTCATCTGTAAAGAGTAACGCACCGGACGCTGCGGTTCAAGACAATTCTTAAAACCAAAAATTCGCTCATTAATATTAAGGTTATTGGATATAATGCTAAGGGCAGCTTCGTCAGAGTTGTCCTTTGTTCTATGCGGCTATTTCAAATAGGGACTAGGCTGGTGGGCGAGTAATTGTTCTCTTGATTTACTTTTCATATGCATCATAACTGCATGTACATACACAATCCCATTTTCCAGTGCGTAGTGTATTCCAAATTTGGGATTATATGAACGTAGTTAAACCACCTAATTATAAGAAAGGCGAAAGTAAGTATTGATAAATACCCGAAATATAATGAACAAGAAACAGCTAAACTCTATAGCTATTTAGGGATTTCTTGAAAATTTAATTTTCAATTTATTAAACTGTGCGCTGTGTTTTTCAGCATTTTTTTCTTTTAGTTTTCGCAAGTTTTGAAGTTTCCATTGTACAGCTGGGTAATCTTCAAAATTGTATAAACTCCAATCGGGAGTGCCGTTTTCAAAGCTTAATAGAAATTGTTTGTCAATCTCGGTTAGATGCTCATTGATAGTTTGAATAATCAAATTCCGGGTAGCTTCAAAATCTTCATAGGTAAAAGCTTCATCACTCATTCCGTCGAATTGATTTGCCATTGCTGCACGTTGGTCTTGTAAATTTGGGTACAACATTTCATTAATAGGTCGCTTACTCCCCAAAAGGCAAAATAGAAACCCTGTTTTTACTTCATTTGTAAACCCTTCATTCTGTAATAGGTTTTTTACATCAAATAAATCTCTGGGGTGCTGGCGGTCAAGAGCTGCACAAATTTTACCTCCATACAATTGACCTAAGGAAATTACTGGAATGGAGCAGAACGCATCAAACTCATTTTGTGCTTTCTCACAAAGTTCCATTTCTGATGCTGGTGCAACAATGCCACGCATGGCTTGACTTACTTCGAGTTTTATTTGTGCTTGTCTGTTTGCAATCAAAAGTTTGAGTTCTTTTTCTTTATGGATTACCTGAACGTTGGGAACTACTGCTTCAAGAGTAGCTTTGATTCGCAATAATGCTATTGAGATATTCGAAAAAGATGTTGCCCTATCCTCCACAGGAATATAGGTCAAATCGATATCCACAGAAAGACGTGGCATATTCCGTACAAAAAGATTAATAGCGGTTCCTCCATGGAGTGTAAAACAGGTTTCCTTCGCAACTTCAGGAAGTACGCTTAGCAATAATGAAACTTGTGATTTATAATTCGCCATTTGCTAATTCTGAGGGTACCGTGATTTTATATTTCGGATTGTAAACGCCTTTTTTTACGATACTTCGTTTGCCACTTCCTAAATCTATTTTTTCGATGTTTAGATGTTTTACCCAACTATGGTTCGCTTTTTCTGCTAAGAATAGAAACAGGCGTTTTACCTTTATGGAGGTACAGGTCTCCAATAGGTTTTGAACAAGATTGGGTCTAAGGTTGTTTAGTCCTTCCATTAATTGATAACACTCTACTAATTCCTGATTTTTTGGTGCTAAGAACAGACACTCTAGAATTGCCCTTGCCGCACTTGAAACTTGTATTGAGAATGTTTTTAGTTCTACTTCAACAAGGCCTATGTTGGCAGGAAGAAATGAAGAACTGTAGTAATCCAATTGTACACCCCAGTCGTGGGTTTTGCACCAAGTGGGTAACTTTTCATCTTTTCCTCCAAAAACTACTACTTTTCTTGGTGATAGTTCTAAGTAATGTGCTTTTCCGAGTAAGGAAAGGGCAGTCTTTCCTGCTGGGTGTACAAAGAGCCCCGCTTGTTGCTGAAGTGCGTAGATAGCACCTTCATAACCTACATTATCACCTGAACGTATCATTGCACCGGTTCCTACGGATGTTAACCAGTTACTGTTTTTATACTTGTCAAGTAGTTGGTTAGAAAATCCATTTTGCGTTAGCCATGAAGTTAAGTACACGATGCCCGATGGCTGTACTTTTAAAAGAGAGTTTATTTTTTGTTCTTTTTCTAAACCCATAGTTAATAATTATAATAATTTTTAAACTATTTCAAAGGTATGGTTTATTTTTATCTCTATATATAAACTTTAAGTTTATGTATATGAATTTTTTTAAACCAATATTATTTTTGAAGTAAAAAGTTTCTAGAATATCCTGCCTTAGAAAGGCGATAGGTTGATTTGTCTTCCGATACAGCTATTTTGTAGTATGGATGAAAATCATGATTGAAATACTTGCTAACATTACTTTTGCTCTAAGGACTTTTGATATATAGCGGAAGTACATTGATTACTGAACCGAACTGAACTGTACTTTACAATAACATCTTTTTCAGGTAGCTTTTTCCATGAAAAACAGGTGCAGTTTGAGAAAAATGAGCGCATACACCTATATTCATTAAAAAAATAGGCGCAAGTGAATTGCTTACTAAAAACTGTTTTCCAAATACCTAACGTTATGTCAACACCACATTTTACCCTGACTTTGTTACAAAAAAGGCAAAAATTTACCCTTACTCTGTTACAATTTATGAAATAGGAGTTTCAAAATTGTTTGATTAAAGATAAGGAACGGTGCTTTTTGTAACTAAAAGCGGCTAAATGAAATCGTAAGTAAATATTCCTTACTTTTATACTGTAAATAACACATAATCAATACGTTCTGAAGTTACTTATGAATCCAGTGTCCATAAAGGGATTTGATTTAGATATGTGTAATTAAAATACTGAAAATCAAGTGTTTGTAACGATACGTGGCATCCTGCCACCCCGACTAATAGACTTTTAAAACCCTGTAAATATTTGATTTACAGGGTTTTATGTTTTTATAAATATTGTAAAATCACCCCAAATCAGGCTAATTTCGGCATCGAACGTGTCCTAATACGTGTCCTATTCTATGCTTACGGTTCAGAAGTCTTTTAAATAAAGGGCTTTAACATTTGAGTTCTTGGGGAACTAGGATTCGAACTTAATAGTGAACTTTTCAACAGTCAAGGTAAAAGCCTCATTTCTTTCAACTTTCGGGAAGACTTATAGATAAGTGAAAAAGTCCCATGAAAGGTTAATTCACAAAACTATTAAATGAGAACAAGGATAGTACTCTTAATGAAAAAGTTTTACTACTTTTTTAAACCTTATCGTAAAATGGCCATTTTTAGAAGCGTCAAAGATGATAGCAATTAAAACAACAACATTTACCGCTTTAAAACGACCTGTTTCTCAATTCCTAAGCGTTTCATTTTTGCAAAAAGTGTCTTGTCTTTCATATTCAGTATGATGGCAGCACCTTTCTTGCCACTAACGCGCCAATTGGTATAGTTCAGAACTTCAATAATATAATCACGTTGTAATGTCTCAAATGATTTAAAATCATCGACACCAGTTAAGATTTCTGTTTTTGGCATCCACCTTCCTGGATTTAAGGTTGTACCACTTTCAATAATGACAGCACGTTCAATTAAATTTTCCAGCTCTCTTATATTTCCAGGAAAATTATAATTCATTAATACCTCTATTGTCTTTTTTGATAATCGTTTAAAGGCTTTGCCAGCCTTCGCCGCATACTTTTCGAGAAAAAATTGAGCGAGAAGTGGTATGTCTTCCTTACGCGCACGTAGAGGAATATTGTGGATTGGGAATACATTTAATCTATAATAAAGATCTTCTCTAAAAGCACCTTCTTTTATCATATCTTCGAGATGTCTATTTGTAGCTGCTATAACTCTTACATCAACCTTTACGGTTTTTGTACCACCCAATTCATCAAACTCACCTTCTTGCAATACACGTAAAAGCTTTGACTGTAAGTCAATTGGCATCTCTCCTATTTCATCAAGAAATATGGTGCCACCATCTGCTAAAGTAAACTTACCTACTTTGTTTTCAGTAGCTCCTGTAAATGCCCCTTTTTTATGTCCAAAAAGCTCACTTTCAATTAGTTCTTTTGGTAATGTAGCGCAGTTAATTTTAATTAGAGGACGTTCTTTTCTTAAACTATTATTATGAACGGCACTAGCTAATAATTCTTTTCCTGTTCCAGATTCACCAGTTATGAGTACAGTTGTATCGGTTGGAGCAACTTGATTTACTTGTTCTAACACTCTTGCGTAAGATTCACTTGTACATATAATATTATCTGCATTTATCTTACTACTTATCTCTTCTTGTAGATATTCATTTTCGTTTTCAAGTCGGTCTTTTAATGATTTAATTTCTTCAAGCGCTTCATATAGCTTTATATCTCGCATCTTCCTTTCTGTGATATCTCTAACTACTGCACAATTCAAATCTTCATTATTATAACGTATGTGATTCGCTGTAATATCTGCTGGGAATTTTGTTCCGTCTTTTCGAGCTACCAACCATTCAAAACGCACTGAACCTTTAGAAGTGATTTCATCAATATGTGAAGTCCAAAATTTTGAAGTCATCGACGGATCTAAATCGAAAACATTAAAATTGTCTAACTGTTTTCTACTAAATCCTAATTGTTTCATTAAGGAATCGCTGTAATGCAGTAATTCCCCATCTCTGTTATACACATAAATTAAATCTTCGGCATTATCAATCACCTCCTTATACAACTGAAGTGAATTTTCTTTATTCTGCCGTTCGGTAACATCTTGATAAACCCCTACGATTTTATAAACTTTATCCCCTTTTAGTACTGGCTTGGCAAGCGCTCTAATATAGCGAGGAGGATTTTCTTTAGTTTCTAATATTTCGTCATATGAAGATGCTTTTCTCATAACACCTCTCAGTAGGTTCTTTACCTTTTCTGAATCTTTAAAGTAATGTAAGATATTAGCCGGTGTTAAATCATCTGTGTCTTCCGTATTAAATATTTTTAAAGCCTCAGTTGTTGCTATGAGTGACCCATCTTGTAGGTTTAATTTCCACCCACCTATATGAGCAATGGTTTGCGTATTATCCATTAAGTTTTTATAAAAACTGGATTGACTAATATCATTAACTATGGCGCAAACGATATTTTTTCCATTATTTGAGAAAAATTGAGCGCTTACTTCAACTTCATAAAATCTCCCTTGCTTATTTTTATGCGTTCCTTTAAAACTATGAACCTTGTCTTTTTTTACGATTTGCCAATGATTTTTCCAACTTTCTGCAGTAACAGTTGAATTAATATCGAATATAGAAAGCATCGCAACTTCCGGCTTTTTGTACCCTAAACGCTTGCAAAATTTTGCGTTTGCATACACAATATTTCCCGCCTCATTCATCCACATTATTTCATAAGGTAAGGTTTCAACCAACCATTCCTTTACCAACGCTTCTTGTTTGTCGTGATTCATAGCTCTTAAAATTACCTCCTAAAAGTAAATAAAATATTCTCATATAATAGAAATTTCTAATTAATGAGAACGATATTCTTCTCAGAATATTACTTATATATCTGATAATCAATTATATAAGGTTTTGGCACAAGATTAGCCTAATGTATGTCAAACGAATTTATAATGAAACGTAAAGAATTTAAAAAAAATAATCAATTAAAATAGAAATCATGAAAAACAAGTCAAAAGAGAATAGCGAAATAAGTCTCAAACATGGAGAAGTAAGTTTCAAAATTAGCAGGGGTAGCAGACACAGCTTTTGGAAAGGAACCAGGAGGCATACCGTATTAACGCAAATAAGATTTAACTAACCTTTATGAAAAAACATAAAACTATGAATACAGTACTACATAAAGCGGACACAAGAGGGGATGCCAACCACGGATGGTTGCAATCTAAACACAGTTTCAGTTTTGCTAATTACCACAATCCAGAACGGATGCACTTTGGTCTTTTACGCGTATTAAACGATGATAAAGTTGCACCAGGAATGGGTTTTGGAACGCATGAGCATCAAAATATGGAAATCATTTCTATTCCTATGGAGGGTGATTTAGAACATAAGGATAGTATGGGTAATACAACGGTTATTAAATCTGGTGACATCCAAGTACTAAGTGCCGGAACAGGAATCACACATTCTGAATACAACAAGAACAAGGATAAGGATGTGAAATTTCTTCAAATATGGGTATTCCCAAAAGACAAAAATGTAACACCTCGCTATGACCAAATAACCTTGGATGTTAAAGACCGTGAAAATCAATTTCAACAAGTATTATCACCAAATCCTGAGGATTCAGGTGTCTGGATTCATCAAAATGCTTGGTTCAATATGACCAATTTAAATAAAGGTAAAGCGCTAACCTATAAACTTAATGATTCAGAAAGAAACGGTGTGTATGTATTTATCCTTAACGGAGATGCTACAATCAATAATCAACCCTTAAACAAACGAGATGGGTTTGGACTATGGGATATAGCAGCATTAGACATCAAAGCGGAGACCGATGCTGAAATCCTGTTAATGGAAATTCCAATGAATTAATAAACAATTAATTATAAATAAAAGTAAGTATAACCGTCACTAATGACACAAATTAAATTAAAAATGAAAACAGTAAAATTAACATTCGTATTTATTCTAGCATTAACACTAAACGCTTTTGCTCAGAACCCTAACAATGATCCAAGTTTGGCAGGTAAGTCCCTATTGGATGCAGATGACCACGCACTTATCTTAATTGACCATGAAGGTCAAATGGCTTTCGCAGTACAATCCATCGACATTCAAACGTTGAGAAATAATGTTGGTCTCGTAGCTGGAACCGCAAAATTATTTAACGTAAACACTATTGTCACCACGGTAGCTGAAAAGTCTTTTAGTGGGCCCTTATTCCCGGAAATTAAAGAGCACTTTGGTGATATGTCAAGATACATTGACAGAACTACGATGAACTCTTGGGAGGATAAAAGAATTGTGGAAGCAGTTAAAAAAACAGGTAAAAAGCGCATTGTGCTTGCTGGTCTTTGGACAGAAATCTGTGTAACACTTCCAGCATTATCCGCCCTTGAAGATGGATATGAAGTCTATGTGATTACAGATGCTAGTGGCGGAGTTTCAAAGGAAGCTCACGAAATGGCAATAGCCCGTATGATTCAAGCTGGTGTTGTGCCAATTACATCTATGCAATACCTATTAGAGATACATAGAGACTGGGCTAGAGCAGGTAAATATGTAGACGTTACAAACCTTGCCAAAAGATATGGTGGTGCTTATGGTTTAGGTATCGATTATATCTCAACAATGAAAGGTTGGATTAAAGAAGGTGATACAAAACACTAAATTAATTAATAGTAAAGCGCTCTATTTCAATTGTTTTAGAGCGCTTTTAAAAACAATAAAGATGAAACGGTTTATACTACTTTTAATTTCTACTGTAGCATTTATCTCTTGTAAGGAGGACGCGAAACATACAGTCGCAGCAGACCTAATTGTTACCAATGCAAAAGTAGCAATGATGGATACTAATAAAACAATTACGGAGGCAATTGCCGTAAAGGATGGCAAGGTTTTAGCGACGGGATCAAACAAAGAAATTCTAAAGCTAAAAAATGAAGGCACAAGAACCATTGATGCTAACGGCAGAACCTTAATTCCTGGTTTAAATGATTCCCATTTACATTTAACAAGAGGGGGGCGCTTCTATAATGCAGAATTACGCTGGGATGGCGTAAAATCATTAGATACAGCTTTACAAATGCTTAAGGAGCAAGCCGCGAGAACACCAAAAGGACAATGGGTAAGAGTAATCGGTGGCTGGAGTCCTTTTCAATTTGAAGAAAAACGATTCCCGACACCACAAGAAATTAATGATGCTACTGGAAACGTTCCGACCTATGTATTGTATTTATATAGTAGAGCTTGGTTAAATCAAGCAGGTTTAGATGCATTAGGTATAGATAAAAACACCATAGCCCCAGAAGGCAGTTCTTTTGAGAAAGATGCACAAGGCGATCTTACTGGTGTATTATTGGCAGAACCTAACCCAAGTATACTATATGCCCGTATAGGTGCATTACCACCATTATCGCAAAAGCAAATGGTAAACTCTACAAAACAATTTTATAGAGAATTAAATAGTCTCGGAATCACTAGTGGTATAGACGCTGGTGGTGGCGGCCATAAATTTCCTAAAGATTACACTGGAACAAAACTATTGGTAGATGCTGGTGAAATGCCAATACGTCTTTCCTATTATTTATTTCCACAAAATAAAGGAGCCGAATATGCAGAGTTTCAAGAATGGATGGCAAACAACAATGTTGGTCATAATGGCGAAATTGATTTAGATCACGGATACGAATTAGAAGGCGGCGGTGAATTTCTTGCCTGGAGCGCAGGAGATTTCGAAAACTTTTTAGCACCACAACCTTTATTGGAAGAAAGACCAACTTGGAGGCAAGACTTAAAGAATATTATACGTCTACACGTAGATAACGACTGGCCCTTTAGAATACATGCTACATATGGTGAGACTATTGCAAACATGCTAGATGTAATTGAAGAGGTGAATGAAGAAACTCATGGCAGATTAGCTTCAGAACGATGGCTATTTGACCACGCCGAAACGGTTACAGAAAACCAATTAAAACGTATTAAGGCACTCAATGGCGGTATTGCAATACAGGCCCGTATGGCATATGCTGGAGAATTCTTTGTGGAACGCTATGGCGCAGACAAGGCAAAACAAGCACCACCTGTAAAGAAAATAATGGAAATGGGCATTCCGCTTGGTGCTGGTACAGACGGTACCCGTGTAGCAAGTTATAATCCTTGGCCGGCATTATATTGGTTAGTGTCTGGAACAACAGTAGGTGGAATGCAGTTAAGTGAAACATCAAATCTTTTATCACGTGAAGAAGCATTGTACTTATATACAAAGGGTAGTGCTTGGGTATCAAAAGAAGAAAAGGTAAAAGGCACTCTTGAAAAGGGAATGTATGCAGATTTTACAATTCTATCGGAAGATTACTTCACAATACCAGAAAAACAAATCAACAATTTAAAGGCAGTTCTTACCGTAGTTGGTGGTAAAGTAGTTTATGGTGATTTGGAATATAAAGCTATGAATCCCCGATTACCTGAAGTAATCCCTAATTGGTCACCGGTTAAATATTATGGTGGCTATCAAAATAAGTAAATCAATAATTAATTTTTAAATAGTAAACAAAAATGGAAACAGTAGTAAAAACAAAATGGAACATAGATCCAGCACACTCTGAAATCAGCTTTAAAGTTAAACATATGATGATTTCAACATTGACTGGTTCGTTTCAAGATTTTAAGGCCTCGGTAGCAACCGACAATGACAACTTCGTTAATGCCGATTTTAATTTCACAGCTAACGTTGATTCTATCAATACAAAAAATAGCGATAGGGATGCACATTTAAAATCTGATGATTTCTTTAATACAGAGGCTTATCCAGAAATGACCTTTAAGTCAACATCTTTTGATGGTAATAGCTTAATTGGTGACTTAACGATTAGGGATGTCACAAAAGAAATTTCTTTGGATGTAGATTTCAACGGTGTTGCGGTAGATCCTTATGGTCAAACCAAAGCGGGTTTTGAAATCACAGGAAGCATTAACAGAAAAGATTTTAATCTTACCTGGAGTGCCGTCACAGAAGCAGGTAGTATCGTGGTAAGCGATACTATCAAATTAATTGTAGACCTACAATTTATAAAAGAGTAGTTTTTGATTAAGTAGTAGTGTTTATCGGGCTGATGATGTTTTTCATTGGCCCATTTTTAAAATGAAAAATTTATAAAATGAAATCAATAGCAATACTAACAGATAAGGACAAAAGTCTTTTAATTTTTAGGATGTTGGCCGCCTTTGCTATAATAAAAGCGCACGGTATACCTAAAATACTTCACTTTCAGGAAACCTTGCAACACATTCCGGATCCTTTAGGTTTAGGATCAACATTTAGTGCATATTTTGCAATTTTTACCAATGTACTTTGCGCAATTTTGGTAGCTCTAGGGCTATTTACCAGAGCAGCGGCATTTTTTATTCTTTCATTGACACTTACCGGATTGTTAGTCATACATTTTAATGATTCAGCAAAGCTTCAAGACGCTCCATTAATTTACTCCATTGTCTTTGGCTATATAGCTTATATAGGCGCTGGAAAATACAGCTTGGATTATAAATTAAAGGCTCGCAATAATGAAAACTAAAGTAACACTAGCCTTATTACTTTTAATGAGCGGCATGAGTCTATCGCAAAATAGAGATTTTAACCTTTTAAGGCAGAATGATAAGATAGATGCTTCAAATAATATTCAATCAAAAAAAACCTATCACCAATTTAAATATATACCGCTATCAAATCACACGTCACTATCGTTTGGAGGTAGTTGGCGATTTCAATATGAATCTTTCATTAACGAACAATTTCAAAAGAGTCCAAATCAAGATATTCTTTGGTATTTAAATAGAGTAATGCTGCATGCTCACTTAAGAGTTAAGGATAAATTCCAAGTATTTGCAGAAATCAATAGTAGCTTAATTGGGGATAAAGATAATCCAAGTCCAGTAGATAAAGATGCACTTTCAATTAATCAAATATTTTTTAATTATAAGATATCCCATAAATGGTCTTTCGGTATAGGGAGACAAAATTTAATATTTGGCAGTGGCAGACTTGTAGATGCAAGAGAAGGTCCCAATGTAAGAAGAGCATTCGATTTGGCACAAATAAATTTTAGGGATAACAAATTTTCGGCAAAAGGTTTTTTCGCAATTCCTGTAGAACCTCGTCCTAAAGCTTTTGATAATGATTTTTTAGAATTTGATGAAACCTTTACAGGATTATATACAACCACAAGATTTAATAGATTAAATAATCTAGATCTTTATGCATTCTACCAGAAAGATGATAATGTTACCTATAACAATGGAAATGAAAATGAAAGGCGTACTTCTGTAGGAGCAAGATATTTTGGTGCCTACAAATCATGGACTTATAATAATGAATTGGTGTATCAATTTGGTGATTTTGGAAATCAAAACATCCATGCGTGGACCATGTCTTTCCAATTTGAAAAGAAAACAAAGCTTAGCAATCATATTTTCAATTCAGGTTTAAAAACTGAAATCATAAGTGGCGATAAAGAGTTTAATGACAACACCTTAAATACTTTTGATGCACTTTACCCAAGAGGCGCCTATTTTGGAAGGGTAGCACGTTTTGGACCTTCAAACTTAATTGATATACATCCTTACATCAATACTAATTTTAACAAGTTGTTTATTGAATTTGATTATGATGTTTTTTGGAGATATTCAGTAAACGATGGTGTTTATAATGCTGCTTTACTTTTGGAGTACCCAAATACGAACAATGAAAGATTCATTGGCCAGCAATTAGGTACTATAATTAGTTATAAAATAAACAAACATATCAACCTCGAATTTGAAAGTAACATCATTTTTCCAGGAGCGTTTTTAAAGCAATCCAATCAAGGCGACACTTTATATCACTTCGTATTTACGACCGAAATACTATTCTAAAACAGATGAATAAGCGAATGTTATCTGTAAGCCGAAAAACAAAATCATAAAAAATATGAACGTCTTTTTTTAAATAACTAAGTACAGATATAAATATAAAACATATTAAAATGAAGAATTCAAAAATAGTGACAGTACAAATTCTTAACGCTTTTGCTGAAAACGGCAAAGGGGGTAATCCAGCAGGTGTGGTTTTAAATGCTGATAAATTATCTGATAAAGATAAACTTGAGATTTCCAAAAAAGTGGGGTTATCAGAAACCGCATTTGTTTCAAAATCAAAAACGGAGGACTTTAAATTAGATTTCTTCACGCCAAACAAACAAATAGCGCATTGTGGGCACGCCACAGTTGCCACCTTTTCATATTTAAAACAATTAGGTGCTTTAAAGAATAATAGTTCTTCAAAAGAAACCATAGATGGAAAACGAAAAATAGAAATGATTGGAGACCATGCATTTATGGAACAGCTGGCTCCCAAATATGTTGATGTTAGCCATAAAGATAGTGTAATGCTAAAATCACTGGGATTAAAGAAAAGCGACCTAATACCCAATGCGCCCATTCAATTGGTAAATACTGGAAACTCATTTATATTGATTCCCGTTAAAAGCAAAGAAATTTTAAAAAATATAGTTCCAGATTTTAACTTGATCAACGAAATTAGTGAAGCATTTGATTTAATTGGTTACTATGTATTTTCTACCAATATGGACAATACTGAATATGATGCTACTTCAAGAATGTTTGGTCCGCGTTATGGAATATTAGAAGAGGCAGGGACAGGAATGGCAGCTGGACCACTTGGATGTTATTTATTTGATACTTTAAAAATTAATAAAAGCTCTTTTCATATTCAACAAGGGAAGTATATGAATGAGCCTTCACCAAGCTGTATCATTGTGAACTTACGAATCGATAAAGGTGAAATTAAGGGTTTGATGGCTGGTGGAAAAGGAGTACTAAATAAACAAATAGAAATAGAAATGAATAACTAAAAACTGCATATAAGACCTAATAAAACTAAATAGCGAATTAGATACCTACCTAATCGCTATTTAGTTTTAAGGAAATCAAGAACTAGTAAAATTTGATTTCTACACACCTTCTTTTCTCTTATTACTATATAAGTTTCCGATTGCTCAAAATCACTAAAGTCATTATATAAATAATAACAATAGCAAAGGGAATTGCCACAAACCTGTCCTCAGGGAACACATACCAAAGACTAAGCACTAAAATAGTTCTTGTTATGGCATGAAAAACACCAACCCAATGTTTAATAATCCAAGAAAAAGGTAGCCACATGGTTCCTGTTAAAATACCTACTGTTAGTGGCAAGGATGTATAGTCCAGCATAAAAAAAGGAATCGCAATGGCATAGACTAAAACCGCTTGTCCTACCGTGAATAAAAACAATGTATCAAAGTCATTTTTTGACTTTGTTTTGTCAAGAAAATTTTCTCCTGTAAATTTTGAAATAAATAAAGCTAAATAAACAATACTTCCTGTCCCGATAAAAAGCACCCAAACCGTGATTCTATCTGGAAATAATAGTCCTGAAACACAAACCAACAACCAAGCTATTAGTCCAGAAAGTGGTGTTGCTAAAAATTTTCTCTTAATAAATTCGGCACGTTGTTCTTCTAATGTTTTCATTCATTAAGTTATTCTCATTAATTGTTGTAACTGGTTTTCCTTAAATACTATCTGTATTTTTCTCTATTGCAATTCTTAGAAAAAGAAAAGATAAAAGTCCGGTCGCAATTGAAAACCACCGCTCAAAAGAGTTGGTAGCCATTAAATTTCCAATGGTATTTAATAAAAAAAAGATAAATATAATCCACATTGCAATTCTTGCAACACCTATTAGTTTTGGCAGGTTTAACATCTTCGATCTAACTAGTAAAAGAAAAAAGAATACGCTAGAAGTTAATAATGAGACTATTTCAAAATTTAATAATTGTGTTACTGACTTCATTTTACCGCCCCATAAAATATCGATTGGTGCATAATCAAAAAAGAGTATTCCGAACAAAATATACAAATGAAATAGTATCAGCATTCCTATTAAGAATAAACTCAACCATACAGCAATATTAAAATTGATTATTTTTTTCATGTCATCCAAAATAGTTTACTTGATTACTACTCTTCTTTTCTAAAAGAATCAAAATTTGCTCTAAAGAAGTTGCTTAACTTTTTACAAGTTGGTCACTTAAAATGGACCTTAGCTCATCAGACCATAAAATAGAGTAATGGCCTAAATTATCAAGTTCAACGATTTCACTTTGTACAAAAGATTGATTAACTTCTCTTGCACCCTCAATGGGTAATACTTTATCTGATTTTGCATGTACAATGATTGCTTTTTCAACATTGGTAAGCTCGCTGCAATATGTTACCATATTCAAATTATCAATATTTTCATTTACATCTTGTTCAATTTTGGAAATGAGTTTTTGAGTAACAAGTTGGCTCAATCTAAATTTTGTAGCCATCTCATCAATTCTATTTTTAAAATTATTTGGTGTGGTAACCATTAGCCATAGCTTAAGATTAATCTCAGGACTCAATCTCAATACCCTAGCCACATTTACGCTACCAAAAGAATGACTTATTACTAACTCTGGTTTGTCATTTTTAAAATGTGAAATCAAAATCTTTGAAAATTCAAACATGTTGGTTTTTCCATGAGAACTTTTTCCATGAGAACTTTTTCCGTGCGAAGGTGCATCAATTGAAATGACTCTATATTTTGCCTCCAACAAAACAGGAATCAAGGACGCAAAATTGCCTGTTTGCCCTTCCCAGCCGTGAACAAGATATACTATCTTATCATTTTCACTTCCCCATTCATAACGCATTAAAGAAAATCCTTTATAGTCCAAAACTTCCTTTTGAGCAGAAACTAGCATTTTTTCTTCATGCTCAATTAGCTTGTGCTTCCTTGGATGAGACATGTATTTATAGATTTTCCTTGAGATTAAATTAGGAAATAAATATTGGACGTGTTTGATCATTTTTATACTACTTAAAATTCAATTATTTTGGTTTATGATAAAGTGAATTTCCCTATTCTTTATAAAAAAAGCGTTATCCAAATTGATCTTGAAACTCTAAAATTAATTGTACTGGTTAAAATGGCTATGGTGGATATTATAATAAAAACACTTAAAGGAGGCATATCTGCAAATGCCCAAAAAACAACAAGACTTATTATCATTTGTATCACGGAAAGACCATAACTCACAAACATAGCTCCAAAGAAGAAACCAGTTTCTCTTTCAAATTTATAGTTACATTCATTGCAGTGATTGTTCATTCTAGGAATATCAAAAAACAGAACATTTCCTTTATTA
>Ga0209948_1000032_pt1 | contig 41803 bp, 39 predicted proteins | sample SalPonR2_C_D2_MG_FD_185709 | JGI IMG/M metagenome (GOLD analysis project Ga0209948, IMG submission 185709) | Salt pond soil microbial communities from South San Francisco under conditions of wetland restoration - Salt Pond MetaG R2_C_D2_MG... ... | reverse complement strand
AGCTCAGGAATTGCTAGAACACCTTTCCGTTAAAGTGGCCATTAGCACTACAGGAAAATCGAAGGGTAAAATTACCATTCCATTTCATTCAGAAGAAGAATTCAAGCGAATTAAAAAGCTGATTACCGGTGCATAAACTCCTTCTGTTTTTTTTTATCTGCGTGTTTTCCATTGGCTTATGTAAAGCACAAGAAACTCGTGAACCTGCTAATCAAGAGGTAGATAGTTTATCAAAAAACTTAAAGAATGAGAATATTGTCCTCCTAGACTCCCTAATAGCGAGCAAGGAGGCCATAAATCCATTAGCTCCTAGCAAGGCAGCCTTCTACTCCGCCGTACTTCCTGGTTTAGGACAGATTTACAACAAAAAATATTGGAAAGCCCCTATAGTGTGGGGTGCATTAGGCGGAACGATTTATGCCTACTCTTGGAATAATAATAATTATCAAAGATTCCGAACTGCTTTCAAAAGAAGGCAGGCTGGTTTTACAGATGATGAATTTTATGACCTAAATGGCGATAACGAACCAGGTTCCCCACCAGATTTGGATACTGGAGATTTAGAAAGTCAACAAGAGAGATTTCAAGAAAGCAGAGACTTGATGCTAGTGCTTACCATTGCTGTATATGCGTTGAATATTATTGATGCGAATGTGACTGCACACCTAAAACAATTTAACGTAGATGACAATCTAAGCTTTGATTTTGAGCCTTACTTGGACTTAAATCCAATAACGAATAATCCAAATTACGGAATGGCCTTAACCATAAAATTTTAAACATGAAGATTGCACTCTTTGGTTACGGTAAAATGGGACAGCTAATTGAACGAATAGCGCTGGAGAAGAAGCATAAAATTGTTGCCAAAATAGATACGGACACACAAGATATCGACTTTAGCATTATTGATGTGGCAATAGACTTTAGCATGCCAGAAGCGGCCTTCAAAAATATTACCAAATGCCTTGAAAACAACACCCCAGTAATCTCAGGAACTACGGGATGGCTGGATAACTATGCCGATGCAGTGGCACTTTGCAAAGAAAAACAGGGTGCTTTTATATATGCCTCTAATTTTAGCCTAGGCGTAAATATTTTTTTTGAACTTAATTCCCATCTTTCCAAAATGATGAGAGGTCTAGATACCTACGAAGTGGCTATCGAAGAAATACATCACACCCAAAAATTAGATGCACCAAGCGGCACGGCAATTACCTTAGCGGAGGATATCATCATAAATTCTGATTTTGAATCATGGAAACTAAATGAAAAGACACCGGGCCATATTCCCATTACGTCCAAAAGAATTGGAACTACACCGGGCACACATACAGTGCAGTATTCCAGTTTGGTAGATGATATTAGCATAAAACATACCGCTCACAATAGAGAAGGATTTGCAAACGGTGCAGTCGTTGCCGCTGAGTGGATTATTGGAAAAACAGGTGTTTTCACTATGCGAGATGTGTTAAACCTTGGTTAAAAAAAGTAACAATTTAAAGATAAGACTACTAATGTCACATAGTACGTATTTGAAAAACAATACGCGAATGTCATTGGTTTAAATAAAAACAATAGCACTATGAACGGTACACAATGGATTCTATTTATACTCCTGGTACAGGTCGTCCATTTTTTAGGAACTTGGAAGTTATATGTGAAGGCAGGTAGGAAGGCTTGGGAAGCCGCTGTACCTATTTATAATGCCGTAGTTTTGATGCAAATCATCAATAGGCCTAAATGGTGGGTGGTTCTACTATTTATTCCTATTATCAATTTGCTTATGTTTCCGGTTATTTGGGTGGAAACCATTCGAAGTTTTGGCAGAAATAGTACCTTGGAATCTTGGTTGGTTATCTTTACATTGGGCTTCTACATCTATTATGTGAATTATGCCTTGGACGTAAACTATATAGAAGATAGAAGCTTGCATCCCAAGACCGCTATGGGAGAATGGGTGAGCTCTATTGTATTTGCGGTGGTAGCAGCTACACTTGTACACACCTATTTTATTCAACCATATGTTATTCCAACGGGGTCATTGGAAAGGACACTACGTGTAGGCGATTTCCTTTTTGTTAGTAAATTCCATTACGGTGCGAGAACCCCAATGACTACGGTTGCAGCGCCTATGGTACATGACACCCTACCCGTTATTGGTGTACCCTCCTATCTTAACAAACCGCAACTTCCCTATTTTAGGCTTCCTGGTTTTACAAAGGTAGACCGCAATGATATTGTGGTTTTTAGTTGGCCTGCCGATACGGTACGGCGCTTCTTTAAACGGGAAGCTGGGGTCAAAAAACCCATAGATAAAAAATCTAATTATGTAAAACGTTGCGTTGGTATCCCAGGAGACTCTCTTGAAGTACGCAATGGGTATGTGTTAGTGAACGGAAAACAATTGGAACTGCCAGGGAGCGCCAAACCCCAGTTCGACTATACAATTTATAGTAATAAAGGTGTTTCTTCACGATTATTGGATAAAATTGGAGTGACCGATTTTACCAGAAAATACCTATCCAACCCTTTAAACCAAAAACAGGCGCAAGCCATAAATCAATATCTACTTGGCTATAATCAAGGTGAAAATGGCCAGTTAGAATTATTTACAAAGAGTTCAGGTATTCCTCCAGCAACTATCAAAAACCTAGGACTATCCTTACGAGAGGTAACAGATAGAGAACGGATTGCGCCATTAACTGCGGATATGGTGACTATGTTAAGAAATGACACCAGTATAGATTCGGTAGTTCAAAATACAACGCCAAAAGGCATGCGTGGGACCAATCTATTTCCGCAAAGTCCAGATTACCCTTGGAACTATAGCCAACTCGGCCCAATTTACATTCCTAAACAAGGGGCTACAGTTGACCTCAGTCTAAAGACACTTCCGCTTTACAAAAAAATTATCAGAGAGTATGAAGGGAATACGGTCAGTGTTTCCGGAAACCAAATAAAGATTAATGAGCAGATTGCCAATTCCTATACCTTTAAACAGGATTACTATTGGATGATGGGAGATAATAGGGACCACTCGGAAGATAGCAGGGCTTGGGGCTATGTACCAGAAAACCATATTGTGGGAACTCCTATTTTTATATGGATGAGTTTTGATAACTTTACGGAGAATATTAGTAATTGGAGACCACGATGGAACCGCATTTTCACCACCGTAAACGGGGAAGGTGAGCCGCAATCCTACTTCAAATACTTTTTGATACTACTGGTAGCTTACTTTGTGGGAAGCTGGTTTTGGAAGCGTAAAAAATCCAACGAAGCATAATCATGACTATCCTATATCCGGCCTATTTTCCCAATATTGCATTTTTTGCCGCTTTCGTACAAAGGGATGATATTATTTGGGAAACACAAGGTAATTATCAAAAACAGACTTTTAGAAATAGGACGTATATCTGCAACGACAGAGGAAAGCATATACTCAGTGTTCCCATTTCCCACGTTGGTCAAAGCAATGGAAAACAACGTAACAAGGATGTGCGAATAGATAACAGCTATCCATGGCAACGTCAACATTGGCGTACGTTAGAAACGGCCTATAGAACATCTCCCTTCTTTGAGTTTTATGAGGATGAAATACAACCGCTGTTCGATACTAATTTTGAATACCTGATGGACTTTAACCTCAAAACCATAGAGACCATTTGCGACTGCCTTCAGTTGGAGATGCCAACTGCACAAACAAAAACCTTTACTTTTGGCAGTGAAACCGAAATAGACTACCGGCACTTGATCAGTGTAAAGAATACTATTACGTTATCCCAAGCAGAATATGTACAAGTATTTGGAGATAGACATGGTTTTATTTCCAATTTAAGTATCCTTGACCTTTTATTCAACTTAGGGCCACAGACTATCCCCTATTTAAAAGAGGCGAAACTCTCGTTAGACAATGTTTAGGTTTCTATTCCACTATGGCATTCACTTTATTGTTCCGTTATTCATTGCCTATTTCTTTTTTAAGGAACAGCGACTGAAAGCAGCGCTCATTCTATTGGCCGGAATAATTTTAGATATAGATCATATCCTAGCAACACCTATTTTTGATGATATGCGATGTAGCATCAACTTCCACCCCCTACATTCCTATTGGGCTATCGGTGTTTATGTTCTTCTTACAGCACTAAAAACTACGCGTATATGGGGTATAGCGTTCTTGCTACATATGTTGGCCGATGTCGTAGATTGCTTATTTATCGGAAGTGATTTTAATTGATGCCATTATAGGTTCATGGTCGGAAAGGTCTATATCATAATTCTGATGTGAAACCACTTCAAAGGAGGGGTCCACAAGAATATAGTCGATACGAAAAGAAAAACGCCAAAAGTTAATAGTAGTACCAAAACCATTTCCCTTTTCCAAAAAGGTATCTTTATAATCACCTTTTAACTTAAAATAGACATTAGAAAATTGATTATTATTGAAATCTCCTGAAATAATATTTTTAAACGGACTAGAATCCAAATGATTACGTACAACTTCCGCTTGCTCTTGTTGCTTTTTAAACGCGTTTCTAAGTCGTGCAAAGAGTTTGTCCGAACGTTCACGTTTTATACTCCTAGGCCGTATATTTAGCGACTGTAAATGTAGATTGTATACCCTCAAGGTATCCTCCTTATAAACAATATCACTATAAATCGCACTGTTGGCACTGTTGGCAAATGTAATTACACCAGAATTTAAAATTGGATATTTAGAATAAACGGCCTGCAGCACCCCACTCCTTGCTACACCTGACAGATAATCTACAAAACGATATGGATATTCGGTAAAATAGTCTTCCCCTATTTTTCTATAATCAAACTCTTGAAAGGATACGATATCGGGTGCTTGATCACTAACGAATTTAACAATACTATCACCCGCGGTACTGCCCCAAACATTCTCCTTGCTACTGAAAAACAAACTATTGTATGTCATAATCTTCAAAGTCCCATCTTCGGATACCGGTCTGGATTCCCCCTTTAACATTACAAAGGAACCCATGGTGAAATACCAACAAAATAGTATAGTAGCAGATAGCAAAAACCGAACACTTTTTCGAAACACCCAATAGAGCACAAAAAGCACGTTACCAAACACCAATAGAGGAACGGATAAACTTAAAAATGCCAGACTTGGATCATCGATGTAGGGGGAGACACAGGATACCAATAAAGCTAATGCGAATCCTAAATTAAAGTAATGGACAAAACGATTGAGAAAAGTCAACTTCCGCATAGGTGTTAGTCCTCCTTACCGGCTTGGAACAAAAAATCCTTTTCAGCTTTGGATAAGCTCTCGTAACCAGATTTGCTTATTTTATCTAAAATTGCATCGATTTTCTTTTGGTTTGTTTGCTTATCATATTGTGCTTTCGTAGTGGTGGCCGAACCACCTCTTTTGTTCTTGTAAACGGTTTTTAAAGGTGCTTTCTTTTCACTGCGTTTAAACATATTAACAACGGAATCCAAAAATCTTGAAAACCCGGCACCTATGTCGGTTCCGTTCACCAACTGCCTTGCATACCAGTAGCCCAATAATGCCCCACCTAAATGCGCTAAATGTCCGCCTGCATTGCCACTTGCCGGTAACTGAATTAAATCCATCAACACCACAAACGCCCCTATGTACCATAGTTTAACATTAAAGAAAATCAGCCGTACTTCTTGGTTGGGTATGTATGCACAAATAAAAATCAAGATAGCGCTTGCACCAGCTGAAGCTCCAATTAAATAAGCGTTGACATTAAAAAAAGCAGGGAATATATTATAGCCCAAAAAGAAAAAGAGTCCTCCCATAATCACGCCAAGGAGGTATACATTTAAAAAACGTTTTGCATCAAAGAGGTTTAAAAATATGCGCCCTACAAAATAGATAAGCAGCATATTCCAAAAAAGATGACCAAATCCACCATGAAAGAAAGAATAGGTAATAATGGACCAAGGCTGCAGCAAAAAGTCAAAAAAGTCTTTAGGCAACTCAAACCACTGTACAATACTATTGCTGGACAGCTGCAATAAAAAAGTAGATAAACGTTCGACTATAAATATGAGCACATTTATGGCGATAAGCTTTTCTGCTATGGATAACCTGCTAAATTGATATTTTAAATTTCCTTGCGTCATCTGCTAATCCCATCTATTATTATTAAACTGATTTTTCTTCCAGTACCACATCATCAAAAATCCAAAGAGTGCTCCACCAATATGGGCGAAATGCGCAATTCCTTGACCAAACATACTATATCCCGTAACTCCTGAAAACAAATCCAATCCTATTAAAACAGGAATAAAATACTTTGCTTTTACAGGAACGGGAATAAACAAAAGAAACAGCTCACTGTTCGGATATGACATCCCAAAGGCCACCAATATACCATAAATAGCACCAGAAGCACCAACGGCAGGAGTATTATAAGCACTCAAAAAGTTATCTATAGTAGATTTTCCTGCAATCTCGTACCAGCCAGGACTATATTGTCCACCAGATATAATTTCCATTACGCTACTTTCCGAAATCCCCGAATCTACAAGTGCCGACATGCCTGCGTTAAAATGATAATAATTAACACCAGTATGTATTAGTGCTGCACCCAAACCTGCCGAAAAATAAAAGAAAAAAAACTTATTCCTTCCCCACATTTGTTCCAAGGGTGTACCAAAGGCCCATAGCGCGTACATATTGAATAGAATATGCATAAAACCACCATGCATAAACATATGGGATAGTATTTGCCAAAGTCCAAAATTTTCGTTCCTAGGGAACCAAAGCGAGAACCATTGGTACATCATATCCCCATACAACTGGGTCGCAATAAAGAATAAAACATTAATAATCAATAAATGCTTAATCGCATCTGTTAGTCTACCCATCTATATAAATTTTCTATCAATATCATTTTCGGTGATTGTCACGTACGTCCGTTTATTAAACGGACTCAACGTAGTTTCCTTACAAGCAAACAAATCGTTTACCAAGGCAAGCTGGGACCTATGGTCTAAAAACTCACCTGTTTTAACAGATAGCGTTTTGGATAAGGTTTTGGCCAACATGTCACTCTGCGAAAAACTATCGGCAGATATTTCCATTTGAAAATCAGATATTAGTTGTTCCATAATCATTTGAACTTCACTTTCAACAACCAGTACCGGTACTCCCTTTACTTCTACAGTTTCAACGCCTATATCACCAAAAACAAAACCTACAGCACAAAGATTGTCTTTTATCTCTATTAAAATTTCCAATTCGGTCTTCGAAAATGATAAGGAAAGCGGAAACAACAGCTGCTGGCTTACCGCCTCTTTTATGGTGATATTTTTAAGAAAATTTTCGTAAAGCACACGTTGATGCGCCCTACTTTGGTTTATAACTACCATACCCGATTTTATAGTTGTTATAATATACTTTTTACGCAACTGAAAGGTAGTGGTCACCTGACCTCCCTGATCCTTTTCTGAATCAAAAATAGTGCTATTTATCTCTTCTGATTCTAAGGCGATGGTACTTGGTCTAAATTCTCGCTTGTTTACATTCAACCCTTCATAAAGGTTTTCCCAACCCTTAGCACTTGTCTTAGTATACGTTCCGCCATGAGATGCCTTGCGAGTTTCCTCCTTAAACGGATTAAAACCGGCATCAACAGATACACTTGGTGAGGTTACTCGCTTGTTCTGGTACGCATAAGGTGTATCTAAATTTTGATTTTGTTCAAAATCTATAGCGGGAACCACATTAAACTGACCCAAACTATGCTTAACGGCGGATTTTAGATAGGCATATAAGGTATGTTCGTCATCAAATTTAACTTCGGTCTTTGTTGGGTGAATATTAATATCTATCGTACCTGGGTCTACTTCCAAGTTCAAAAAGTAACCGGGATGTGTACCAGGTTTGATTAAGCCTTCAAAAGCACCAAGAATTGCATGATGCAGATAGGGACTTTTTATAAATCGATTATTGGCAAAGAAAAACTGCTCTCCCCTACTCTTCTTCGCAAACTCAGGTTTTTGAACAAAACCAGAGATGCGTACAACTTGAGTATCTTCGCTAACAGGTACTAACTTCTCGTTCGCCTTTCTCCCGAATATGTTAACAATTCGCTTTCTAAAATCGTTGGAAGGCAGAATAAACACTTCACTACCGTTATTATAGTATTGAAATGAAATTTTAGGATGTGCCAACGCCACCCTATGAAATTCATCAGTAATGTGACGGTACTCTACCTGATTTGATTTTAGAAAATTTCTTCTTGCTGGTATGTTGAAGAATAGATTCTTAACAAGCATGGAAGTTCCTTTGGGAACAACAGCTACCTCCTGACTACTAATTTTACTACCTTCTATTTTAATGTGGGTACCAACTTCATCTGAATCGGTTTTTGTCATCATCTCCACATGGGCAATGGCAGCAATAGAGGCCAACGCTTCTCCGCGAAAGCCTTTGGTACTTAAGTTAAAAAGGTCTTCTGCCTTTTCAATTTTGGAAGTGGCATGGCGTTCAAAACTCAACCGCGCGTCGGTGACACTCATTCCTTTGCCATTATCGACAACCTGAATCAGGGTTTTTCCTCCATCCTTTACAATGAGTTTAATTTCCGTTGCTCCGGCATCAATCGCATTTTCCAATAATTCCTTAACGACCGACGATGGACGCTGTACCACTTCGCCAGCAGCAATTTGATTTGCTACATGGTCCGGTAAAAGTCTAATAATATCAGCCATTATTAGGAAAAGAATATGGTGAGGTCAAAATCAATGATGTACAAAAAAATAAAGACCAATACAGCTAATATGATGGCCATTCGTATTTTTAGACTGCGGTCCCCTTCTCTTCGGGTATCTTCAACCGCATTTGTAATCTTATTTTTTAAACCGCGCTGATTACTTAACGTACTTCTGAACTTATCAAACTTATGTTCCAGTTTGTAAGGATTTCCCTTACCCTTATCATCGTAGTATCTGGGACTATAGTCGTACCTTCTATTTCTACGCAATCGCGTTATTTTACTCAACATTCCCATAGCATCAAAGTTACTTAAAAAGCAAAAACTGGCCGTATAAAGAAATGCCAAAATTTGTTAACAGTGCCGAGCAGGGAAAATTCTAATTGTAAAATTAAAAATGAGAAGGAAAATATACACAATCATATAGGAATTTACACTCCCAAAGCTGCCATTTTTATAGCGGCAATAGCCGCTTCTGCTCCTTTGTTACCATGTTTGCCGCCACTACGATCAATCGCCTGCTGCAAATTATTATCGGTAAGAACACAAAAAATTACCGGTACATCGGTCTGAACGTTCAAGTCCATGATACCCTGTGAAGTTGCGCTACATACGAAATCAAAATGTTTGGTTTCGCCCTGTATCACACTTCCTATGGCAATGATAGCATCAAAACCACCTTGCTGTATCATTTTTTTACAACCATAGGTAAGCTCAAAACTACCAGGAACGTTCCAACGCACAACATTATCCTTTAACGCGCCGCAGTCGCTTAGCGCTTCAATGGCTCCTTTATACAGGCCCTCGGTAATCTTTTGATTCCATTCAGAAACAACAATCCCAAACCGATATTTTTTCGCGTTTGGGATTGTTGTTTTATCGTATGCTGATAAATTTTTATTCGCCGTTGCCATTATGCGCCAGCTTTTGCCATACCAATAAGAGCATCTATGGATGTGGCTACCTCAGAATCGGAGAACTCCTCTTTTATGCGTTGGAAAAAGCCTAATGCCTTGGATTTATCTCCCATATCCAAAGCCGTAACACCAGCTTTGTATAAAAACTTAGGCGTAGTGTACGCATTGTTACTATGAGCAGCTGCAGCTTCATAATACCCTAAGGCATCAGAAGGCTGTTCTAATTGCATAAACGCATCGCCCAAACCACCTTTTGCCAGTGCGCCAAGAATTTCATCATCAGAATTAAAACCTTCTAAGTAATCGATTGCCTCCTGGTATTTATTCATGTTCAAATATGCCATACCCGCAGAATAGCTTGCTAAATTAGCCGCTTTGGTACCACTGTATTCTTCCATTATGTCCAAAAAACCATACTTACCTTCAGCACCTTCTAAGGCCAATGTAAACAAGGAGTCTTTGGCTGTTGTACTAGCTAAAGCTTGGTCAAAATATTGTTGTGGATAGTACATTTCGTTTGCAGCGCTAGTCTCTTTTGGTTTTTGTACAAACTGTACATATGCCAAATAGCCTAATACGCCTATAGCGACGACACCAATAATGCCTAAAATATAATTTTGGTTTTTAGACACCCACTCCTCTGACCTGGAAGCTCCTTCATCTAAGCTACTGAAAACCTCTGCGGTTGTGCTTTCTTGCTCATCAAACTCCTGAATTTCAGCCTTAGTTTGTGGTTTAAACCCTCTTTTCTTATATGTTGCCATCTCAAATTTTATTGGTCGCGCAAAAATAAAGTTTTTATTGAAATCCCATAGCGTATTTATTCGTTATTTTTGAATTATTCAGGTGAAATAGAGCTATCCAAATCAAAAATTCGGTAAATTTTAATGTTTCTCAAAACAGTATCCCTTCTTAATTATAAAAATTTTGAGTCAAAGGACTTATCTTTTGATTCAAAGATCAATTGTTTTGTGGGTGATAACGGCAAAGGAAAAACCAACATCCTAGATGCTATTTACCACCTCTCTTTTGGCAAAAGCTATTTTAATCCTATTGCATCACAAAACATTAAGCACGGAGAAGACTTCTTTGTTGTGGAAGGGCTTTTTGAAAAAGAGGAGCGGGAAGAAAAGATTGTTTGTAGTTTAAAACGGAACAATAAAAAAATCATTAAGCGAAATGGAAAGGTGTACGAACGCTTTGCTGATCATATTGGGCTTTTACCCTTAGTTATTATTTCGCCAGCAGACCGTGACCTTATTTCGGAGGGTAGTGATGTTCGACGTAAATTTATGGATGGAGTCATCTCCCAATCGGACAAAGGATATTTACAGTCATTGATTAATTACAACAAAGTACTATCTCAACGCAATGCGCTCTTAAAATACTTTGCCGCCAACCACACCTTTGAGATGGCTACGTTGACTATCTATAATGAACAGCTTCATACCTATGGGTCCGAGATATACGCCAAACGAAGTGATTTTCTTAAAAAGTTTATTCCAATTTTCAAAACCCAATACAAGGCCATTACGGGAAATACGGAAGATGTAGATTTAAAGTACGATAGCAAGCTTCACCTTTACGACACAGCTAGTCTCCTGGAGAAAAATCTGGACAGGGACAGGGCATTGCAATACACCAGTGTAGGTATTCATAAAGATGACCTCAGCTTTACCATAGCAGGGTATCCCATTAAAAAATTTGGAAGTCAGGGGCAGCAGAAGTCTTTTTTAATCGCTTTAAAATTTGCACAGTTTCACTTTATGCAAGAAATTTCTAAAACAACACCTATTTTACTCTTGGACGATATTTTTGACAAATTGGATGAACATAGGGTAGCACATATCATTACACTGGTAAATAATGAAAATTTTGGTCAGATATTCGTTAGCGATACCCATGCGGACAGAACCGAAAATGTGGTAAAAAAGATACATCAATCCTACAAAATATTTAAACTGTAACTATGAACCGTTTCTTCTTCTTTTTAAGCTTTCTATTAGTAGCCGCATGTACTACGGTAAGCAAAGAAAGACTCGTTATGCTTAATGGATACTGGGAAATAGAACGGGTAGAATTCCCTAATGGGGGGCAAAAAGAATATAAGATGAACACTACTGTAGATTTTATACAGGTAGAAGGTCTAAAAGGATATCGTAAAAAAATGAAACCGAGATTTGACGGGAATTACGAAACATCGGATGATGCGGAATCCTTTGAAATTGCGGTTGAGGAAGATACCTACACCCTAAACTACAAAAACGACCTTAGCGCCTGGAAGGAAACACTAACGGCCATAAGCGAAGATAACTTTTCCGTTCAAAATGAGGACGGTATATTATACCATTACAAACGTTTTGAACCTATTAAAATAAACCCCTAATATGGCAAAACGACAAAACGACAACTTGAATATGAAAGAGGCGCTATCTGCATTTATTCAAAAAAACAAGCTACAGGGCGGTATGGATAAAGTAGATGCACGTGCAGCTTGGGCTCGGCTCATGGGAAACGGCGTGAACAATTATACGACAGCTGTTGAACTCAAAAACGATACACTATATGTTTCTCTCTCTTCCTCTGTACTTAGAGAAGAACTTAGTTTAGGTACTTCTAAAATTATCAACATGTTAAATGAAGAACTTGGAAAAAACCTAATCAAAAAAATTGTCCTTCGCTGAGTGGTCGTATTAGCATCAATTTTAATCGAAACTAAAACACCTGTAATAGCATCTCTTTTCACTTTTAAATCAAATTGACCTTCAGTTTAAATTTCTACCAGTCTGATCTAAGATAATACCTTCTATAGCTATCGACTTGGCAGAAGTTTATATCATATAATATTTTACGTATTAAAACAAAAAAACCGACTCACAGTAAGTGAATCGGTCTTTACTACATTTTTAACTTCATCTGATTAATAAATTTCCCGTCCTGAAAAATGAAAGGCACCTTCTATGGCAGCATTTTCATCACTATCAGAACCATGAACAGCATTCTCGGCGATATCTGTTGCAAACATTTTACGAATCGTACCTTCCGCAGCCTCTGCAGGATTGGTAGCACCAATTAATGCTCTAAAATCTTCAACAGCATTTTCTTTTTCTAAAATAGCTGCGACAATAGGTCCTCTGGTCATAAATTCCACCAACTCTCCAAAAAAGGGTCGTTCCTTATGCACAGCGTAGAATTCCTGAGCATCTCTAAGACTCAACTGTGTGTATTTCATAGCTACAATCTTAAATCCGGATGCGGCTATTTTTTCTAATATAGCTCCTATGTGTCCGTTAGCGACTGCATCGGGCTTAATCATTGTAAAAGTTCTATGTGTACTCATATCTAAAATTTTGCGCAAAAGTACGATTTTCTAACCAACCCACAACTATTAGTAGCGTTGTCGTAGTTCTCCAAGTACTACTCCCTTATCACCTAGCATTTGAAATACCGCCGTTTTAGTTTTAAAATTGAAACGTACCGTACCAAAGCTTTCTGTGTTTACCACCTTCCCTATCCTATAGGGATTGGGCTCTCCGGCAAACTTACGGTACGCATGGGTAAGGCCGCTACTTGTAAAGTCTATTAAAGGATATGCGAGATTGTCCTCTGTTTTGGAAATTTCTGAAATGTGCCGGTCGCCCGAAAGCACCAATACTCCCTTTGCTTCAGAATCTAAAATGGTCTTTTTTAATTGGTCTACTTCATGCGGGAAATTACCCCAACATTCGAATCCATGTTCGTTGGACAATACCTGAATACTACTTACGATTACATTGAAATCTGCATCGGAGTTTTCCAATTCCTTTTCCAACCACGACCATTGCTCTTTTCCAAGTACGGTACCTTGACCATATTCATTCGGTTTGGTTCGCTTTTTCGTTTCAGTATCCGGTGTAAGCGCCGTTCTAAAATAACGCGTATCCAAGATAATCACCTTAACACTTCCTTCTTCCCGTTCATACTCGTGGGATGCATAAACACCTTCCTGCTGTCTTCTAGGACTATCCGAAGGCACATCCATGAAATCTAGGAATTCTTTCTGACTTTCTTTTTTGGCCAAAAATTCTGTTCCGCCGTCATTAAGACCATAATCGTGATCATCCCAAGTACCAATAACAGCTACCTCTTTTATTAAAGATGCGTAACCTGGTATTGCCTTTTGTTCATTGTACATGCTTCGAAGCTTTTGCATATCATCGGTATCGGCGTAAATATTATCACCGCCCCAAATCCATATATCGGGGTTTGTATTTTGTATATCGTCCCAAAGCAAATTAGGTAGGGAAGCCTTATTGCAGGAACCAAAAGCTATGACAAACTCATTGGTATCTTTTGTTGCTGTTTTGGTAGACCCACAGGAAAAGGTCAGCATCAAACTAAGAAGTAATAGTATTTTTCTCATAGCATTGGTTATTCGGTAATACAAAAATACACTTTCCTTCTTACCCTTATGGTATTAAATTGTATCTTTGCAGCCATGAATTTCGAGCACATAAATGCCCTTAAAGCGCTACTTTCCCACCCAAAGAAAATAGCAATTATCCCACATAAAAATCCTGATGGTGATGCTATAGGATCAACATTAGCAGTTTGGCATTACCTAAAAAGTCAAGGACATAAGGCCACAGTAGTAGCACCTAACGACTTTCCTAAGTTTTTGAAATGGATGCCCGGAGCGGACCGTATTTTAAATTTCGAGAAAGAAAACAATCAAGCGAAAGATTGTATTGCCAACGCCGAAGTAATCTTTACGCTAGATTTTAATCACTTAGGACGGGTGGGCCAAGTGACTTCTTATTTAGAGGCGGCAAAGGCTACTTTTGTTATGGTAGATCACCACCAAGAACCATCGGACTATGCGCAAATTATGTACTCCGATGTAAGCATGAGCTCGACCTGCGAAATGGTGTATCATCTTTTGGAGTATTTGGATGCCGAAGACGAAATCACCTCAGATATGGCCAATTGCATCTATACAGGTATTATGACGGATACAGGCTCCTTTAAATTCAAGGCTACTACGAGTGTGACACATAGAGTAATCGCAAATCTCATAGATAAAGGTGCAGAGAACACGGAAATTCATAATCGCATATATGACACCAATTCTCCCAGTAGGTTGCATCTCTTGGGATGTGCCTTAAAGAACATGGTAATTTTATCCGATTACAATACTACCTATATCACTTTGAGTCAAGAAGAACTGGACGAATATAATTTTAGCAAAGGGGATACCGAAGGTTTTGTGAATTATGGTCTTACATTAGAAAATATTCGATTTGCCGTAATATTTATAGAAAATAAGGAGGAAGGTATTCTTAAAATTTCTTTTAGGTCTGTGGGTAATTTTGATGTTAATAATTTTGCCCGACAATTTTTTCAGGGAGGGGGACATACAAATGCAGCCGGAGGAAAAAGTGATGTATCAATTCCTGAAACGACGCGCTATTTTGAATCCTTATTGCCCCAATTTAAAAAAGAACTTACCTTATGAGAGCAAGGTTTGGGATTGTTATACTGTTGTTAATAGTGAGCTGCGCTGGTCCGGAACCAAGAAAACCTGTACAGACTAAGAGTGGTAGTTTTTTTAAAGCATCCATTGAACGCAGTAAAAAACTGCTGGAACTAGAGGAAGAAAAAATTCAAAAAATCATCAAAGCAGATTCATTAAAGCATTACAGCCATACAGCATCCGGCTCATGGTACCATTATTTGGCGGTAAACGACAGCACTGACTATACGCCAAAAACCGACGACCTTGTCGTTATGACCTACGATCTGCTCACCTTGGAAAACGACACCATATATTCACAGAAAGATATTGGAGTAATCTCTTATAAGGTAGACAAGCAAGAACTTTTTATCGGACTTAGAAATGCCGTAAAATTGCTTAAGGAAGGGGAAAAAGCAACATTTTTATTTCCTTCTTCACTGGGCTTTGGTATTCATGGCGACGCCAACAAAATAGGAACCAACATCCCTTTAAAATCTACAGTACATATTTTGAAGATTGAAAAACAACAAGTAAAATCAGATAGTTAAATTTACCATTATGTTTAAAAAATTCTATGTTTTAGCTTTATTTACATTGGTTTTGGCCAGCTGTAAAACCAGTCAGAATCCAGAACTTGGAGATGGGCTGTTCGCCACAATTCAGACGAACAAAGGCGATATCATCGTACGTTTAGAGCACAATAAAACCCCCGTAACCGTAGCTAATTTTGTATCCTTGGCAGAGGGGAACAGTCCTTTTGTGAGCGAAAATTTTAAAGGCAAAAAGTACTATGACGGACTCATTTTTCACAGGGTAATGAAAGATTTTATGATACAAGGTGGGGACCCTTTAGGAAATGGAACGGGAAACCCGGGCTACCGTTTTATGGACGAGTTTAACGACTCTCTCGTACATGATAGAAAAGGACTTCTTTCCTCCGCAAACAGTGGGCCTGGAACCAATGGGAGTCAGTTTTTTATAACGCACAAACCAACGCCTTGGTTAGATGGTGTTCATACCATCTTTGGAGAGGTGGTAGAAGGCATTGCAGTTGTAGATTCTATTGCAAATGTGCCTGTGGCCGCAGGTAACAAACCTATAGACAGTGTTACTATGAACACCGTGAAAATTATCAGAAATGGTAAGGAGGCCAAGCAATTTGATGCCGTACAAGTAATGACTGATTATTTTGATAACGAAGAGGAACGTTTAGCAGCGATAGAGAAAGAAAAAGCTGAAAAAATGGCCGAAATGAGGAGTATGATGGCAGATTTCGCCACCGAACTGGAAACCCAAAAAAGTACTGCTAAACAACTACCCTCAGGGTTAAAAGTACTTGTGCTGAACGAGGGAAACGGCGAAAAGCCGAAAATAGGTCAGAAAGTGGAAGTTATGTATTCCGGTTACCTACCCGATGGTTCTTTATTTGAAAGCAACTATGAGGAAATTGCAAAAAAGTACGGCACTTACGATGAAAGAAGAGCACAAGGAGGCGGTTATATGCCAGCACCAATGACATACGCAACAAACTCCGGACTTGTAGCCGGTTTTGAAGAAGGCTTGTTAAGAATGAAAGTAGGTGATAAAGTTCGTTTGTTCATTCCCTCCCATATGGGCTGGGGACCACAGGGTGCAGGACCCATACCACCAAATTCAGACGTTATTTTTGATGTAGAGCTTACTGGGATTAAATAACAAAAACTCAGTTTCGAATTCTACAAACAACAAATAAATCAGCATAAATACTAATAAAACGTTTGTTTCTTTTAGTATTTATGCTGATTTTTTTGGTTTCATCCCTCTGCGATTCTACAGCAGTCAAATAACCATGGTGAGGGCAACCATGGAGATAGGGCGCTGGGATGGATACATTCCAAATCCTGAAGACGACAAGTTTATAGCTTTAGAATAAACGAATACCTAGTGGAAATTTTTAAACTACAATAACAATTCTTGGTGTAATTGGTCGGTTGAAGATAAGCAAGAAAGCTCGGCCGCGCTATTTTCAAATATGAGTTAGCTAGGTCAATGACCAAATAGCAATCTTGCAATGAGAAGGCCGTTGGTTCCCTAGTAATTACAGAATAAAATTCAAAGTTTCAATAAACGCTAAGATTGGCTAAATTTAAGGCGTATGTTTCAATACCTCCAATAAGAACTTCCAGAATTTTTGAACCGATGAGATAGACACCCGCTCATCCGGAGAATGGGGGGCGACAATCGTAGGTCCAAAACTGACCATATCCATTTCGGGATAATTTTGTCCCAAAATACCACATTCCAGTCCAGCATGGCATGCCACTACCCTTGGCTCTTCTTTAAATAAATCTTTATAAATCCTTTTAGTAACTTCGAGCATTTTAGAATCTGGATTTGGATTCCAACCCGGATAAGACCCACTAAAATCCACATCAAAACCTGCAAGTTCAAAAACCGATTTTAGCGCATTGGCTAAATCCATTTTCCCACTTTCCAAAGAGGAACGTGTTAGACACAGAATGGTAACAGTACCCTCCTTTACTTGTATTCTAGCTATGTTGTTTGATGTTTCTACTAAATCTGGTATTGTTGAACTCAAACTGTATACACCATTTACTGCTGCATAAATACCCTTAATGAACTTTGCTTGGGCTCCAAGCCCCATTACCTTTTTACATGGTTTTTCCTTGCTGAAACTTATTTCTAAGTTCGGTTCTACAAACCTCAGTTCCTTTTTTATTGTATCGGCTACGATGGTAATAGCTGCTAGAAAATCGGTCTCTTGTTTTTTATCTATGTTAACATAGGAGATACTTTCTCTTGGAATGGCATTTCGCAAACTCCCACCTTCAAGCTTTCCGACTCGCATATGATAATCCATTCCAGCATATAACAATCTGTTCATTATTTTATTCGCATTACCCAAGCCCTTGTTAATATCCATACCGCTATGACCGCCCTTGAGGCCATTTACCACTATACGATACCCAATATCTCCATGAACAGCGCTCTTTTCGTTATAATCCCTTTTAGCCGTTACATCTACACCTCCTGCACAGCCAATATCGATTTCATCATCTTCCTCGGTATCTAAATTCAATAGGACTTCACCTTTTAAGATACCTCCTTTTAAGCCAAAAGCTCCGGTCATTCCCGTTTCCTCATCTATAGTAAATAGCGCTTCCAAGGGAGGATGGTCAATATCCTTACTTTCTAAAAGCGTCATAATGGCCGCAACACCCATTCCGTTATCCGCCCCTAAGGTTGTGCCTTGTGCCCTTACCCAATCACCCTCGACGAACATTTGAATTCCCTGAGTATCAAAATCAAAAACCGTTTCCGCATTCTTTTGATGCACCATATCCAAATGGGACTGTAGGGTAACCATTTTTTTATGTTCCATACCCGAACTGGCCGGCTTTCTAATAATCACGTTTCCAACCTCGTCCTTAAAGGTTTCCAAACCTAAGTTTTTTCCAAAATCCATAGCAAAAGCGATGACCCGCTCCTCCTTCTTTGATGGCCGTGGGACAGCATTCAATTTAGAAAAGTTATTCCATAATGGTTTAGGTTGCAATTGCACTAGTTCTTTGTTCATAGCATCGAAGTTATCAACTGTAAAAATACTAACAGAAAAAGGATTTCGCTATTTTTGACGTAATGAAGATGAACCTAAAAACAGGAATTGCCCTTTCTTTGATTCCCCAAATTATAATTGTAAAATGGTTAGGTTCGCATACAGAATGGATAGAGACCTATTACAGTAACGGTATTTATCCTTTTATCTCCAATTCTTTTAGGTATTTACTGGGCTGGATTCCTTTTTCCATAGGTGATATTTTATATACTCTTTTATTACTATTGGCTCTTGGCTATCTCTATAAAAACAAACGCACCATACTTCAAAATAAAATTAGATTTTTGAGAGATGTAGGTATGGTACTCTCCATTGCCTATTTTACTTTCCATTTTATGTGGGGGTTTAATTATTATCGTAAACCTATTGCGGCCAAATTCAATTTAGAAGAAACCAAGGATTACCAAGAATTAGTCGAGTTTACAAGGCAACTCATCAACAAAACCAATGAAGTACAACTGGCGATAACATCAGATTCTACCAAACGCGTAGACATTCCCTATACTCAAAACAAACAATTTCAAAAAACACTAGCGGGTTATGAGCAGCTAGCAAAAAAACATCCATTTTTAACCTATACCCAACCTAGTATTAAAACATCACTTTTCAGTAAAGCACTTACGTATATGGGCTATGCAGGATACTTAAATCCGTTTACCAATGAAGCTCAGGTAAACGGACTTTTACCAAATTTCAGATTTCCAGTTGTCGCCGGTCACGAAATAGGACATCAACTGGGTTATTCGGCAGAAAATGAGACCAATTTTATCGGATATCTAGTGACTGCAAACAACGATGACCCTTATTTTAAATACGCAGCCTATTCCTATGCCCTCGGCTATTGCCTTAATGATGTAAGAAGAGGCGATTCAATCATTTTTGACGAGCTCCTATCGGAATTAAATGGCGGTGTAAAATTGAATTTTCAAGAAATGTCCGCCTTTTGGAATCGATACGAAAATCCATTGGAGCCCGTTTTCAAGTCGATTTTCAATTCGTTCTTAAAAGCCAACAATCAATCAAAAGGCATTCAAAGTTATAATGCAGTAGTATCCTTATTGATTGCCTATCATAAGGAGAATCCTTTGTAGATTTCAAGTTGATATTCAAACTCAAGCTTAAACATAAAAAATATATTCGTTTATTTATTTATGAATTTATTATAAGGATTGCAATCTAACTAAATCTCATCCTAAGCACAATCGCAGGGCTACGGAGCAAATAAGTCTTCTACTGACTGAAGGTATAAGTTTCAAACGCCCATTCGATCTCCGATATAATAACATGGTTGTACTTGTTTACCACCTCTTGATAAAAACAAGGAAAACGAGCGCCTATTCCCTTAAGAAATAGTATTTTTAAAGCAACTAAAATAAACACATTACTAATGAAAAAAACAATACTGACGCTATGCCTTTTTTGGTGTAGTGCATTTTTATTTGGACAGGACTACTTTCCTGAAAACGAAGGCGTCAAAGCCAATAATAATAACTACACTGCTTTTACTAATGCTAAAATTTACGTAACCCCAACAGAGGTCATCAACAAGGGTACGCTACTCATCCAAAATGGGAAAATAATAAATGTTGGGAGTTCCGTAAGTCTGCCGGCCAACACCATTACGGTAGATTTAGCTGGAAAATCCATTTATCCTTCCTTCATCGATGTTTATTCTAAATTTGGTGTAGAACAATCCAAAAGACCAAGCGGTGGAGGCCGTTCTACGCAATATGAAGCAGAACGCGAAGGTTTTTATTGGAACGACCATATTATGCCCGAAAATGATGCTATTGGTAAATTCAAATACGATGAAAAATCCGCCAAAGAATTAAGAGAAGCTGGTTTCGGGGTAGTCAACTCCCATATTCATGATGGTATTGCCAGAGGAACAGGTGTCCTTATTGCCCTAAATGGGACCGGGACTGATGCCAATAGAGTGCTAGATGATCGTTCCGCACAGTATTTTTCACTGGATAGGAGCGTATTAAAAAGACAATCCTATCCATCTTCCCTAATGGGGACACTCGCCTTATTGAGACAAATGTACAGCGATGCGGCTTGGTATGCCAAAGGTAATGCCACTACCAAAGACCGCTCACTAGAAGCTTTGAACGCTAATTCTGGAATGGTTCAAATATTTGAGGCAAAAGATAAGGGACATGCCCTTAGAGCCGATAAAATTGGTGATGCCAATGGCATTCAATATACCATTTTAGGAGGTGGAAACGAGTTTGAACGTATAGCTGAAATCAAGGCAACGAACGCCAAATTCATTCTCCCAATAAACTTTCCGGAAGCCTATGATGTTTCAGACCCCTATCAAGAGGGTTATGTTTCTCTACAGGACATGCGGTTCTGGAACCAAGCACCTTCCAACCCAAAGGTATTGGCAGAAAACGGAGTGTCATTTTCTCTTACGCCATATGACCTGAAATCGATTTCCAAGTTCAAGGAAAACTTGATGAAGGCTATTTTATACGGCCTACCAAAAACAAAAGCCTTAGAAGCATTAACTACCGTACCAGCACAAATTCTTGGTAAAGAGGGTAAAATAGGAAGCTTGAAAACGGGTGCCTATGCGAATTTCCTAATTACATCGGGAGACATTTTTGACAAATCGACCACCCTCTATGAAAACTGGGTACAGGGAACACAAAATATTATCAACAATAAGGACATAAAGGATATCCGAGGGGATTACACCTTAGCCTTGCAAGGACAAAGTTTTGATGTTTCCATTACCGGTGAAATTGCAAAACCTAAAATAGAAGTAAAACAGGATACCGTTAAACTTACTTCAACACTATCCTATGATAATGATTGGTTACAACTATCATTCGCTACGAAAAAAGGAGAAAAAACGTATCGAATGACCGGTGCGGTCACCAATGGTTCAGATAATCTATCAGGAAGATTGATTCTTCCAGATGGGACGGATAGTTTTTTTACAGCCGTTAAAAAATCTTCCTTCGAAGAAAAAGACCCCAAAGATTCAGAAACGGAAGCACCTAAAGTAATGCCCGTAACCTTTCCGAACGTAGGTTATGGTTATGCCTCAAAACCTAAACAAGAAAACGTTTTGTTCAAAAATGCTACGGTATGGACCAGCGAGGATGACGGGATTTTAGAAAATACGGATATATTGGTCAAGAACGGGAAAATTACTAAAATAGGTACAGACCTCAGCGAAGGTGGTGCCAAAGTGATAGATGCAACGGGAAAACATGTTACGGCCGGTATCATTGATGAACACTCCCATATTGCAGCGCTCGCTGTAAACGAAGCGGGACACAACAGTACTGCAGAAGTAAAAATGGAAGATGTGGTAGACCCCGAGCATATGGGAATTTACCGTTCCCTAGCCGGTGGCGTTACATCCCTTCAATTGCTACATGGCTCTGCTAACCCAATCGGTGGCCGTTCCGCAATTTTAAAATTGAAATGGGGAGAAGAAGCAGACGGACTCATTTATGACAATTCCCCAAAATTTATCAAGTTTGCTCTCGGAGAGAACGTAAAACAATCAAACTGGGGCAGTCGATCACGTTTTCCACAAACACGTATGGGTGTGGAACAAGTATTCATAAACTATTTTCAGCGCGCCAAAGAATACGACACGAAAAAGAAAAATGGAGAACCCTACCGTTATGATGAGGAAATGGAAGTACTGGCAGAAATCATTAACGGCGAACGTTTTATTAGCTGTCACTCTTACGTACAGACCGAGATTAATATGATGATGAAGGTGGCCGAAAAATTTGGATTCGTTGTTAATACGTTTACCCATATTTTGGAAGGATATAAAGTAGCCGATAAAATGGCAGAACACGGTGTTGGTGCCGGAACCTTCAGTGACTGGTGGGCATATAAGTACGAAGTGAACGATGCTATTCCTTATAACGCTGCCATTATGCAAAAACAAGGGGTTACCGTGGCGATCAACAGTGATGACCGTGAAATGATTAGAAGATTAAATCAGGAAGCGGCTAAAACGGTGAAATACGGTGGCATGACAGAGTTGGAGGCCTGGAAAATGGTAACTATCAATCCAGCTAAATTACTGCATTTGGACGATAGAACAGGAAGCATAAAAGTTGGTAAGGATGCAGATTTAGTTTTATGGTCGGGTCACCCAATGTCAATCTACACCAAAGCAGAAAAAACAATGATAGAAGGTGTTACGTATTTTGATTTAGCGAAGGACCAAAAGCAACGTGCCGCCATAAAAAAAGAACGTAATGAACTGGTGAAAATGATGCTGAACGAAAAAGCAGGTGGCAAAAAAATGCAGGTACCAAAGAAAAGTGTAAAACGCGAACTAACCTGCGAGAGCCTTTAATCGTTTCAATCTAAAATAGTAAGAAAATGAAAAAATATATAGTAATACTCACAGCAGGCCTGCTTTCCCTTAACGGAATGGCACAACAAACACCGGCCCCCAAACAAACTGAAGCTATTGCCATTGAAGGTGCAACAGCACATTTAGGAAATGGAGAGGTCATAGAAAATGCGCTGATTATGTTCGAGGATGGCAAACTGACCTTTGTAGGAAGTGGTAATACGAAAATAGCTCGTAAAGGAAATGTCATAGATGCAAGTGGCAAACATATATATCCAGGATTTATAGCTCCTGCTAAAACCTTGGGGTTGGTAGAAGTAGATGCGGTAAGGGCAACTGACGACAGCGATGAAATTGGAGATATCATTCCCCATGTTCGCAGTTTAATCGCTTATAACGCAGAATCCAAAGTCGTAGAAAGCATGCGACCGAACGGTGTGTTGTTAGGACAAATCGCTCCGGAAGGTGGTCGCATATCCGGAACCTCCTCTATAGTACAGTTCGATGCCTGGAACTGGGAAGATGCCGCTGTAAAAGTAGATGATGGAATACACCTCAATTGGCCAAATAGCTTTAAACAAGGTAGATGGTGGGCCGGTGAAGACCCTGGTTATTCCCCAAATAAGGAGTACACAGCGCAAACGACAGCCGTAGTTAATTTTATGAAAAATGCTATTGCCTACGGTAAGGCCCAATCAAAAGAGCTAAATCCCGCATTTTTGGCCATGAAAGGTATTTTTGATGGTTCACAAAGACTTTATGTTTATGCAGATGGAGAGCGCGAAATCATAGACGCGGTAAATACCTTAAAGAACAATGGTGCAAAGCATGTTGTCTTGGTAGGGGGTTACCATGCATATAAGATAACCGATTTTCTAAAGCAAAACGACATTCCCATATTGGTTCAAGCTACGCACAACCTGCCCGGGTTTGATGATGATGATTACGATTTACCGTATAAGCTTCCAAAATTATTGTTAGATGCAGGGTTATTAGTGGGGATTCAAAATTCCGACGCTGCCAATTTTCAAACAAGAAACTTACCATTCTATGCGGGGCAGGTTGGTCAACAAGGCTTGGACAAGGAAAAAGCCTTACAATTGATTACCGGAAATACAGCTAAAATACTAGGTATAGACACTGATTATGGAACCTTGGAAACTGGTAAAAGTGCAACCCTTTTTGTATCAGAAGGAGATGCCTTGGATATGCGCGGTAATCAACTTACCCATGCCTTTATCGATGGTAGAACGATTTCTTTGGAAACGCATCAAACAGAGCTTTGGAAAAGATACTCGGAAAAGTATGAAGGACAAAAATAAGAGACCGTTTCAAGGGATGTTGGAATTGTTCCTATTTAATTGATTAAATCCCATATCCTCTTAGTACTAACATCTATCTTAAAAAAGCTCGGTATCTGCCGGGCTTTTTTTTACAGCCATTTTTAAACTTCTAACAAATATGATTAATAAATAGCTGGGAGCCAGGTGTTGCAGCAGAATAGGGAAGTGTCCGGAACAAGTGCAACCAGCTAGCTTACAAAAACATATCGCCCAGCCCTACCAAAAGCAAACAAATTAAAATCTATTCCCAATTATGAATATAAAAAGCTATTTTTAAGCGGATACATATTATTGGAGCACAGCATTTTTTATAATAAGCTTCAACGAACCCAAAAGTACAATTGACCAATGTGATCCTAATGACCAATACACCGACCATGATGAAACATTTTTTCTTCCTTAGCCTGCTAGCCCTACTATTTTCTTGTAAAGAATCACAGACAATAGCATCAAATGAGCTGACATTAAAAGGTTTACAGGAGTCTGTAGAAATTGTCAGAGACGAATGGGGCATTAATCACATTTATGCCAAGAACCAGCATGACCTTTTCTTCGCACAAGGCTATGCGGCTGCAGAAGACCGACTCTTCCAATTTGAAATTTGGCGCAGGCAAGCAACAGGAACCGTTGCGGAAATACTTGGGGAACGAGAACTTAAAAGGGATATAGGAACACGGCTTTTTAAATTTCGAGGGGATATGACAACGGAAATGAACCATTATCACGATGAAGGTGTCGAAATTATTACAGCCTATACCGATGGCGTAAATGCCTACATAGACCAAATTTTAAAAACACCGGAGCAGCTTCCTATAGAATTTAAAATTTTGAATATACAGCCCGAAAAATGGACGCCGGAAGTAGTCATCTCAAGACATCAGGGCCTACTAGGAAATATTGACCAAGAATTACAAATTGGTCGCGCTGTGGCAAAACTAGGAACCAAAACAGTAAAGGATTTGTACTGGCTTCATCCAAAGGATCCTGATCTTACCATAGACCCGAGCATAAATACCGATTTGCTATCCAATGATATTTTAGAATTGTATAATGCCTACCGAAAAACAGTCAAATTTCAAAAAGAAGACATCGTGCCGGCATATCAAAACACCGTAGAAGAAACAGCTTTACTATCCATAAGCGATGGCAAAAACGACTCTCTGGCCATTGGTAGTAATAATTGGATAGTAAGCGGCGAACTTACGAAAGATGGCAACACCTACATGGCCAATGATCCTCACAGAACTATTGCAGTACCCTCTTTACGTTATATGACCCATTTGGTGGCACCCGGTTGGAATGTTATTGGAGGGGGCGAACCCGAAATTCCAGGCATTTCTATTGGTCATAACGAATATGGTTCTTGGGGACTTACCGTTTTTAGGACCGATGGCGAAGACCTCTATGTTTATGAGCTAAATCCCGAAAACCACAATCAGTACAAGCATAATGGTGATTGGGTGGACATGGAGCAGCTTACCGAAACCATTAAAATAAAGGGCCAAGAAGATTATAGCGTGCAATTATCCTATACCGTCCATGGCCCCGTAACTTTAATCGATTCTGAAAATAATGTGGCCTACGCGGTAAAATGTGCCTGGTTAGAACCTGGAGGTTCGCCCTATCTGGCATCTTTGCGCATGGATCAAGCTAAGACATGGGAAGAATTCAGGGAAGCCTGCAACTACAGCCACATTCCTGGTGAAAATATGATATGGGCCGATAAAAAAGGAAACATTGGCTGGCAAGCCGTGGGAATTGCTCCTATCCGGAAAAATTTTAGTGGTCTCGTACCGGTACCTGGAGATGGACGTTACGAGTGGGATGGCTATCTACCCATTATAGAAAAACCAAATGATTTTAATCCGGCAACAGGATTTTTGGCTACAGCAAACCAAAATGTAACTCCGGAAGACTACAAGTATTGGGACGCAATTGGTTTCTCATGGTCAGACCCGTATCGGGGCGACCGTGTAAACGAAGTACTTGGGGCAAATAAAAAGATGACAATGGAAGATATGAAAGCCTTACAAACAGATTACCTATCGATTCCGGCACGGATACTTGTCCCGATGTTGGAGAAATTGGTATTTACTGGTAAAGCTGCCGAAGCTAAAAATACATTATCCGGTTGGGATTATCGACTGGAAGCCAATTCAATTCCCGCTGCCATTTATGTCGCTTGGGAGAACCAAATTAAGTTACTGGCCAATGAACGCTTTATTCCCGAAGCTGGTAAAGGATTGGTGCCAGGAATTCAAATGACGCGTATCATGGATTGGATAACAGAACCCGATGAGCGTTTTGGAGCAAATCCTGTTTTAGCTAGAAATACATTTTTAGCTGACGCGTTCCATAGTGCTGTCACCAGTTTAGAAAAAACCCTAGGTACAGATATGACACAATGGGAATACGGACAAGAAAAAAACAAGCACACCTATATGGAACATGCATTAAGTGATGCCGCAAATGACGATACGAGAGCCAAATTAGACCTAGGGCCGCTTCCGAGAGGTGGTAATTCATATACCCCAGGCTCTACTGGCGGCAATTTAAGACAAAGTAGTGGCGCTTCTTTTCGTATGATCGTAAATACCGGAGACTGGGATGCTGCAGTGGGCACCAACGGTCCAGGGCAATCCGGTAATCCTGATAGCCCGTTTTATGATAATCTCTTTGAACCCTGGGCAAAAGACCAGTATTTTCCGGTCTATTATTCGCGTAATAAAATAGATTCGGTTGCGGTAAGTACAACGATACTCGTGCCTATGAAGTGAAAATATCCAATTCCTTAAATTCACAAAACATCTTGGATAGTTACGGTCACCAAAAATGAATGTCACTTCGAGCGAATTTTACGACCTGTGCAGGAGTAATTCCGATGCTTTGGGAAAATCAAGAATATTGTAAATATCCTATCTGCCTAACCTCCCGCCCAAATACGCCATTGGAATATAGGCCAAAGCCAAATCCAAAACCGTAAACCAAACAGGACCACCGAGCATAAAGATATTAATACTTCCACCGATAAGGAAGAACACACCTATTAGTAGCGCCATGGACATTTTTCGTGTGGCAGCGATTTTGGCAGCTACAAAAGCTCCAACCAAAGTACCTAAGGCATGGGCCAAAAATGGAAAAATAAAATGCTTGGGCTCAAATAAATGCATGGTGGCTTTTAAGCCTTCCATGGTGGTAATGTCACCGCCTTCTGGTGGTGAAATTACAGAACCACTGAGCATAATAATCCCCATATTCACCATACTACCTACTACTAAACCGGTAACTACGCCCAGTACATTTTTTAAAGTCGGACTCATAAGTAAAAAGTTTTGGTTATTGGTTGTTTGCTACAAGATAATCATAATACACTTATAATGAAATGGTTAACACAACTATGTTAGTAAAAAAGCAAACACCTTAGCAGAAAAGCAGGTTGTACTCATACAATCTCAACCCTACTTTTGTTAACAACTCATTTTATTTTTTTCAAAACCTTTTGGATTTCTCTAAGGCAATACCCCAAATAGGTTTTAACTTAGAAAAACCATCAAAACCAAACCCATGAACCTCAATCAAATAACTGTACCGTCCTTGGATTTGACAAAAGCCATCTCTTTTTACGAAACTCTTGGGTTACAACTCATAGTGAAAGCATTACCCCATTATGCCAGATTTGAATGCCCAGATGGGAACGCTACGTTTTCGATTCATCTAACGGAAACACTACCTAAAGGAGACGGTATTTACGTTTATTTTGAATGTGAACATTTGGATGCTTATGTACGTGAGTTAGAAGCTAAAGGAATAGAATTTGAACTGCTCCCTACAGACCAAAGCTGGCTCTGGCGGGAGGCACGTTTAAAAGACTTAGACGGAAATCAATTGATTCTTTATTACGCAGGAGAAAATAGACTAAACCCACCATGGCGAGTTAATGAGGAAGCTCGTACATAAAAACAGGTAACGTTTGGAAACAAAAAAGAGGGCGAGAGCCCTCTTTCATTTTTAAAACTTTTTCATACTTAAGAAAAACGAATCAGTTTTAACCCTGTGTGCCTTCGGTGATTTCTCCAACTCGAATGTCTCGTAACTACTTTATCCGTACTTACTTCGTTTTTAGTATGTTGCTTTTTAGTATTTGTCATAATTAGATATTTTATTTATTGTTGTGATGAGGGCAATTCGCACTCTTATGTACACGCTTAATTAGACGAACAAAAAGGCCAAATATTACATTGTTAAGACAAGCTTAACACTTGACGAACCCCCGAAAAATATAAGATATTAATGAAATATCACTTAAACTGAGTATCTAACAAGAAAAGCAATTACAGGCTTAGAATTTAATAGTAAAACATACCAAAATTGCAGGAATTGGAAAATCAATTATAAATTACCTCTTCGTGACCTTTTCCTGTTCAAAGGATTATTTGTAAACCATTTTGGTGATTTCTAATACAAACCTGCGTGTACTGTTTTACTCCCTCCAAAACAACTATAATCGTAGTATATAGGTTTTACGAATAATTTAGAAAAAGTACAGGTATATCAAAATATTTCAGTGTAGAAAAACTTGGAATTAAATGATTGTTTAAAAGGGAATTAAAAATATACTAACTAGTCCATACAACAATATCCATAATCCTTAAAACATAGTTCTTAATTTTAGAATCGTAGGTTTTATCCCTATTTTAGAGCTGAGATAAGACGAAGGTATCGCTGGAACAACCTATCAGTAAAAGAAACAAACTCCCGAGCCGAAACTTATCTGAACCAAGTCACAACCCCTCCATTTTAAACATTAAGAAAAACACCATGACCGATATTGAAATTGCGCAGAAAGTAAAAGCCAAGCATATCAAGGAAGTTGCCCAAAAATTAGATATCAAAGAAGCTGATTTGGAGTATTACGGAAATGAAAAGGCAAAGTTACGGTTGGATTTGATTAACAATGACAATGTAAACAATAGTAATCTCATCTTGGTCACGGCCATAACCCCTACCCCTGCCGGAGAAGGAAAAACCACAACATCCATCGGTCTAAACGATGGTTTGAACCATATCGGAAAAAAATCTGTTGTCGTTTTAAGGGAACCAAGTCTGGGACCCGTTTTTGGAATGAAAGGCGGCGCTGCCGGTGGCGGATGGAGTCAGGTTATCCCTATGGTGGACATCAACCTTCACTTTACCGGAGATTTTCACGCTATCGCAATGGCTAATAATCTGCTTGCCGCTCTCATCGATAACAATATACAGAGCAAGAGCAGAAATTTGGGTATAGACCCGCGTACTGTCATCTGGAAACGGTGTATGGATATGAACGATCGGGCGCTCCGTAATATTATTACTGCATTGGGAGGTAAATCCGGCGGAATTCCGAGAGAAACCGGATTCAATATTACGGCCGCTTCCGAAATTATGGCCATCTTGTGTTTGTGCAATAACTTGGAAAACCTTCAAGAGATGTGCGGTAACATTTATTTAGGCGATACCTTTAAAGGCGACGCAGTGTATGCCAAAGACCTAAACGCGGCAGGAGCCATAGCCGTGTTATTAAAAGATGCCATTAAACCAAACTTAGTACAAACCCTAGAAGGGAATCCTGCACTGATACATGGAGGTCCCTTTGCCAATATAGCACAGGGAACCAATTCCATCATTGCCACAAAAATGGGAATGAGTTTAGGAGACTATGTCGTAACCGAAGCTGGTTTCGCAGCTGATTTGGGTGCTGAAAAGTTCCTGAACATTAAATGCAGAAAAGCAGGACTATCACCGAAGGCAGTGGTCATTGTAGCCACCATAAGAGCCTTGAAGTATCACGGTGGAAAGTCGCTAAATAGCTTAACGGAAGAAAATGTACCCGCTTTGGAAAAAGGTATGCCGAACCTAGAGCGACATATTCAAAGTATTCAAAGCTTTGGGTTGCCCGTGGTGATTTCAGTAAACGCATTCAGTAGCGATACCGAAGCTGAAAAACAATTCATTTGTAATCATTGTGAGAAATTAGGTGTGCCCGTTGCTTTAAGCTACGGTTGGGCCGATGGTGGCAAAGGCTGTATTGAGTTGGCCGAGAAAGTTGTTGCTACCGCCAATACCTGTAACACAATATTTAAACCTACCTATGAATTGAAAGACGGACCACTAGTTAAAATAGAAAAGATTTGCAGAACCATTTACGGCGCCAAAGACGTAGTGCTTACGGCTGTTGCTAAAAGACAATTAAAACGATTTGAAGCCTTAGGCTACGGAAAATTACCTATTTGTATGGCAAAAACTCAAAAAAGTTTGAGCGATAACGATAAACTTTTAGGCAGGCCTGAAAATTTTGACATTCACATTCGTGAGTTTGAGATTGCTGCCGGAGCAGGTTTTATTATTCCCATTGCCGGTAACATGCTTAGAATGCCAGGACTCCCGGTAACACCATCTTCCGAAAATATTAAAATGGATAGCGAGGGAACAATCTCTGGATTATTTTAATTAAAACGCCTATCGTCATGGTTCGATTTCATTCTTGTATTGCTGCTAATCTTTTACAGGTTCCAGATGTTATAACACACAAACCTTAAGGTGATTGACCAAAAAATAACTTTTGTTAGTTGAATAAACGAGTCTAAGACGCAGAGCCTTCAGCAACAAGCTCACCAATACTAACCTTTTAAGAATTAGCATATTTAAAAATTTTAATTAAATAGCTTAACTTATGAATATTTCAAAAATTACTTTTATTCTCGTTCCGCTGCTGTGTGTATTCAATTCCTGTAAAGATCCAAAACCCTCAGCATCAATCGCTGTATCCGAGTTAACGATTGCAGAAATACACAAGGCGTATCAAGAGCATACTTATACCAGTAGTGAATTAGTTGCCACATACCTACAACGGATTAAAGATTTCGATACCACCATCAATGCGATTACCATCTTGAACCCAAAAGCACTTGACATTGCAAAGACTTTAGATGAGGAATATGCAAAAACAGGCGTATTACGTCCCTTACACGGTATCCCCTTCATCATAAAAGATAATATTAATACCGCAGGGCTACCAACCACAGCAGGCTCTTTGGCCATGCAGCATTATATTCCTGAAAAAGATGCTTTCATAATTGAAAAATTGGTCGATGCGGGAGCCATCATTCTAGCCAAATCCAATATGGCAGAATGGGCCTTTAGTCCTATGCATACTGAAAGTTCTACAGTCGGTACCACTAGAAACCCATACAATACAGGTTTTGTTCCAGCAGGCTCTAGTGGTGGCACGGGCGCATCAATTGCCGCTAACTTTGGTACTATAGGCCTTGGTACGGATACCGGAAACTCCATACGAGGTCCTTCCTCGCATAACGCTTTAGTTGGTTTTCGCACCACTTTGGGATTGGTGAGTAGAAGTGCTATTGTACCTCTATACTTAAGAAATGATGTAGTAGGTCCAATGAGTCGAACAGTAACCGACGCTACAAAAGTATTGGAAGTTATGGCAGGTTATGACCCAAAAGACCCACTTACCAAATACTCGAAAGGAAAGATTCCTGACAACTATAGTCAGTTTCTTTTACAAGACGGACTTAAAGGTGCTAAAATAGGAGTATTAAGAGCCCTAAGTGAAGACGACCCACATCCAGAAATAAAAGGCTTATTTGAAAAAGCACTTTCAGACTTAAATGCATTAGGGGCCAAGGTAATAGATTCCGCGATTGTACCCAATTTCGATATACTACGCCAAAATCAATGGTGTGCAACGTTCACTACGGATATAGAAACATTTCTTGCCGACTATGTAAAAAATGATTCTTTAAAAACCATAGAGGACGTTATAACGATTGGCACTAAGTCTGATTATACCAGAGAGCGATTAGTACGGAATGCTGCCAACAGTGGCAGATGGGAAAATCCAGAAATTCCATGCTTGGATGCCTACACAGATTCGAGACGTGTTGAATTCCGTGAGGCGATTGAACAACTGATGGATTCCTTAGAATTAGATGCCCTTGTGTACCCTACTTGGAACCACCCTCCAGCCAGAATTGATTTCTTTCAAGAGGAATATAAGGGAGATAACAGTCAGGTCATAAGTCCTCATACGGGGCAACCTGCATTTACGGTTCCCATGGGTTTTACTGCGGGAAACCTACCCGCAGGATTACAATTTTTGGGCAGAATGTATGATGAACCCACCTTGATTAGATTGACTTATGCCTATGAACAGGGAACAAAACATCGAAGAACACCTGATTTATGAAATAAGATGGGAAGTGAATAACTCCGTTACTTTTTAAGCGTCATCTTTATATCTCTAATAAATAGAAATATCTGCATTGATTAGACCCATATAGTTCGCTAAACAGATTGTTTTTGGTTAAAAAATATAACATTTAATTGCTGGTTTTATCTTTAATTCCAACGCACTAAACTTTAGATAATGTGTACTTTTACACCTATCGCAATTATGAAACTAACTTATGTATAGGCAGCTTTATTTTGACTATAACTCCACAACACCATGTGAGAAACAAGTGGTCAATGCCATGCTCCCATTTTTTAATCAAGACTTCGGAAATCCATCAAGCAACCACCACCCCTATGGGTGGTTATCAAAAAGCGCTGTTGAAGATGCTACTGAATCCATAGCGAAGAATTTGGGAGTGTCTAGTGCTAATTTAGTTTATACTTCTGGTGCTACAGAAGGAATAAATATGGTCCTCAAAGGTGTAGCGAGAAAAATGCAAAATAAAGGAAAGCATATCGTTACCACCAGAGCAGAACATAAGGCTGTCCTCGACACCTGTGCTTTTTTGGAAGAAGATGGGTTTGAAATTACTTATATGGAAGTTAACTCTCAAGGATTGATATCTACAGAAGAGTTAAGCAAACTATTACGACCCGATACAATTCTTGTATCAATTCTTTATGCCAATAACGAAACTGGAATTATTCAGCCTTTACAGGAGATTGCAAAATTAACCCATGAAAATGACAGTCTTCTTTTTTCAGATACCACGCAGGCTTTAGGAAAAGTAGATTTGAAAAATGTTCTCAAACAAGTAGATTTCGCCTGTTTTTCGGCACATAAAGTTTACGGACCAAAGGGGATAGGGTTGGTTTACATTAAGGATAATGAAAACGAAAATAGTCTGCCGAGTTTTATACAAGGCGGTGGTCAGCAGAAAAAACAGCGTGGAGGCACTATTAACACACCTTTAATTGTTGGATTTGCAAAATCGGTTGAACTAGCTCATAATGATTTAGAAGCAGAAACACGAAGATTAGAACAGCTGAGGTATAAATTAGAAACTGGTTTATTGAAAATCGAATTATCTATTTGCAATACCAACACGCCACGACGCCTTCCCAACACGGTTCATATTTCTTTCCCATTTGTGGATGGCGCCAATTTACTCAACGCCCTAAGCACGCAAATAGCGGTTTCAAATGGATCAGCATGTAATTCAGCTGCAGTACAACCTTCACATGTATTGACCGCAATGGGCATTGACCGTAGTTTGGCATTCGCCTCTTTACGAATGAGTATAGGAAGATTTACAACCGAAGACGATATCGCAAAAGCAATTGATATCATCACTAAAGAAGTAAACAAACAAAGAGAAAATAATATTTTATGGGAACGACGTTGAGACGCCGATCTTAGTTTCGGTCATGGATAGGCCCACTTTTTTCTCGAAGCATTCCTCCTACTTTACCCGAAAGAACTGCAAGAACCTCACTGAACAAACTGACTGCAATTTCCTCGGGTGTTTTAGCCCCTATTTCCAATCCGCAAGGTGCGTAAATACGATTTAATTCTTCTTTGGAAAATTTGATGCCGGTACTTTCAAATTCAGTTATCATTTTATCAAAACGCTTTCTTGGACCTAGGGAAGCAATATAAGGTACTGGGGTTTTTATCAATTGCTGAAGATTGTTATAATCTGTTTTATAGTCATGGGCCATCAAAATAATAGCAGTTCGTTTATCTAGTTTCGGACGCTCCTCAAGATCACTGGGATAGATATTTTTTACGGACTGCAGATTTTCCTTTTTTAATTTTTGAACATTTCCTACGAGGCTTACGTCCCAATCCATCAATTTTGCCATTTCGAGTATCGGATACACATCGTAATTATCCCCATAAACTGCCAAATGAAATTGTGGTGGAATCATTTCTATAAAAACACTAGCCTTCACCCTTTCTTCTTCAAAATGATAGGTTTTTGATTTCTGGTTTTCCAAAACTTCTTGTATTTTTTTCTGAAGAAAAATTCGTAATCCATCATGCTGGCAATCCTCGAGAGATGCCGAATCCCGGTCATAATAAAAGCTTCTACCCAACGGTATAGCATCTAGTTCGGCATTTAACGCAGTTACCGTAGAAATAACATGAAAATCCCTATCAGACACACATTTCTGCAGCATATTTAATGTAGCCGAGTTATCCGAAATTGGGGAAATTAAAACATCTATGATACCATTACAGCCAAGCCCTACGCCTATTTCGTTCTCCTTAGAAGTATCGTAGGTAACAATTGAGGGTTGTTGTTTTAAAATAGCGATTTGGGAGCGTTTCAAAGCATCACCCTCTAAACATCCACCGCTAATCCCTCCTTCAAAAACCCCTGATTCAAAAACTAGCATTCTTGCACCTTCCCTTCTATAGGATGACTCTTCTACCCGAACCACCTGTGCAATAGCACATTTTTCACCTGACTTCTTGAATGAATTATAAAGCTGTAATATCGATTTAATTTCTTTCATGTTTTTCTATATACTATTCTCTTAAAATAACTTCTCTAATTTATCTAAATTTAGTTATATTAAACTTTTAATCGCTAGGAAAGAAAATGAAAGATTCCTTTGACAGAACTATTGACTATGTTCGAATTGCCGTTACTGACCGCTGTAATTTACGGTGTTTTTACTGCATGCCTGCCGAAGGCATTCCCTATGAACCCAAAGCACATTTACTTAGCTATGAAGAGATTACCAGATTACTGAAAATTTTAGGCGAACTGGGTTTTCAGAAAGTGCGCTTCACCGGGGGAGAGCCATTTCTTCGAAAAGATTTTATGCAATTATTGGAGAGTACTGCAGGATTAGAAGATTATAAATCTATTCATATTACTTCTAACGGCACCCTTTTACAACAACATATCCCAAAATTAAAAGAACTAGGTATCTCCAAAATCAATCTAAGCATCGATTCTCTTGATAAAGAACGGTTTCAGAAAATTACCCGTCGCAATGATTTTGAAAAGGTAATGCAAACCTTTCATATGTTGCTTGACAATGGATTCAAAATTAAATTGAACGCCGTTATTATGAATGGCATTAATACCCAAGATATCATTCCTTTAGCAGAATTGGCCAAGGACTACCCTGTGGATGTTAGATTTATTGAAGAAATGCCTTTTAATGGAGGCTACAAGGAAAATGTTGAAATGTATTCCGCCAAGAATATCCACGCAGATTTAGAAGCACATTATTCCAGTTTGGAAAAAATACCAAGTAAACACGGTGACACGGCTAATTTGCTTTCTGTACCAGGTTACAAAGGAAATATTGGTGTAATCGCGGCTTTTTCAAGAACCTTTTGCAATACATGTAATCGTCTTCGGATATCATCCAAAGGAGAAATCAAAAGTTGTTTATACGATGATGGTGTTTTTAATATTCGTGATTATATGAGAACCGGTGCTTCTGATAAAGAACTGGCGGACAAATTCCGAGAAATCGTACGCTTGAAACCAAAAGACGGCTTTGAAGCTGAACAAAAACGGAAATCACCACAAGAAGCGATGCAAAGCATGAGCAGTATAGGGGGGTAATCGAATTACGAAGTCTTTTATTTTGAGTGGAGTCGAGAAATAGACAGGCTAAATACTACCTATTTCGACTCCATTAACTCTGACAGATGAAAGAAAATACATTTATCCCGTACGAAAAAGCCCTTGCAATTTTAGAGGAGCATAAAGGTGATTTTCCGATTGAACCAAGAAGTTTAGAAGATTGTATCGGGGCTTATTTAGCGGAAGATTTAGTTGCCGATCGGGACTTTCCACCTTTTGATAGGGTTACAATGGATGGAATCGCCATCGCATTTAAGGCTTTTGAGAAAGGAAAACGAACGTTCACCATTGAAACCACAGCAGCTGCCGGCGCTCCACAACAATACTTAAAGAATATTTCAAACTGTATTGAGGTGATGACTGGTGCCATTATGCCAAATAATGTTGATACGGTAATCCGTTATGAAGACCTTACTATCGAAGATGATATGGCCACTATTAATCGTGATGCCATAAATCACAAACAGAACGTGCATTTTAAGGGAATGGATATTCCACAAGGAGCCATAATTGTTAACCAAGGAAAAAAACTTTCCAGTGCAGAAATAAATATTGCTGCAGCCATAGGAAAAGCTACGTTATGGGTTAAGCAAATGCCCAAAGTAGTTATTTTTTCTACTGGAGATGAGTTAGTGCCTGTACATCAAACTCCCAAATTACATCAAATCCGCAGATCCAACGTTTATGGAATTCAAGCAACTTTGAAGGAATGGGGAATTTTGGCAGACTTGCAACATGTAGCGGATGACAAAGAAGAAATGTTAAAGGTCATTTCTCAATCTTTACAAGAGTATGATGCATTTATTTTCTCTGGAGGGGTTTCTAAAGGAAAGTTTGATTACTTACCCGATATACTAGAAGAACTAAAAGTCAGAAAACATTTTCATAAAGTTCAACAACGTCCCGGTAAACCTTTTTGGTTTGGTAGTAGCGCAGATGGAAAAAAGGTTTTTGCGCTACCAGGGAATCCAGTCTCATCTTTTGTTTGTGTATATATCTACTTTCAGTTTTGGTTACAAAAGTCTCTAGGGATAACGTCGGACATACTTTATGTACAACTGAAAGATAATATCGTGTTCAAACCTAACTTGGTGTATTTTTTAGAAGCCACTTTAAAAAGCAACCAAGATGGGACAATAATAGCTGAAGCAGCAAAGGGAAACGGTTCTGGTGATTTTGCAAATCTTGTAAAAACTGATGGGTTTCTAATTTTGCCCCAAGGTAAAAGTGAGTTTTTAGCAAATGAAGTTTATCCTTTTGTATCTTACCGCTAGAACTGGGAATTTATGCATTAAGAATTACATCTTTATTTAGTATCCAAAAACAAAACAATATGTCCGTTAACAGAAAAAGAGATTTTTTTACTTATACATTTCCTGAGCTATTAAATAGACTCAACCCTGATACCGAAAGTAAATTTGGACTAATGACACCGCAGCATATGGTTGAACATTTAGTTAAGGCCTTAGAGAGTGCTACTGTAAAATATGAAGGTGAGCGGGAAAACCCTGCCACGGAACAGCAATTGGGTATGCAAAAATTTATCAAAAGCGGTTCCGTTCTTTCACATAGACCAAGCGATAAAACAAAGGCAGATTTACCGCCTTTAAACTGTGCGTCGTTAGAAGAGGCCATATCATATATACCTAAAGCGGTTCAAAAATTTTATGCGTTTCAGGATAACAACCCAGACTATATTCCCTACGCTTCTTTCATGGGCGAAGTCTCTTACGAAGATGTAGAATTATTCCATTACATGCATACCAAATACCATTTGTGGCAATTCGGTTTGTTGGAGAAATATCCTTGAGATTAAATTTTTTCGTGTTTTAAAACTCTAATTGGAGTCCATTAATCAAGAGCACTCTGATCCCTACAACTAACACCAAGATAGCTGTAATAACTTTAATTCCATTACCCGTAAGTCTACTTAAGCTTAATCGAATTCCTATTTGTCCTCCTATAAATACGGCTACTACTAAACCGAGGCCTTCGACCCATGGGAATTCAAATGAATTCTTCGTTAATAAACCTCCAATGCTCGAAATAGAATTAACGAGAATAAAAAAGCTAGCCAGCGCTGCAATTTTAATAGATTTATCCCATTTCATATGATTTAGCACCGGAGCTAAAAAGATGCCACCCCCGATACCAACAAGACCTGATAACAATCCAATTCCGGCACCTAATGCATAAGTTACCCAAGGTGGATAATTTGTATTTACGTCATTAGAGGTCCTTCCTAGTATTGTCTGGTATATTAAGGCTAGGGCCGAAATTATTAATGCACCACCAAGAAGTATGAAAAAAGTACTTTCCGACAAACGAAATCGAGCCCCGAGAAAAGCCATAGGAATACTGCTAATAACAAATGGCAAAAACTTATTAAAATCAAGATGTCCATTTTTCCAATAGAGGTAACTACTTCCCGAGACAACTACCAAATTACAAACCAAAGCAGTACTACGAATGGCAAAAAAGCTAACAAAAACCAATGCTAATAACGCCAAATAGCTAGAACCCCCGCCGAAACCAACAGAGGAGTAAAGTGTGGCAATGACAAGAAAGCCTAGCATTACCAATAAAAGTTGAGGAAGGGTCAGGAGCATGAAGCCAAATACTGGTTTAAACCTCCTAAAACACTAAAAAGAGAACTTTTTGGATGCTGATTGCGTAATTGCTTTAATGCGATTTCACTGCGCTTTCCTGATTGACATAACAAATAAACGGTGCGCGAAAAATCAATTATACCTAAAGGTTCACATAAGTGATCTAAAGGGATATGAATGGAATCTGGAAGATGATATTGTTCAAATTCCTCAAAAGTACGTACATCAACGATTTGTGCATTCTCGGCCAACAATTTTTGAATTTCTTCTGCTCCAACCGTTGGAATAACTTCACAGGGGTCACTCCATTCGTAAAACTCTTGGAGTTCTAAAATCTCTAGGTTTTCAGGTCGTAATTTGAACTTTATTTTTTGATAAGAATGTTGGAGTCCATCAAAAATTAGCAATTTTCCTGAAAGCACCTCCCCTATTCCTGTCAGTACTTTTATAACTTCTAAAGCTTGTAAGCTACCAATAATTCCGGGTATGATCCCCAGTACGCCATGTTCATTACAATTTGGAACTTCATTTTCCTTAGGCATATTTGGAAATAGACAACGGTAGGTAGGCCCTCCTTCATAATTAAATACACTTACCTGCCCCTCATATCCATGCAAGGCACCATAAACAAACGGTTTTTTTAAAAGGACACAAGCATCATTCACCAAATAGCGCGTTGGAAAATTATCAGATGTATCAACCACGATATGATAATCAGCTATAATCTTAAGCGCATTTTCGGAAGTCAAAAAGGTATTGTAGACAACAATATCTGAATCTGAATTTTGCTCTTTTAGTTTATCTGAAGCAGCAAGCACTTTAGATTTACCAACATCACTTTCAGTATAAAGCACCTGCCTATGTAAATTGGTAATAGAAACGACATCCCCGTCCACGATACCAATTTTACCAACTCCCATGGCGTTCAAATAGGTCAAAACAGGAACCCCAAGTCCACCAGCACCAATGACCAAAACCTTAGCCTCCACCAATTTTTTTTGACCTTCATGCCCAAAGCCTTGGAGAATAGTTTGTCTTGTGTAACGTTTTTGGTTCATTTATCTAATATAGTAAAAAGTCAATGTTTAATAAGGGTTGATGGCAAGCTTAAATTAAACGGTTTCAATACTGGAAACGAACATACTAAAAAATCTTTGCTAATTTGATATCTTAGGACCATGGCTCAGATGCTCAATAATAACGATCTTGAAATTAAGATTGATCTTCCTCACGAAAATTATAAATCCTCTCGGTTTGATTGGACTGGAAAAATAGTCGATATCAAATTCAAAAACGTGAAATTAGCCGGTATTGAAAATTTAAATTACCAAAATAAAAATCTAATAGGAAAAGGGTTATATAACGAATTCGGCATTGATAGCGCCTTAGGGTTTGAAGAGGCTAAAATTGGTGAATGGTTTCACAAAATAGGCGTGGGTCTATTAAAAAAAACAAATTCAAAATATGCTTTTGACACCGCCTATGAAATAGCGCCTGCTACATTCCGAATCAGCACTTCCAAAAACAGTGTCCTAATAGACTGTATTTCGCCTACTGCCAATGGTTACTCATACGAATTACAAAAAGAAATTCTACTAGAAGACAACAGCTTTTCAGTTTCATATCGTTTGACAAACACAGGTATCAGAAAAATAAAGACAGATGAATACGTTCATAATTTTTTAAACATCAATAATGACTTGATAGGAAAAAACTACTACTTACACTTTCCCTTTGAGCTAAAGCCAAAGTTGTTTACCGAAACTGTTAATCCAGACGAAGCGGTGACGATTAAAGAAAACAAAGTTTCTTTCAATCTCACACCAAATAAACAGTTCTTCTTTAGTAATCTTTCTGGCGGCAAAAGTGTGGACGCCATATGGGAATTAACTCACTTAAAAGCGAAAATCGGAATTCGAGAAAAGAATAGCTTTCAAACCAAAAAAGTAAACCTCTGGGGATGGAAGCATGTTATTAGTCCGGAATTATTCTTTGATATAAAAGTCGAACCTGGAAAATCCTTAGCGTGGACAAGGAATTATGAGCTTTTTCAAATTTAATCCTTACTGCTACTAAACTAGCTTAATTGACGAAGTGCTTCTTTGTACTCCACTTCAGAATTAGCATTCAGCAAAACACTTTCATTGGTAGGAAAGACCAATTTTGTATTATGATTAATTAAATATTTTCTAGGGCATGTTCCATTTCCAGCATCTAAGTACATAAGCGAATCTACAAAAGCATGTGGTTCCCATATTGCACATAGCGGCTCTGGTAATGGGTTTTCCTTTAGCGCAAAAGCGGTTGCTTGTTTTGTAGCATCACGTTGCGCTATCAATTCTGTTAAAGCCTCTAAATCTAGTAGTGGAAGGTCACAAGCCAAGACTAGCCAAGCAGCTTCAGGATGTTTTTTATGAGCAGAAAGCAACCCATTATAGGGACCACGATATTCATTCAAATCTACAATAGTTGACATCCTTGAGGGTAACTCAGCCACCTGCTCTTCTCGAAGGCTTATAAAGGTTTCTTCACAAACCTCACTTAATAAATCATATAAATATTCGCGTTGTGGGACCCCGTGATACTCTATCAATCCCTTATCAGTTCCCATTCGGGTACTTTTTCCTCCAGATAAAACGAGTCCGTTTAATTTAGCGATTGAAGTCATTCTTACCCCCTGTTTTTTGTTCTAGTTGTACTTCTGAGATTTTGATATCATGTGATAGTGCTTTGCACATATCGTAAATTGTCAATGCACTCACAGAAACTCCTGTTAAGGCTTCCATTTCCACCCCGGTTTGTTCGTTACATTTCACTTTACAAGTTACTTGTAATGCTTCATGAATCGGAGTAATATCAATCTGTATTTTAGAGAGATTGATTTGATGACAGAGCGGAATCAATTCTGATGTC
>Ga0209948_1000031_pt1 | contig 41904 bp, 35 predicted proteins | sample SalPonR2_C_D2_MG_FD_185709 | JGI IMG/M metagenome (GOLD analysis project Ga0209948, IMG submission 185709) | Salt pond soil microbial communities from South San Francisco under conditions of wetland restoration - Salt Pond MetaG R2_C_D2_MG... ... | reverse complement strand
TGCTATTTAGACCCTCGGCAACGCATCGAAAATTAGCTTTTTACATCTGAGCCGTAAAGAAAAAGCCTCTTAAAGAGGCTTATATTCATTCATTTTATGGGCAACTAATGGCTTGTGCAACGGTTACTTTTGTTGTGCTTAGTATTCCTTAATTATTACGAAATTTAAATATTTTTAAACATAAAACGCCAATTGAAGTTCGCCTAATCACCAATGGAATACCTTTTAAAAAATTGTAGCGCTTCATTTTTAAATGGCTTGGTTCTATGACCTGTATTAGGCACTACTACATAATTAAAGCTTTTAACGCCAAAATTCGAATAGATTTCCGAAACTTTGGATACCCGTTTTACTGGGACAGTTCCAAAAAGTTGATTAATCATTATACACTGAGAATAGCTATACGAATCAGAACTAAAATTTTCTTTATCAGTTAATTCATCACCTTCAGCAACAGAGTCATTCTCATCATCGCCACCTTGAAAAAACATCATTGGAATTAATTTAAATGCTTTTGCATTAAATTTCTTATTAAAAAGTCGTTTAAAATCTGAAACACCAACTGGATAGGTTAAAGGGTTTCCTTCAAGCTTTTTAAGTGGTAGTACCGGAAAACCTCCCAAACCTCCTGCCACGACGCACTGAATTCTTTCAGGATGAATCATCGCCATGCGCGTTACAAAGTCACCTGCTGCTGAGAACCCCCAAAGCATGAATTTATCGGGTATTCTATATTCATTTTCTCTAATTTTCATTTGCGCGTCTTCCACCATTGCCAGAAGCTGTAGATTTATTCTTTTGAGAGAATCTGATGTATTTTCTATTACGGGGCGAGTCAGCGCATGAACGTACAGGTTATTTCCATTTTCAAGCTTGGGTCTTGGAAAAACAGGAAGCAGTACAAAGGTTCCCAATTCATTGGCATAATCAACCAAAGCCTGCTCACATCTTATAGATGACCAATAATCATGCGTTTTAAAGTGTCCAGGTTTACCAGTATTATTGGGCTCAACAAACAGGGCTACATTTTCTTTTACTGTTTTTGGGGTGCCCAAATAATAGGGCCAGTAAAACCCTTTTTTAGGATTTGCGGGCATTAAATAAATCTTCTTGAGCTCAATTCTTCCTTGATACATGTCAATTTTAGGCGGAGGGCCAACAGGTTGCTCAATATAGTCTTGTGCAGAAATTGACAAGGAGCAAAACAATATAGATAAGATGATTAAATGGCGTTTCTTCATTGTATGGCTGTGTTTTATAGTTGGATAAATCTTATTAAGCACAACGGTCTCGTATAACCGTCAGTTACGGGTTAATATGCGTTAATTTTCGGTTTGGCACTGACTATAACAATTCCGAGTGGATTCGGACGTAGTCGAATCCGCCGTAATTGTGGTTATACATTGTTGTGCTTTCGTTATTTTTTTTTCAATTCTTCATTAATCAGTCCGGCAAGTAATTCGGCTTTATTTTTCAGGTTTTCTGTGATTTCTATTCCTAATGATTTTCTTGTAATATTATTCCGCAAATTGTTTCTGCCTAAATTTGATTCTATTTTTTTAATTAATGCTTGTTTTCTTGTCTCTTTATTATCGGAAAATGGAAGCGTTAATTTTTGACCTCGGCCGTGAGGTGGGTTTATTTCATATTCGTCATTCAGAAACCAATACTCATCCTCCTTTGAAGAACGCTCTTCATCATAATCTATAAATAGATTAAACCCGTATAAATCAACAGTATAATAGTTGTTAATAGCGTCATTAAGTTTTTTAGAACCTAATTGATTTGCAAGTCCAGAATTTTTAATTTTTTGAAAGGTTTGGTCTACAATTTTATAATCAGTAAAATAACTTGTAATGGTTAATACAATAGAATCAATAGAATTAACTTGATATTTTTTACTCTCAAAAATTGATGAATTAGCTTTGATTTGTTTGTCCAAATTTTCAATCATCCCATCAAATCGATTAGAGTCATTATTTAAATCAACTAACATACTTTTTAAATAGGTTTTGATTGTTGCGCTTTCCTTTCTGCTTTCATTCCAATTATTAATTTGTAGTGCAATCAAAATTCCAATAACTACAAGTACAATTTCACCAATAGCATAAATCAGATATTTGCTGAACTTATTTTCAGAGAGCATTTTTTGTCTAATTTTTCTGAAGAATTTTATCATTGGTTAGTGGTTTGTCATAATGAAACACAACAATTGGCTAAACGTACCATGGTACGTTTATTCCATTTTTAGCCTTAAGATAAGAATAATCCCTTATTGGTGCTCAACAGCAATGTTTTAACAATATAGTTTACCTATATTATATTTTTAAAAACGGCTAAATGTATACGTGTTAAGCAACAAAAAATAACCCCAATTGCCTTGGTGTCTAAAATTATCCTATGTGATGCCTTCCCCTTTTCCTAGGTTTGGAAAACCACCAAAACCAAAAAGAGCCCAGCCTTGTGGACCGGACTCTTTTACGAGAACACTATATGAAAATGAAAAAAATTATGTAGCTAATTATAAGGTAAATATAGTACCCGTTTTCAGGTTTGTACAGTTATTGTTGTCAATGCTGTTGTTTTTGTGGTGTGCTGCCGCATTTTTGTTATTTACCTTTATTTAAATCCCAAGATTCTTCGAGAATAGCGATATTTATGGCTGAATTATGGTATATTAAACCAGAGCATATAAGTACAATCCTAAACGATAAGTGCCCATGAAGCAGACAGAAAGATTAGCCGAGTTTAAGAAATCGGTAAATAATAAATTCAATGTGTATAATAGCTTGTTTTTAAATCTACCCTATAGAAATATAGACAACGTGGGGATGCTGATTCCTTTGCTCATGGATCAATCTCAAAAGGGATTGAAGGCGGGTTTAAACCCTAAAGAAATCCTAGAAGCTTTTTTTGAGAATTTTGCCGAGTTGGAAACCGAGGAAGAGCGCATAGATTTCATGTTTCGGATTATACAATATGTAGAGCGACAAGTGGTGCTGTACGACAGCGTAGAGGATGCGGCTTTTCCCAAATTACACAAACACAGTAGTTCCTTGTCCTTAAAGGACTATTTTCAGTTGATAGATAACAATAATGATTGGGATTCTATTTTGGGCAAGCTCAATAGTTTTAGTGCCCGTATTGTCCTCACCGCACACCCAACGCAATTCTATACCCCGGCGGTATTGGAGATTATCAGCAATTTAAGAACCTTGATTCTTGAGGATAGGATAGACGAGATAGATGTTGTACTACAGCAATTGGGACTTACTTCGCTGGTCAACGCCAAAAAGCCTACACCGTTAGATGAGGCGAAGAATATTATCTACACCTTACGGCATGTGTATTACGATGCTATCGGTGATATGTACGGGTACATAAAAGCCAGTGCCGGCAACGATAAATTTGAAAATCACGATATTGTGAAACTTGGCTTTTGGCCCGGAGGGGACAGGGATGGGAATCCGTTCGTAACTGCCGATATCACCAAAGATGTGATGAACGAGCTACGTGTTACGCTCATGAAGTGTTATTACAACGATTTAAAAAGGTTACAGCATAAACTAACGTTTAAGGAAGTGCAGGAGCCCCTTAGTAAATTACGTGGCAATCTGTATATCGCCATGTTCGACCCCAGTAAAGATGTTGGCTATGAGGATATCATGAACCCTTTGAACCAAATACGGGAACTATTGGTAAACAAGTATCACCATCTGTATGTAAATGAGCTAGATGTGTTTATGGATAAGGTGAAAATCTTTAAAACCCACTTTGCTACCATAGATATTCGCCAGGACCACAGCATGCATACCAAAGTAATAAATGTGGTACTGCAAAAAAACGGATTGATAAAGGCCGATGTAAGCGAACTGTCCGAAGAAAAGCTGATTGATATCCTTTTGAACCAAAAGCTCCAACTTGTCCCCGATGATTATTCGGAAGATATTGTAAAAGATACGATTAAGAACGTATCACAGCTGGCCCATATTCAGGCAAAAAATGGCGAGCAAGGCTGCAATAGATACATCATAAGTAATTCCGAAGATGTGTTTAGTATATTGTACGTTTATGCCCTGTTCCGGTGGTGCGGTTGGGCAAATAAGGCGATTACCTTTGACATTGTTCCGCTGTTCGAAACTATGAAAGGAATGGATGATGCCAAGGCTACCATGCAGCAGCTGTTCAACATAAAGGAATATAAAAATCACTTGGAGCAACGGGGAAACAAACAAACGATTATGCTTGGGTTTTCCGATGGTACCAAGGACGGGGGTTATTTAAAAGCAAACTGGTCTATTTTGAAAACGAAGGAAGAGCTCTCCGACGTTTGCGCTACCAACGCTATTGCCGCCATTTTCTTTGATGGTAGGGGAGGACCACCGGCACGGGGCGGTGGTAAAACACATCGGTTTTATGCCGCACAGACGAGCAAGGTTGCCAATAATGAAATCCAACTCACGATTCAAGGACAGACCATCACCAGTACCTACGGTACTAAGGAGCAGTTTATGTACAATAGTGAACAACTCCTTACTGCCGGACTTTCAAATACCATTTTAGGGAAAGAAATCACCATTTCCGATGATGCAAGAAGTTTAATTGAGGAAATGTCCGAACTCAGTTTTGCGAAGTATGATGCGTTGAAGCATCATGATAAGTTTATGCCCTATTTGGAAAACATGAGTACACTTAAATACTATACTAAGGCCAATATTGGAAGTAGACCGGGAAAACGGGGAAACAAGGCCAAATTGGAGTTGTCCGATCTACGGGCCATTTCATTTGTGGGGTCTTGGAGCCAGTTAAAGCAAAACGTGCCCGGTTATTTTGGCATTGGCACCGCGCTAAAAACCTTGGCCGATGACGGGAGATTTGCCGAGGCTAAAAAAATATATGATGAGGTGCCTTTTTTCCAAGCCCTAATGATGAACAGTATGATGAGTCTCTCCAAGTGTTATTTTGAGCTCACCAGTTACATGAAGGATAACGAGGAGTATGGTGATTTTTGGGAAATTTTACATGAGGAGTACCAGCTTTCCAAAGAAATGTTATTACAGCTTTCCGGCATGGAAATATTGATGGAAAAGGAAGCCATTTCGCGTGAGTCAATTAAAATTCGGGAGAATATTGTGCTACCCTTATTGGTCATACAGCAATATGCATTACAGAAAATAGGAGCGGGTAATTCCCATAAAGAGTTGTATGAAAAAATAGTAACCAGATCTTTATATGGGAATATTAATGCGAGTAGGAATTCGGCCTAATACGTTAGCTTCGGAACTCATTTTAGCGTAAATTACCCTAATTAAAAGAAGAGCCAATGCAAATCGCATTGGCTCTTCTTTTTCTCGCTTTAGGATATGGTTTATTTCTCTACTTTAGCACTAAGAAGGGTGTAAAATGTTTTTATTCCATAAGCAATCTGTCCTATTTTTAAGTTCTCATTAGGACTATGCTGATTATTGTCCGCGTTCACCATTGGGACTATAAAAGCAGGAATTTCTAATTCGTTGATGAATGGGGAAATGGGAACCGTACCGCCCATAATCCTAATTTGGACCACATCCTCTTTAAACGTATCTGCCATAGTTTTGACCAAAAATTGTCCGTAGGGATTATCCAAATCAGTTCTAAAGGCATCGGTTACAGAACCTTCTTGCACCATCATTATTTTATCATGCGTCATCCGTTCTTCTTTGGAGGGTGCTGCGTTCGTGATATAAAAGCCATGGTTTTCTATGTGCTTTTTTACTAGGTTTTTGAGTTTAGTTCCATCACTCTCCGGCACCAATCGTAAATCCAATTCTGCGGTAGCGGTCGCCGGCACTATAGTTCTTGCCTGATTGCCGATCCAACCGGAGCCTAAACCCCTAATATTCAAACTGGGATATTGTAAGGATTCTTGATAGAATGCTCCCACTTTTTCTGCGGTTTTAAACTGTAGTTTCTTTGATATTTCCTCATCGTTATCTGGAACGCTCTTCATAATTCCTTGAGCTGTTTCGCTTAAGGTAATACCGTCATAATACCCTGGAATAGTTACGCGACCCTCGGTATCTTTCATACTGGCCAGGACCTGTGCCAATTGAAATCCCGGGTTTGGGGCATAATTCCCGTAATGACCGCTGTGCTGCGGTTTTATTGGTCCGAAGGTAGTTAAGGATAAAGTAGTAATACCGCGGCAACCATAAATGACGGTAGCTTTTCCAGATGGGTGCGTAGGACCGTCGTTAATAACTAGGAAATCGGCTTGTAGAAGTTCCTTATAGGTGCGTACCGCTTTGGGCAATGGTTTACTGCTTCTCTCTTCTTCGCTGTCTAGTATCACCTTAACATTGAACGATAATTCCTTGCTGTCTTTTTTTAGGAGATCAATGGCGTTTAGGAACATTACAATAGGTCCTTTGTCATCGGATGTAGACCTGCCGAACAAACGCCAGTCGTAGTTTATATCGGTATCCAGTGCTGCAAAATCCTGCGTTTTCCAATTTTCACCGTCTATGGATTTCAGGACGGTTTCATAGGGATTCGCCTGATCCCATTTAGCGGCATCAATCGATTGACCGTCCAAATGCATGTAGAACAACACCGTAGGTTTGTCGTCATCCATAGGAAACGCCGCAAAAAATAGTGGTAGGTTTTCCGTAGGCAGGATAGAGGTATTAAAACCCCTTTCACTAAATTTATTATTTAACCATCTTAGATTCTGGTCTATATCATCTGCATTTAAAGCATCATTGGGAATAGAAACAAAATCTCTAAGTTCTTTTATGCTATGCCTAACGGCCGACTTTACGGAAATTGAATCCTGGGCGTTTAGACCGGTAATTGAAAAAAGAATTAAAAGGACGTACCAATAATTTTTCATAGGATTTATTTGAAGGTTGAAAAGTAAGGATAAAAGACCATACCTATTCCTTTGAAATCATTTTTTGAGAACTGAAAGCAGCGATTTTCTGATGAGAAGCAGGAAAGGAAACCCATGAAAAATCAGATCGAACCAATCCATAGCCTCCATTCCTACAGCACCTCCTGCTACCCATTTTAGTTTGCCCCAAAGATGAGGTTCCGGGAAAAAGGGAGCCAAGCCAAGGGTTAGGCATAGCAGTAGTATTAATTTCCAGTTATTAAGGAAGTCGTTCATTATGGTCTTATAGTTTTTATAAAAGATGGTATTTCATCCACCCCGTGTTGCGTCAAATACTTGATAAAAGCTGAACCAATGATGGCTCCTTTGGCATTTTTAGTAGCCGCTTGAAAGGTTTCTGAATCCTTGATACCAAAACCTACAATTTGGGGATTTTTCAAATTCATTTGAGCAATTCGTTCAAAATAATCTTCCTGTTCGTTGCCAAAACCAGATTTGGATCCGGTAACACTGGCGGAGCTAACCATGTAAATAAAACCGTCGGATTCAGCATCAATTTGACGGATACGGGCATCGCTTGTCTGTGGTGTTATTAAAAAAATATTGATCAATCCGTATTTTTTGAAGGTGGCTTCATATTCTTCTTGATACACATCTAAGGGTAAATCTGGCATAATAATACCATCAATCCCTACTTCGTGACATTTTTTGCAAAACGCTTCCACCCCATATTGTAACATGGGGTTAAAATAGCCCATAGCGATTAGGGGAATGGAAACACTTTTTCTGATGTCTTGTAATTGCTCAAATAAAATTTCAGTCGTCATCCCATTCTTTAAAGCAGCTGTAGAACTTTCCTGTATGGTGGGTCCGTCTGCTAATGGGTCACTAAATGGTAATCCTATTTCTATCATATCTACACCGTTTTTTTCTAAGTCCTTAATGATTTGTACGGTGTTATTTAAAGCAGGATAGCCTGCCGTAAAATATATGGAAAGGAGTTTTTTATCCTCCTTCATTTTTTTATTTATTCTATTACTCATGGTATTAGGCTAACTTAAAATAATCGATGTAGGTGTTCAAATCCTTATCCCCACGCCCAGAAAGGCTAATGACTACCACATCATCTGGTTTGAATTTTTTATGGGAAAAAACCGCAAAAGCATGTCCTGTTTCTATCGCAGGTATGATACCCTCTAATTGTGAAAGTTCTAACCCTGCTGTCATGGCTTCATCATCTGTTGCGGAATAAAATTCTGCTCGTTTCGATTTATGTAAATGAGAATGCATGGGGCCAACGCCTGGATAATCTAACCCGGCGGAAATAGAATAGGGCTCTGTAATTTGTCCATCTACCGTTTGCATCAACATCGTTTTACAGCCATGGATGATTCCCACCTTGCCCAAGGCCGAGGTGGCAGCACTTTCACCGGTTTCCACACCTTTGCCGGCAGCTTCTACGGCAATGATACCAACGTCTGGTTCATTTAGAAAATGATAATAGGTGCCGGCGGCGTTACTTCCTCCACCTATACAAGCTACTACATAGTCCGGGTTTTCACGCCCTTCCTTTTCTTTTAACTGCCATTTGATTTCTTCTGATATGACCGACTGAAATCGGGTAACCATATCAGGATAGGGGTGTGGTCCAATGGCCGAACCAATAATGTAATGGGTGTCTACTGGATTATTGATCCAATCTCGTATGGCTTCATTGGTGGCATCCTTTAAGGTGCGGCTTCCCGACAGTGCCGGTCTCACCTCTGCACCAAGCATTTTCATGCGGGCTACATTGGGTGCTTGCCTTGCAATATCTATTTCGCCCATGTAAACGATACATTCCATGCCCATTAGCGCACAAACCGTTGCAGTGGCAACACCGTGCTGCCCAGCCCCAGTTTCTGCAATGATTCTAGTTTTTCCCAGCTTTTTTGCCATTAAGATTTGACCAATGGTATTGTTCACTTTGTGCGCTCCAGTGTGGTTCAGATCTTCCCTTTTGAGATAAATTTTGCATCCGTGTTTTTCTGAAAGTCGTTTTGCAAAATATAAAGGTGAGGGTCTACCTACGTAATCTTTTAATAATTGCTGAAATTCTTCTTGAAAAGATTCCTCATACATGAGCTCTAAATACTTGGAGCGTAATTCTTCCACATTTGGGTATAGCATTTCTGGAATAAATGCACCACCGAACTCTCCATAATAGCCTTTTTCATCTGCATGGAAACCTCCTATGTAGCTTTTTGTTATTTCTTTTTCCATTTTTTTGTTGTTGTGAGCAGAGCGAATAACTCCCTTTCACCAATAGCAATTACTTGTTTACAAATCGCTGCTCGATTAAATTTTTAAATTCCTTTAATTCATCAATTTTTTTTAACCCCGGTTTAGATTCAAAACTACTATTTACATCAATAGCATGACAGTATTTTGATTCCGGTCTTTTTAGAAATGCTACAATTTGTTCTTTGTTTTCTATCCCAATACCACCGCTTAAAAAATAAGGTTTGGTAGATGGGTAGTACTTTAAAATGGACCAGTCAAAAGTATAGCCATTGCCGCCCGGAAGTTTGCCTTTAGTATCGAATAAAAAGTAATCACAGACATCTTCGTACTCCGCCAATACCGAAAAATCAAAAGTATCTTTTATGGAGAATACTTTTATCATTTCTACAGGATTACTCGTTTTTAGCTGAAGACAATACTGCGGACTTTCCTTACCATGTAACTGCACGCCGTCTAAATTGTGTTTTTCAATTGTCGCTAAAACTTCGTCTACTTCAGCGTCTACAAACACTCCTATTTTTTTAATTTCTTTGGATACAGGAGGAATTTCGCCGTTAAAAAATCGAGAAGATGGCTCCCAAAATATAAAACCCAAGTATTCGGGTTGCAACGCTGCAACCGCCTCGGGATTATATTTCATACCGCAAACTTTAAGTTTCATGTTTTCTTATTTGTCAGTTCGAGTGGTTTTCTTCCCTTTTTGGAAAAAAAATGTATCCAGCACCTTTTGGTCGTGTCATAGAAATCGAAGTGACATTATTTTTTTAGTTCTTCGATAAATTCTTTAGCACTTTTCCCTGGATTATCGGTCTTCATGAAATTCTCTCCAATTAAAAAACCTTGGTATCCGTATGTTTTCAAATCTCGAATTGCTTCTACAGAACTGATGCCACTTTCAGACACTTTTACAAAATCATCTGGAATCAGTTGTGATAAAAATTTGCTTGTATCCAAACTCACTTTAAATGTTTTTAAATCACGGTTGTTAATGCCCAACATATCCAAACTGGGCATAATCGATTTATGTAGTTCTTCTTTGTTATGTACCTCTAGCAACACATCTAAACCCAAACTTTTAGCACATTCGGAAAGACTTTTAATTTCAGCCCTGGTCAATATGGCGGCGATCAATAAAATAACATCTGCGCCATAAGCTTTGGCCTCTAAGATTTGATATTCGTCAATAATAAATTCTTTTCTAAGCAATGGCATTGTTACCGAAGCTCTTGCCAGTACTAAATCTTCCAAGGAGCCTCCAAAATATTTAATGTCGGTTAGGACACTCATACCACATACACCCGCATTTTCATACCCAATAGCAACTTGGCCTACATTAGTATTCTGATTAATGGTTTCTTTGGATGGCGACCGGCGCTTGTGTTCTGCAATAATTCCCGTATGGTTATTCCTCAATGCAGTAGCTAAGGACAATCCTTTTCTGCCAAAAAGAACAGATGACTCCAACTGAGAAGTAGGAATAAGACGTTTCTTCAGTTCAACTTCTTTGTATTTGTCCGCAACTATTTTATCTAAAATATTCATATGCTAAAATTGAATTCCTACCTTTCATAGGTAAACCTACATGCTTAATTCCTGTAGTTTTTTTAATGCAACTAATCCTTTTCCGGCTAACAGAGACTCTTTTGCTTTGTAAAAACCTTCCTTTGGTGTTTTGTTCGTAACAGTAGCAATGGCAATACCTGCATTCGCACACACTACGTTATTTTGTGCTTCTGTTCCTTTACCATTCAATACATTGATAAAAATTTGAGCGGACTTTGGGATGTCATCACCTCCTGCGATCTCATGGGCTAGAATGGTGGGCACACCGAAATCTGAGGGTTTAATAATACCTTCGGAGCCGTTCGAAATTGTTTTGGTGTCGCCCGTTAAACTAATTTCATCATATCCATCCAAAGCATGTAAAACTGTAAAGTTCTTATCTGTATTCTGGTATAGATAGCCATACATTCTAGCCAGTTCTAGATTAAAAACACCAACCATTTGATTCTTTGGGAATGCAGGGTTTACCATAGGCCCCAACATATTAAAAAAAGTTTTTACGGCTAACTCTCTTCTAATTGGCGCTACGTTTTTCATAGCAGGGTGGAACAATGGTGCGTGTAATACGCATATACCAGCCTCTTCTATACATCTAGTTAAAAAATCGGCTTCATTGCTAAATTTGATACCTAAGAATTCCATTACATTACTACTGCCACATGTGGAGGAAACCCCATAATTTCCATGTTTAGTAACTTTTACACCAGCTCCTGCGGTAACAAAAGATGCTAGTGTAGAAATATTGAACGTATCTTTTCCATCGCCTCCCGTACCACATAAATCAATAGGGTTATAGGCTGATAAATCTACTGCTAGACATAGTTCTAACAAGGCATCCCGGAAACCCTCCAATTCCTCTATGGTAACACTTCGCATCATGTAAACCGTCAAAAATGCCGCAATCTGACTGGTATTGTAATCACCCTTGGCAATATTGACCAATATTTTTTTGGCATCCTCCTTTTCAAGGATTTTATGATTGATTAATCTATTTAAAGTTTCTTTCATTTTATCTAATGTCAAAATTCTAGCATCCTTTTACCCAATTCTTTAAAATTTGTTTTCCATCTGGAGTCAATACAGACTCTGGATGAAATTGTACTGCTCGTATATCAAACTCCCTATGCCGTAAGGACATAATTTGACCATTTTTATCAAATGAGGTAGCTTCCAAACACGCTGGTAAATTGGTATGGACTACCCACGAATGATATCTTCCAACTTCAATAGTAGTTGGTAATCCGTCGAAAATATAATCCTCTTGTACAATATTTATTTTAGTAGCTACACCATGGTACACTTGGTCTAGGTTTACTAAACTACCACCAAATACCTCACCAATTGCCTGTTGACCTAAGCAAACCCCGAAAATTCGTTTGCTACCGGAATACGTCTTAATAATTGATTTGAGTAAACCTGCCTCTTCCGGTATTCCTGGGCCGGGAGACAGCACTATATGTTCAAAAGCGTCTACTTCTTCTAAACTTAATTGGTCGTTTCGTTTTACGATTACGTCACAATCTAAATCCTCTAGATAGTGCACTAAGTTATAGGTGAAACTATCATAATTATCGATCATTAATATCCTCTGTCCCATTTAGATTGTTTCAGCGATTTTTAGTGCTTTGTTCAAAGCACCAAGTTTGTTATAGGTTTCCTGTAGTTCATCGTCTGCGTTAGAGGCAGCTACTAATCCAGCACCAGCTTGAAAATGCAATTCATGATTTTTACTCAAAAAAGTTCTGATCATTATGGCATGATTAAAATTGCCCTTAAAATCCATAAATCCTATGGCACCGCCATAATATCCACGACTGGTTTTTTCATAGTCCTCAATTAATTGCATGGCCCTATGTTTTGGTGCACCACTTAAAGTACCTGCGGGAAAAGTATCTGCTACAATCTTCAACGTAGAGATGTCCGGTTTTTTCATTCCGGTTACTTTGGAGACCAAATGAATGACATGAGAGAAATATTGAACTTCTCGATAGGTTTCTACATTTACAAGGTTTCCGTTTCTACTGAGGTCGTTTCTAGCTAGGTCCACCAACATGACATGCTCGCTATTTTCTTTATCGTCCTGTGCCAATTGTTTAGCTAGCTCCGCATCTTGCTCATCGTTCCCTGTACGTTTGTACGTTCCAGCAATGGGGTGTATTTCTGCTTTCCCGTCTTTAACAATGATCTGCGCCTCTGGGGAGCTACCAAATATTTTAAAATCACCGTAATCAAAAAAGAAAAGATAGGGTGAGGGATTAATGGAACGCAAGGCACGGTATACATTGAACTCATCCCCTTTAAACCCTTGTGAAAATCGTCTAGACAGCACCAATTGAAACACATCTCCGCGTTGACAGTGTTTCTTAGCAATAGCAACTTGCTCTTTAAAAGCGTCATCCTCTAAGTTAGTGCTTACTTCTCCCTCTTTTGAGAAATTATAGGAGGCAAAATTACGCACTTTCAAAACTTGTTCCAGTTCTGGTATGTTGTTCTCGGTTTCATAGCAATGGGCAAAAAGATAGGCCTCATTTTTAAAGTGATTAATAGCTATGATATTTTGGTAGACCGCATAATAGATATCTGGTATCGTAACCGAGTTGTCCTTTTTAGAAATCTCAACAGCCTCAAAATACCGTACGGCATCGTATGCCATAAAGCCAAAAAGTCCGTTAGTTATGAATTTGAAATCCTGGTCGGCTACAGTGAATAATTGGCTAAAAGCATCAATTTCTTTGGTGACTGCTGCTTTGTCAGTAATTGGTGTTTCACTTTTTGTGCCATTAGGAAATTCTTTGGTAATGATTTCATTTTCAACCTTAATTGAAGCAATAGGGTTGCAGCATATATAGGAAAAACTATTATCGTTAGCATGATAATCACTACTTTCTAAAAGAATACTATTTGGGAATTTATCCCTAATTTTTAAATAAACACTAACAGGTGTAATGGTATCTGCAAGTATTTTTTTGAAATGCGTTTGTAGTTTAAATGACATAGTAAAAGCTATAAATTAAAAAAGGCTTGTCGTGATGACAAGCCTTTATATATTTTTCAATAGGGACTAGTTCACGATGTTTGTCGTAAGCTGTTCCACCACCATATGTTGTTCAATCGTTTCATTAGATCAAAGATAGAAAGGAAATTTTAAGCCACAAATTTTCTACGCTTAAAAAGTAAAAATCCCCTTAAAATTTATTTCAAGGGGATTTTCAAACACTACTTGATGTGTAGCGGTCTTAGAACTGTTTAAAGTGCTAAATCAACTACTAAATCAAAATCGTCATAAATAGTTTTGTCTCCTAAATCGTCAAAAAAGCTCCCGGAGCCATACCGTACATCAAACTTTGAGCGATCTACCTTCATTGTTGCAGTCGCCTTATTTTCAAACATAGATAGCACGAAGGTAACGGGTTTTGTTATGCCTTTTATGGTTAAGTCTCCTTTTACCGTATAAGAGTTTTTATTAAAGGTTTCGGATGATTTGATAACCAACTTGGCGGTAGGATGATTTTCCACTCCGAAAAAATCATCTGATTTAAGATGGCCTTCCAATTTTTCCTTACCGTTTCCGGATGTCATATCCGTATTGGTAATGCTGGTCATGTCTATAACAAATTCTCCTCCAGTCAATTTGTTACCGTCCATCATTAAAAAACCTGATTTTAGGTCAATGGTTCCATCATGGGAACCTGTAACTTTATACCCTTTCCAGGTTACTTTACTCTCACTAACTTTTACTTCTTTTTTTTCATCATCAATTGGCGTAGTCGCTGTTGCCGAATAGCCGAATAATAGCGCTAAAAAGATACTTGATACTGTTTTTTTCATGAGTTTAATTTTAATAGTGTAAATTAATGTTAAATGTGTGTAAATAATTCTTCTTTTGATTTGCGTACTTTTGGTAAATCTTGGGTAACATCTTCCGCTGATCGATACCCAATAGGTAATACTACTGACGCTGTTAAGCTTTTTCCTTTCAGCCCTAAGATGTCATCATAGGCCTTGGCTTCAAAACCTTCCATAGGACAGGTATCTATTTTTAATTCCGCTGCTGCCTGCATTAGATTTCCAAGTGCTATGTATACTTGCTTTGCGGTCCATTCTTCCTTTGTTTTCTGTGGAAGGTCTACCAGTTTTGATTTTGTAAAATCACTATAGCCTTTTAAGTTTTCGCTAGGAATTTCCCTTGTTTTGGCTGTGTTTTTAATGAAGTCATCTACCAGCTCCTCACCAAAATTCGTTTGATTAGCAAAAACGATTAGGTGAGATGCATCTGTAACTTGGGATTGCCCCCAAGATACCGGTTTTAATTGTTCCCTAATCGCTACGTCCGTAATAACAAATACGTGGTAAGGTTGCAAACCGTAGGAGGATGCACTTAAGCGTGTCGCTTCCAATAATAAATCTAGGTTATCTTCAGAAATTTTTTTGCTACTGTCAAACTTTTTAGTGGCGTAACGCCAAGTTCTGTTCTCTAAAATTGTATTCATTCTTAGTTCTAAAATTTATCCAATAATATATTTAAATGCTCTAATTCTTGGTTAGTAAAATTCTGAAGAATCTCTTCTTCCTTGGCAAATAGCATGCCATCAATTTCATTAAGAAACTCTAAGCCTTGTGTGGTAATACTTATCTCTACTTTTCTTCTATTATGCTTACATATGGTCCTATGAACATAACCTTTTGTTATAAGCTTATCTACTAACCTTGTCGTATTACTCATTTTGGTAACCATTCTTTCGTTAATGGTCGAAAGATTTGCCGGCTCCCCTTTTTGTCCCCTTAAAATGCGAAGCACGTTAAACTGCTGTACAGAAATATCAAATGGTTTAAGTGTTAAAGCCACTTGTTCATTTACCTTATTGTAGACCAATGACAAATGAATAATCGTCCTTTTTTTTAAGGGGATTTTAAAACTTGTTTTTATAGCTTCTTCAACATTCATGTAGAAACAATTATTGTTTATACAAATGTATAGTTGTTTTGGTGATTCAAATTTATTTTTGAATTAAATTTTTGTTAAAAAAATTAGGACCTTGATGTTGCCATATTTTGGGTTAATCAGCTTAATTGGATGGTGTTAAAATGAAATGATTTTATCGTCCGCTGTAAGGCCTGGGAAGGTTAAAGGCACGTATGATTCCGCCTTTAGTTTAGTAGTTGGCTTATTTTTTCATGAATAATAGAGTATGACCAAAAGTACCTTCATGGTTGTTTTTGTATCTGACACACTGTATTTGGTGTAGTTTTCTAGAATCGCTTATTTTTGACTTCAAATATTAACTTTATAGTATTATGGCAGATTTATCACAAGAAGAGTGGGTAGAAAAATTAAACGAGGATGAATACGCAATTATCCTCGATGTGCGCACCGAAGAAGAACTCGAAGAGGGTCGTATTCCTGAAGCAAAGAATATAGATATTTATCAAGGTCAAGGTTTTATTGATGAACTTGAAAAACTGGACAAGACAAAAAACTATTATGTCTATTGCAGGTCTGGAAACCGAAGTGGACAAGCATGTGCAATAATGAATAGTATTGGTTTTGAAAATGCCTTTAATTTGGCCGGGGGTTTTATGAATTGGGAAGGTGAAGTTGCCGAGTAAGCGTCGATTTAATCAAATAAATGGCCCGCTATTGAGCGGGTTTTTTATTTTTATAGCATGAAGGAAGACCTTTTGCATTACATCTGGAAGTACAAAAAGTATCCGATTGCTTTAATCAGGACAACTAAGGGTGATGGTATTTCTGTAGTGTCCTCCGGAACGCATAATCATTTAAGCGGCCCCGATTTTTTTAATGCCAAGCTTGTAATAGAGGAACAGTTGTGGGCCGGAAATGTGGAGATTCACATAAAATCGTCAGATTGGTACGCCCATAGTCACGAAACAGATGCCAACTACGATTCTGTTATACTTCATGTGGTTTGGGAACATGACCTTGCCGTTTTTAGGTCGGATGGTTCTGAAATCCCAACTTTGGAACTCAAGAATTACATCAGCGACGAAGTATTATCAAATTATAAAAAACTATTTCAAGAGCGGCCTAACTCATTTATCAATTGTGGTACAGATATTACTGCCATCACTAGTTTTAAGTTTAACATTTGGAAAGAACGCTTGTATTTTGAGCGATTGGAAAGAAAATCCAAAGTAATTTTTGACCTTCTGCAAGACTCGAATAACGATTGGGAACAGGTACTATTCGTATTGTTGCTTAAAAGCTTTGGGTCTAAGATAAACGGTGAGTTTTTTTATGAGCTTGGTTTATCTATAGACTTCTCCATTATCAGAAAATTACATAATAAGCCATTGGAATTGGAGGCACTTCTTTTTGGCTTGTCAGGGCTCTTAGAAGATGATAATCAGTCTAACAGGTATAGAACAGAACTTCGCCAGGCTTACGATTATATATGTCATAAATACGAATTGGATTCAACGATATTGTCCAAACCACAATTTTTTAAGTTGCGACCATCCAATTTCCCAACTATCAGGTTATCTCAGTTTGCACAGTTATATGCATCTGAATATGCTTTGTTTAACAACGCGATTCAAAGAGAGGAAACAGACCTTTATAATTTGTTTATGGTAAAAACCAGTCCCTTCTGGGAAACGCACTTTACCTTTAATACAGTGTCTAAAAAGCGTATAAAAAAAACGACAAAAAAGTTTATCGATTTATTGGTTATCAATACCATTTTGCCTTTAAGATTCTGCTACTTAAAACATCAGGGAATTACGTGGGAGGAAACGTTTACAAGGCCGATTACCGATATGGTTTCCGAAAAAAACAGTATTCTTAAAAAGTACCAAGAGCTAGGCGTAAAGATGGACAATGCAAAGGATAGTCAGGCTTTATTGGAGCTATACACGAATTATTGCACAAAAAACAAGTGTCTACAATGCGCCGTTGGAGTGGAATTATTAACTTTAAAGACTTAATTTTAGCGCATGAACAGTTTTTACGCCTTGTTACACTATTTACAAAAGCGGGGATTTGAGGTTTGTCGTAGAATTGCAGAACGAATGGGTATTCGTGCCAGGGTTGTGCGCACTTCCTTTATTTATTTAACTTTTGTAACCTTGGGCTTTGGCTTTGCACTTTATCTATTTCTAGCTTTTTGGTTAAAAATAAAAGATTTGGTCCATACAAAAAGAACCTCTGTTTTTGACTTATAGCAATGATTAAATTATTTAGGTCCAAGATTTATTTGGCATTGGCATTGACTGCAGTAGTGCTCTCAATTGGTGTGCTTGGCTACCGCTATATTTCTGATTATTCTTGGATTGATGCGCTTTACATGACGATTATAACCGTAACCACGGTAGGTTTCTCAGAAGTAAGGCCAATGGGTGCCGAAGGTAAAATGTTTACCGTATTACTTATTGTTACCAGCGTATTTATTGGCGGTTTTGCTATTTCGGTGGTAACGGAATATTTATTAAGTAGAAATTCGTTACAAATCTTAAAAAAAAAGAGAGTGAAAAAAGCCATAGATAGTTTATCCAACCACGTTGTGCTTTGTGGTTTTGGTAGAAATGGGATGCAGGCCGCGGAGCGGCTCAAGGCATATAACAAGCCATTTGTGATAGTAGAGCGGGATAAGGGTATTATTGATAGGGATAATACGAATTTCTATTTTGTTGAGGGCGATGCCAATGATGATGAGGTCTTGTTAAGCGCCGGTGTAGAACGGGCTCAGTTTCTTATCACCGCCCTTCCAGACGATTCTACAAATTTGTTCGTTGTTTTATCCGCAAGACAATTGAACATGAACCTTTTTATTATTAGCCGGGCTTCCTTGGTAAATTCTCAGAAAAAACTACTTCTGGCGGGCGCAAACAAGGTAATTATGCCAGATAAGATCGGTGGTGACCATATGGCTTCCTTGGTAGTAATGCCAGATTTAATTACGTTTATGGACAAACTTTCTGTAGAGGGAGAACATACAACTAATTTGGAGGAGGTAGCCATTGAGGATTTTGCAGATCAGATGGAGTGTAATTCCTTGCGAGATCTCGATTTACGTAGAAAGACTGGATGTACGATTATAGGTTATATAAGTCCCGATGGCGAGTACATCATCAATCCAGAGGCAGATTTAAAATTACAATTAAAGAGCAAAGTCATTGTTCTAGGGCGTCCGGAACAGATTAAAAAACTGAATGAAATGTTTCATATTGCTTAAGAATCTTTTAGTTTATATTTGATTCCCCACATATTTTTTAAGATATTGCCGCGTAGTGATAGAAATCCAACTAAAATTAAAATAGATACATGGTCCACATTCAAAAATTGCTTTGTTTCTTTTCCCTTCTTATATGTTTTGCCCTATCCGCTCAGGAGTTAGAGGTTACTGGAAAGACATATAATCCATCTTCTAATATAAATGACGGTGTCATAGACCTTAAAGTAAACGGAGGGACTGCTCCATACAGCTTTAAGTGGAGCAACCAAAATACACCATTAAACGCTAATAAGGCCATGGGTCTTGTTGAAGGAGTTTCTTACAACGTTGTTGTTACAGACGCCAATGGAGCGTCGGTAACAAAAGCATTTACTGTAAAATCTGAAGCAATAACAGAAGTTTTTAATGGTGTTATGACGCCAGCGGTAAGTGCTTTGGGTTCTGTGCTGTTCTGGGATCCTTTCGCTGCAGTGGGTGTATATGATCCTATTGCTTACGCAGATTTAAAAAGAATAGCTATTCCAGGTTGGTCTCCGGATGTAAATGAAAAGTACACGCTTAAGACATGGCTTAAAGCCGATGGTGTAAAAGTGAAAAAAGGAGAAGCGATTGCGGTTATTTCCAAGACAAGTGGTGAAGACGAGACGATTATTTCTAACGCGAAAGGTACACTGAAGCACCTGACAGGGGAGGGAAAAGTGATTTATAATTCGGAAAACCAAGAACATATTATTGAGCAAGGGGCACACTTTTTGGCTGAGGTCAAATATGATGAGCCAATGGTAATGACGCATCCTAATGGAGACCCGATTACCAAACCTATTCCGTTTATTGTAATGTGGTTGGTGCTAGGAGCGTTATTCTTTACCATTCGAATGGGCTTTATAAACATCCGTGGATTTAAGCATTCGTTGGATCTGGCAAGAGGTAAATATGATGATCCCAATGCGCCCGGCCAGGTGACCCATTTTCAAGCACTGGCAACCGCAGTTTCAGGTACTGTTGGCCTAGGTAATATTGCTGGTGTGGCCGTTGCGGTATCGCTAGGCGGGGCAGGAGCAACTTTTTGGATGATTGTTTGCGGATTACTGGGTATGTCTTCAAAATTCGTCGAGTGTACCTTAGGTGTCAAATATCGGGATATACTGCCTGACGGCAGGGTGTTTGGGGGCCCAATGAACTATCTAAGGTATGGACTTGAGAAAAGAAACATGAAAGGTTTTGGTAAGGTACTGGCGGGCTTGTTCGCAGTGCTAGGTGTTGGCGCCTCTTTTGGTGGTGGAAACATGTTTCAGGCAAACCAGTCTTTTGAACAACTAGCCGGTCAGTTTCCAGCCCTTGTAGGAAATGGTTTTTGGTTTGGTGTTGTTACCGCAATTTTAGTTGGTGTTGTTATCATTGGAGGAATTAACAGCATTGCGAAAGTAACGGGACGTGTTGTACCAGTAATGGCTTCTATTTATATTATGGCTGCCTTAGCAGTAATTATTATGAATATTGAAAATATTGGCCCTGCATTTTCTGCCATTTGGGATGGTGCGTTTAGTCCATCTGCCTTAAAAGGTGGTATTATTGGAGTGCTGGTTATCGGATTCCAACGAGCGGCTTTTTCCAATGAGGCAGGGGTAGGTTCCGCTGCAATTGCACATAGTACGGCAAAGACAAACCATCCGCCATCAGAAGGGTTCGTTGCCTTGCTCGAGCCGTTTATAGATACTGTGGTGGTATGTACATTAACAGCCTTGGTACTTATTTTTACTGGTATGCATGAGGTTGAAGGTTTGGCAGGTGCCCAGTTGACATCGGACGCTTTTGGAAGCCAGATTTCTTGGTTTCCTTATGTATTGGCTTTGGCTGTGTTCTTATTTGCTTTTTCTACCATGATTTCTTGGTCATATTACGGAATGCGTTCGTGGACCTATTTATTCGGAAAGAGTAAAAAATCTGAAATGATCTATAAAATGTTCTTCCTGATTTTTGTAGTTGTAGGAGCTTCGGTAAGCCTTGGTGCCGTTCTCGATTTCTCGGATATGATGATTCTGGCCATGTCGTTCCCTAATATTATCGGACTATATATTCTGTCGGGTGAGGTGAAAACCGACTTGGGAGAGTACTGGAGTAAATTGAAATCGAATCAGCTTTTCAAAAGACAAGTAGAAGCCAAATAGAGTATATTTTTTGTACGGATGAAACAGGTAAAATCCCACTTCAAGTTCAATAAACAAGAACGAAGTGGGATTTTCTTTTTGCTTGTGTTACTCGTTCTAGTGCAATTTGGTTATTTCTTTTTTACAGTTAGGGGTAGCGCGTCGTCTGCCGCTTTGGTTCTAGATGAAGACACCCAGCAGGAAATCAATCTCCTAAAACAAAAAGCCCTTTCTGCCGATTCGGTTGCCTTGTATCCTTTTAACCCTAACTTTATTAGCGATTATAAGGGGTATACGCTAGGACTTTCCGTAGATGAAATCGATAGGTTGCACGTGTATAGAAATAAAGGAAAATTTGTAAATACAGTTGCAGAATTTCAAAAGGTAACCCAAGTATCGGATTCAGTTTTGAACAAGATTTCTCCCTATTTTAAATTTCCGGAATGGGTGTCTGCAAAGGCAAAATCTTCTTCCGAACGATCTGATAGGTTTGGGACGAAGCAGAAAAAGGCAGCGATTGTCCTTATCGATTTAAATATGGCAACTGAAGAACAACTGAAAGGTGTCTATGGTATTGGAGACAAGCTTGCAGCACGCATAATTAAATTTAGGGACAGGCTAGGTGGTTTTCTTTTAGATGAGCAGCTTTCGGATGTATATGGCTTAAAACCTGAGGTGGTAGAAAGGGTCTTAAAGCGATTTCGAGTGATGAAGATTCCAATTATTGAAAAGCTGGATATTAATAGTGCAACTGCCGAAGAATTGGCACAATTGGTATACATTAACCAAAGCCTTGCGTACAACATCGTAGCTTTTAGAGATGATAACGGGGGTATCCGTTCTTTTGACGAATTGTTGGAAATAGAAACTTTTCCCGTTGACCGAATTAACAGAATTGCATTATATTTGTTCCTAAAAAAATAATGCTATGAACGGAATGTACTTCACTGAAGAACATCAATTATTTAGGCAAAGTTTAAAGGATTTTTTACAAAAAGAGGTAGTACCCAATATAGATCAATGGGAGGAGGCCGGTACAATTGATGGGACTATTTGGCAAAAATTCGGGGAAATGGGTTTTCTGGGATTGGCCACGCCAGAACAGGATGGCGGTATGGGATTGGATTTATTCTATACCATTGTACTGTTGGAAGAACTGCAAAAAATTAACTCAGGAGGATTCGCAGCCGCTATTTGGGCGCATGTTTATCTAGCCATGACCCATTTGAACAAGAATGGAGATGCATACCAAAAAGATAAATACCTAAAGCCTTCGGTTAGCGGTGATTTAGTCGGTTGTTTAGGAGTTTCGGAACCTTTTGGTGGTAGCGACGTTGCCGGTATGCGAACTACTGCGATTAAGGACGGTGATAATTATGTTGTAAATGGTTCAAAGACATTTATCACAAATGGGGTATATGCCGACTATATAATTTTAGCTGCTAAGACTTCACCAGAATTGGGTAATAGGGGTATCAGTATTCTTATAGTTGATTTAAAAAGTGAAGGAGTATCTGCCAACAAGTTGAATAAATTAGGTTGGAAAGCATCCGATACCGCAGAGTTGGCTTTTGATAATGTTGTAGTTCCTGTAAAGAACCTAATGGGCGCAGAAGGGATGGGGTTCACTTATATAATGGAAGCTTTTGCGCTGGAGCGATTGATTATGGGTATTAATGCACACGCAAGAGCAGAATATGCTTTGGAATATGCGCGTAATTACATGTCAGAGAGGGAAACGTTCGGGAAGACAATAAATCAGTACCAGGCGTTACGCCATCGTTTTGTAGACCTCTATGCAGATATGGAAATGTGCAGACAATACAATTATTATGTAGTGGACCGAATGAATAAAGGCGAGTATGTGGTAAAGGAAGCAACTATTTCTAAACTGAAGTCTACCAAAATGGCAGATGAAGTTATCTATTCATGTTTACAGTTTTTGGGCGGCTATGGGTATATGGAAGACTATCCAATGGCGAGAATGTTCCGCGATAGTAGACTTGGTCCCATAGGGGGCGGTACTTCTGAAATTTTACGCGAAATTATAGCTAAGATTGTTATAGATAAAAAGGAATACAAAGCGCCAAAAGAGTAGTTTTTATAAATTCAATTGAATAATTGTTTAATTAATCTTTTGAATCATAAAAATAGTTCTATATTTGCGCTCTTAATCACTAAAGAAAGGAGGTTGTAGCCCATGTTAATTATACCAATAAAAGAAGGAGAAAACATAGATAGAGCTTTGAAGCGCTTCAAGCGAAAGTTCGATAAAACAGGTACAATGAGACAGTTGAGAAAACGTCAGCAGTTTAATAAGCCTTCAGTAGTGCGTAGAGCACAATTACAAAAAGCACAGTATATCCAAGGATTACGAGATGCAGAAGAAATTTAAAGCCTTCCGATATAATAGTTAAATCCCGCAATTTGCGGGATTTTTTTTGTCAAAATTATAAATTCAACTTCGGTTTGGTAACTTTGGCTTATGATGGTAAAGGAATTTATAACGTATCTGGAATTAGAGAAGAACTATTCTAGGCATACTGTTATTGCGTATGAAAAAGACCTTGCCGAGTTTTTGGCATTTTGTGTTGCAAGTTTTGATATGTCGGACCTAAATCAAGTACAATATGTTGTCATAAGGAGTTGGATCGTGTCCTTATCTGAAAACGGACTTTCCAATAGATCCATAAATAGGAAGATAGCCTCGCTGAAGTCGTATTATCGTTTTCTTCAAAAAATAGGGGAAAAAGTTACAAATCCTTTAAACAAGCACAAGGCATTAAAGACCGCAAAAAAAGTGGAGATTCCATTTTCTGAATTGGAAATGGATACCGTGCTATCTAATTTTGGTTATACCAATAATTTTGAGGGTAAGCGCGATCAACTCATGATTCAACTACTTTATGCTACTGGAATACGTAGGGCGGAGCTTATTAATTTGAAGCTGAGCGACATAGATTTAGAAACAAAGAGTATCAAGGTTTTGGGAAAAAGAAACAAAGAACGAATTATTCCTATGCTAATAAGTTTACAGGGTTGTTTTTTAGATTATTATAAGGAAAGGGATAAGATAGAGAACATAGAAAAAAGTAGGTATGTCTTTGTTTCCAGTAGTGGTAATAAAATATATGAGACACTCGTATACAGAACGATAACAAAGTATTTCAATGAAGTGTCCAGTAAGTTGAAAAAAAGCCCGCATATTTTAAGGCATACTTTTGCCACGCACTTACTTAATAAAGGAGCAGATTTAAATTCTGTTAAGGAGCTGCTTGGTCATTCTAGTTTGGCGTCTACCCAAGTGTATACCCATAATAGTATTGCTGAGCTTAAAAAAGTACATGCTTCAGCACATCCCAGAGCAAAAAAGTAGCCTGGTTTAATGACGCATCTTTTTGAAGTAGACGTTATAAACTAAGTCACGGAATTTCTAATCAATTGATTTTACTATATATGAATGTTTGTTGTTTTTGTACTCAAATTGAAATACGCTAGAAACGTTTTGTAGTAGGGCGTTTTTTTTGATTTAGACTTGAAAGTTGTCAGGTGGAGATATAGTTGAAATGAAAGTAAATTTATTTGAAGAAAAACATAGGGTAGGAATGCAGTGCAAATCCCTTTACGAGGCCACGAATTCAGTATGTTGTTCTAAGGAAACAATAGGTATTAAAAGAAAAGAGAAATTATGGTTTATGGCCTGAGTAAATTATTTCAAATTTTGTTTTGAATAAACAAATAAATCAATACATTTGCAGTCCGTTAGAAATAGCGGGCTTTTTTATGCTGAAAAGCGTAATAAAAGTGCCGATGTAGCTCAGCTGGCTAGAGCAGCTGATTTGTAATCAGCAGGTCGTGGGTTCGAGTCCCTCCATCGGCTCATAAGTTCTTAAAATACTGGTTAAAAGGGGAGATACTCAAGCGGCCAACGAGGGCAGACTGTAAATCTGCTGACTACGTCTTCGCAGGTTCGAATCCTGCTCTCCCCACTTTTTGACCTGTTAGTATTTGTTTGAAATTTTGAAATTAATAAGCGGGAGTAGCTCAGTTGGTAGAGCGTCAGCCTTCCAAGCTGAATGTCGCCGGTTCGAACCCGGTCTCCCGCTCTAATTTTCTTTCGTAGCATACAGGTTTTGCTGGGTTAGAAAATGGCTTTTGAAGCCTGATGGGGTTTTTATGGGATTTCTCATGTATAGGCTCTGTTTTTTTGGCATTATGGTCATCCCTGCGAAGGCAGGAATTTATTCTGATTTAGGATAGATTCAACACTTTACGCCGGTGTAGCTCAGGGGTAGAGCGTTTCCTTGGTAAGGAAGAGGTCACGAGTTCGAATCTCGTCATTGGCTCAATAAAGCAATAAAATTGTACACTAATATAAACTAAGATTAAAATTCATTAAACATGGCAAAGGAAAAATTCGACCGTTCCAAACCGCACTTAAATATTGGTACCATTGGACACGTAGATCACGGTAAAACTACATTAACTGCAGCTATTACAACTGTTTTGGCTAATGCAGGTCTTTCTGAGATGAGAAGTTTCGATTCTATCGACAACGCTCCAGAGGAGAAAGAAAGAGGGATTACCATTAATACTTCGCACGTAGAATATTCTACTGCAAATCGTCATTACGCACACGTTGACTGTCCTGGTCACGCGGATTACGTAAAGAACATGGTTACCGGTGCTGCTCAAATGGACGGCGCTATATTGGTGGTAGCTGCCACTGATGGCCCAATGCCACAAACACGTGAGCACATCTTATTAGGTCGCCAGGTTGGTATTCCAAGAATTGTTGTATTCATGAACAAAGTGGATATGGTTGATGATGACGAATTAATTGAACTGGTTGAAATGGAAGTAAGGGAATTACTTTCTTTTTACGAGTATGATGGTGATAATGGTCCTGTAATAGCTGGTTCTGCATTAGGTGCATTGAACGGAGAGCAAAAGTGGGTTGATACGGTTATGGAATTGATGGCCGCTGTTGATGATTGGATCGAGCTTCCAAAAAGAGATGTTGATAAGGATTTCTTAATGCCTGTTGAAGATGTATTTACGATTACTGGTCGTGGTACTGTTGCAACTGGTCGTATTGAAACTGGTGTTGCAAATACAGGTGATGCTGTGGATATCATCGGTATGGGTGCTGAAAAATTATCTTCTACCATTACTGGGGTTGAAATGTTCCGTAAGATATTGGATAGAGGTGAGGCAGGAGATAACGTAGGTATCCTATTAAGGGGTATTGAGAAGTCTCAAATTAGCCGTGGAATGGTAATCTGTAAGCCAGGTTCTGTTAAGCCACATGATAAATTTGAAGCTGAGGTTTATATCCTTAAAAAAGAAGAAGGTGGTCGTCATACGCCATTTCATAATAACTACCGTCCTCAGTTCTACGTGAGAACTACAGATGTTACAGGTAATATTTCACTTCCAAGTGGAGTTGAAATGGTTATGCCTGGTGATAACTTAACTATTACGGTTGAGTTAATTCAGCCAATCGCATTAAGCGAAGGTCTTCGTTTTGCTATCCGTGAAGGTGGTAGAACTGTAGGAGCAGGACAGGTTACTAAGATTCTTTAATCACAAAGTATAGTTTAAAATAGTGTTACATCATAAGGGTGTCCCGACATAATGTCGGGATACCTTTCGATGTAAATACAAACGAGTGTGCCGCGAAGATGTTTGTTTCAGGTGTGCTTATTGTAATACGGGTGTAGCTCAGTTGGTAGAGCACTGGTCTCCAAAACCAGGTGTCGGGAGTTCGAGTCTCTCCTCCCGTGCAGAATTTTAGAGGGATGTAGAATTTTATAAGAAGCTAAAAATTTAGTTGAAATGATTACATATATTAAAGAGGCTGTAGAGGAATTAAGAAATAACGTAACGCTTCCTGCAAGGGCAGAATCGTCTAACCTTATGGTTGTAGTTGCTGTTTTTTCTATACTTTTTGCTTTAGCTACATGGGGTGTCGATACGGTTTTTAGTAAGATTATCAAATTATATTTCAACAACGTTCTAAATTAAGGTAAGTACTATGTCAGAAGTATTGGAAAAGAAATGGTACGTAGTAAGAGCTGTAAGTGGTCAAGAGAATAAAATCAAAGGCTATATTGAGAGCGAAGTAGAGCGTCATGGTTTTGCAGATTATTTGGAAGACGTCTTGGTTCCTACTGAAAAAGTTGTTCAGGTTAGAAACGGTAAAAAAATAAATAAGGAAAGAGTCTATTTTCCAGGTTACATTATGGTGAAAGCCAATTTGGGCGGGGAAATGGTACATATTATAAGATCTATTACAAACGTGATAGGTTTTTTGGGCGAAACTAAAGGTGGTGACCCTGTTCCTTTAAGAAAATCCGAGGTCAATAGGATGTTAGGTAAAGTTGATGAATTGACAGTGAACACCGATAGCGTTGCCATACCTTTCGTTTTTGGTGAAACGGTAAAAGTTATCGATGGTCCATTTAACGGATTTAACGGTACGGTGGAGAAAATAAATGAAGAGAAGCGTAAGTTAGAGGTGATGGTAAAGATTTTCGGAAGAAAAACACCATTGGAACTCAGCTATATGCAAGTAGAAAAGATTTAAGATAATTGTTACATATTTAAAAGTTGTGTCGCTTCCATTGACACACTTTCAATTTAATTTTAAACAATGGCAAAAGAAATAGGTAAAGTAGTTAAGCTACAAGTTAGGGGAGGTGCAGCGAATCCATCGCCACCGGTTGGACCCGCCTTAGGTGCTGCCGGTGTGAACATTATGGAATTCTGTAAGCAGTTCAATGCTAGAACGCAGGATAGACCTGGAAAGGTTTTACCAGTTGTGATCACCGTTTATAAGGATAAGTCTTTTGACTTCCTTGTTAAAACACCACCAGCGGCAGTTCAGCTATTGGAAGCGGCTAAGATTAAAAAAGGATCTGGCGAACCTAACAGAGTGAAATTAGGGAATGTTACCTGGGACCAAGTTAAGGCAATTGCCGAAGACAAAATGGTAGACCTTAACGCATTTACGGTTGAATCTGCAATGAGTATGATTGCAGGTACAGCGCGTTCAATGGGGATGAAGGTATCAGGAAAAAGACCTTTTTAAATCTTAAAAAGCAATTAAATGGCAAAGTTAACAAAGAAGCTTAAAGAAGCGCATTCTAAAATAGAGAAGGATAAATTATACTCTGTAGACGAGGCTTCAGCTTTAATAAAAGAGATAACCAATACAAAATTTGATGCATCAATAGATTTGGCTGTAAGACTGGGTGTAGATCCAAGAAAAGCGAATCAAATGGTACGTGGGGTAGTTACGCTTCCTCATGGCACCGGAAAGGATGTAAAGGTTTTGGCTTTGGTAACACCGGACAAGGAGGCAGAAGCGCAAGAGGCTGGAGCTGATTATGTTGGGTTAGATGAATATTTGGATAAAATTAAAAGCGGTTGGACAGATGTTGATGTTATTATCACCATGCCAAGCGTTATGGGTAAATTAGGACCTTTAGGCCGCGTATTGGGACCAAGAGGCTTAATGCCAAATCCAAAAACTGGTACAGTAACAATGGATGTGGCTAAGGCGGTTTCAGAAGTAAAAGCGGGTAAGATTGATTTTAAAGTAGATAAGACGGGTATAGTGCATGCTGCTGTTGGGAAAGCTTCCTTTACAGCGGATAAGATTGCAGATAATGCTAAAGAATTATTGGATACTTTAAACAAGCTTAAGCCTACTGCTTCTAAAGGTGTTTACATGAAGAGTATTTTTATGTCCAGTACCATGAGTCCTAGTGTTCAATTAGACCCAAAGTCAGTTTAAGCGCTGCTGGTTAAAAATTTCAATTATGACAAGAGAAGAAAAGGCAACGGTTATACAAGATTTAACGGCTCAGCTTGGAGACAATCCCATAATTTATTTAGCGGATATCTCCGGTATGGACGCAGTGACTACTTCAGATTTAAGAAGAGCTTGTTTTAAGGCTAATATTAAGTTGGCAGTAGTTAAGAATACATTGCTTGCAAAGGCAATGGAAGCCTCGGAAAGAGAGTTTGGCGAGCTTCCAAGTGTGTTGAAGGGAAATACCTCTTTAATGTTCTCAGAAGTTGGTAATGCTCCGGCAAAGCTAATAAAGAATTTCAGAAAGAAATCTGAAAAACCATTATTAAAAGGAGCTTTCGTTGAAGAGGCAGTTTACATAGGTGATGAGAATTTGGACGCTCTTGTGAGCATTAAGTCTAAGGAAGAGATGATTGGCGAAATTATTGGATTGTTACAATCTCCGGCCAAAAATGTTATTTCCGGACTTAAATCTGGTGGTGGTAAACTGGCAGGTATCCTTAAGACGTTATCCGAAAAATAAGTACGCACTATAAACTAAGTATATTTTAAAATTTTATTAAACGATAGACAATGGCAGATTTAAAAGATTTCGCAGAACAATTGGTTAACCTTACGGTAAAAGAAGTAAACGAGTTAGCTGGTATATTAAAAGATGAGTATGGTATTGAGCCTGCAGCTGCTGCAGTAGCTGTTGCTGCTGGTGGCGGTGCTGCCGAAGGTGGTGAAGCTGCAGAAGCACAATCAGAATTCGATGTTATTTTAAAAGCAGCAGGAGCTTCTAAGTTAGCAGTGGTTAAATTGGTTAAGGAATTGACCGGTTTAGGTTTGAAAGATGCAAAAGACATCGTAGATAGCGCACCAAAAGCCGTGAAAGAAGGTATTTCTAAGGATGAAGCAGAAGGTATCAAAAAATCATTAGAAGAAGCAGGAGCTGAAGTTGAGCTTAAGTAATAGCACTAACAATATCAGTTTTGGTTTAGGTCTTTTCGCAATTTGCGGCTAGACCTAAGCCATTTTATAGAATTAGGTATATAAAGTTGTATACTACCCCATTAGTACTCACGATCAAAACACTGTCCGTAGATGTTCACAAATCAGACTGAAAGAATAAATTTTGCATCCGCTAAGAAAACACCGGAATATCCCGATTTTCTTGATATTCAGATCAAATCTTTTCAAGACTTTTTTCAACTTGAAACAAAATCTGACCAAAGAGGTGACGAAGGTTTGTACAATACCTTCATGGAAAATTTTCCAATTACCGATACTAGAAATCAGTTCGTGTTGGAATTTTTGGATTACTTCATTGATCCGCCCAGATATTCAATCCAAGAATGTATAGAGCGCGGTCTTACTTATAGTGTTCCACTAAAGGCAAGGTTAAAATTATATTGTACCGACCCTGAACATGAGGATTTTGAAACTATAGTACAAGATGTGTACTTGGGAACTATTCCTTACATGACGCCAAGCGGTACCTTTGTCATAAATGGTGCTGAGCGTGTAGTGGTTTCTCAGTTACACCGTTCTCCAGGGGTTTTCTTTGGACAATCTTTCCATGCAAATGGAACTAAATTATATTCTGCCAGGGTAATTCCTTTTAAGGGTTCTTGGATAGAATTTGCTACCGATATTAATGGCGTAATGTATGCTTATATCGATAGAAAGAAAAAATTACCGGTTACAACCTTGTTCAGAGCTATAGGTTTTGAACGTGATAAGGATATTTTAGAAATTTTTGATCTTTCTGAAGAAATAAAGGTTTCTAACGCCGGTCTTAAAAAAGTGCTTGGCCGCAAGTTGGCCGCAAGGGTTTTGAATACATGGCACGAGGATTTTGTAGATGAAGATACTGGTGAAGTGGTATCTATAGAAAGAAACGAGATTGTATTAGATCGTGATACAATTCTTGATAAAGACAATATTGCAGAAATAATCGAGGCGGACGTAAAAACGGTATTGTTGCACAAGGAGAATAATGCACAATCGGATTATGCTATTATTCATAATACCTTGCAGAAGGATCCGACGAATTCTGAAAAAGAAGCTGTTGAACATATTTACCGGCAACTACGAAATGCAGAGCCGCCAGATGAAGAGACTGCCCGTGGTATCATAGATAAATTATTCTTCTCTGATCAACGGTACAACTTAGGTGAAGTTGGGCGTTACAGAATGAATAAGAAATTAGGGCTTGATATTGGAATGGACAAGCAGGTCTTGACCAAAGAAGATATCATTACTATTATTAAATATTTAATCGAGCTCATCAACTCTAAAGCGGAAATTGATGATATTGACCACCTTTCTAATAGGCGTGTAAGAACTGTAGGAGAACAGTTGTCTTCTCAGTTTGGAGTAGGTTTAGCCAGGATGGCACGTACAATTCGAGAAAGAATGAACGTTCGTGACAATGAGGTGTTTACACCAATAGATTTGATTAATGCCAAGACTTTGTCTTCGGTAATTAATTCATTCTTTGGAACAAATCAGTTATCTCAGTTTATGGACCAAACGAATCCATTGGCAGAAATAACACATAAAAGAAGATTATCTGCGCTAGGGCCAGGTGGACTTTCTAGAGAAAGAGCTGGTTTCGAGGTTCGTGATGTTCACTATACACACTACGGGAGGTTATGTCCAATTGAAACTCCGGAAGGACCAAATATTGGTTTAATTTCTTCCCTTTCTGTTTTTGCCAAGGTAAACGCTATGGGCTTCTTGGAGACGCCATACAGGAAGGTAGAAAAGTCCAAAGTGGATATTGATAATTTTGTTTACCTAAGCGCCGAGGAAGAAGAGGGAATGAAAATAGCGCAGGCCAACATTCCAATGAAAGCAAACGGACAGATAGATGCTGATAAGATAATTGCCAGGGAAGAAGGAGATTTCCCAGTAGTAGATCCATCTGAAATTAATTATACCGATGTTGCCCCTAATCAAATAGCCTCAATATCGGCATCTTTGATTCCATTCTTGGAGCATGATGATGCGAACCGTGCCTTGATGGGATCTAACATGATGCGTCAGGCAGTACCTTTGTTAAAACCACAGTCTCCAATTGTTGGGACTGGATTGGAAAGACAGGTTGCCTCTGATTCTAGGGTGTTGATAAATGCAGAAGGTGATGGTGTTATTGAGTATGTAGACTCTCAAAAAATAACGATTAAGTACGATAGAACAGAAGCAGAACGGCTTATTAGTTTTGAGGAGGATGACAAAACGTATTACTTGGTTAAATTCAGAAAAACGAATCAGGGTACCAGTATTAACCTAAAACCGATTGTTAAGAAAGGTGATAGAGTTAAAAAAGGACAGGTACTTTGTGAAGGTTATGCTACTGAAAAAGGAGAATTAGCGTTAGGTAGAAATCTTACGGTTGCGTTTATGCCCTGGAAAGGTTACAACTTTGAGGATGCTATTGTTATTTCGGAGAAAGTGGTACGTGAGGATATTTTTACATCAATTCACGTAGACGAGTACTCTTTGGAAGTAAGGGATACAAAATTGGGTGCAGAGGAGTTAACTCATGACATTCCAAACGTTTCTGAGGAAGCTACCAAGGATTTGGACGAAAATGGGATGATTCGTATTGGTGCAGAGGTGAAACCAGGAGATATTCTTATTGGTAAGATTACGCCAAAAGGTGAATCTGACCCAACTCCAGAGGAAAAATTATTACGCGCAATATTTGGTGATAAAGCAGGTGACGTAAAAGATGCATCATTAAAGGCATCTCCTTCATTAAGGGGTGTTGTGATAGAGAAAAAACTGTTCTCTAGGTCTGTTAAGGATAAGCGTAAACGTTCAGAGGATAAGGAAGAACTTGGTAAACTGGAGTTGGAATACGAAGTAAAATTCCAAGAACTTAAAGATGTTCTGGTCGAGAAATTGTTCACGTTGGTAAACGGGAAAACCTCACAAGGGGTACTGAACGATTTAGGTGAAGAAGTGCTTCCTAAAGGTAAGAAGTACACCATGAAAATGTTAAACTCAGTTGACGATTTTGCACATTTGGTTGGTGGAAGCTGGACGACGGATAGCGACACTAATGCTTCGGTATTAGATTTACTACATAACTATAAGATAAAGCTCAACGATCTTCAGGGAAATCTTAGAAGAGATAAGTTTACAATTTCTGTTGGAGATGAATTGCCAGCAGGTATCATGAAGTTAGCGAAGGTTTACGTAGCAAAAAAACGTAAGCTTAAGGTAGGTGATAAAATGGCGGGACGTCACGGAAACAAAGGTATTGTCTCACGAATAGTACGTCAGGAAGATATGCCGTTCTTGGAAGATGGAACACCGGTAGATATTGTATTGAATCCTTTAGGTGTACCATCGCGTATGAATATTGGTCAGATATATGAAACAGTTCTAGGTTGGGCCGGACTTAAACTCGGCAAGAAATTTGGAACTCCAATTTTTGATGGTGCTACGCTTGATGAAATCAATGCATATACAGATGAAGCAGGAATTCCGAGATTTGGACATACCTATTTATATGACGGCGGTACGGGTCAGCGTTTTGACCAACCTGCTACCGTGGGTGTAATTTATATGTTGAAATTAGGACATATGGTAGATGATAAGATGCATGCACGTTCTATAGGACCGTATTCGCTTATTACACAGCAACCATTGGGTGGTAAAGCCCAGTTTGGTGGACAGCGTTTTGGAGAGATGGAAGTATGGGCTTTGGAAGCTTACGGAGCATCTGCAACACTACGTGAAATATTGACCGTTAAATCGGATGATGTTATTGGAAGAGCCAAGACCTACGAGTCTATTGTAAAAGGTGAAACGATGCCAGAACCTGGTTTACCAGAATCTTTCAATGTCTTAATGCACGAACTTAAAGGATTAGGTTTGGATATTAGGCTTGAGGAATAAGTTTATAGTTTTAGAGACTATTTAAAAACACAATTAAAATCATTATCAGCACGCTATTATGGCTAGAATAAAAGATAATAACCCAATAAAAAGGTTTAATAAAATTTCTATAGGATTAGCTTCGCCCGAAGCAATTTTGGCAGAATCTAGAGGAGAGGTTTTAAAGCCTGAAACTATTAACTATAGAACGCACAAACCAGAACGCGATGGTCTTTTTTGCGAGCGTATCTTTGGTCCTGTAAAGGATTATGAATGCGCTTGTGGAAAGTATAAGCGTATCCGTTACCGCGGCATTGTATGTGATCGTTGTGGTGTGGAGGTCACGGAAAAGAAAGTGCGTAGAGATAGGGTAGGACATATTAATTTAGTCGTTCCCGTAGCGCATATTTGGTATTTCCGTTCGCTGCCTAACAAAATAGGATATCTTCTAGGATTACCTTCCAAGAAATTGGATATGATTATTTACTACGAAAGATATGTTGTAATTCAAGCAGGTATTGCTAAAGGCGCAGAAGGGGAAGAAATCAATAAAATGGATTTCTTGACCGAGGAAGAGTACTTGAATATAATGGAATCTATTCCACCAGAAAATCAGTATTTGGAGGATTCTGACCCTAATAAGTTTATCGCTAAAATGGGTGCGGAATGTTTAATCGATCTTTTGGGAAGAATTGATTTAAAAGAATTATCTTTTAGCCTAAGACACAAGGCAAATACAGAAACTTCTAAACAGAGAAAAACAGAAGCCTTAAAAAGACTTCAAGTAGTTGAAGCACTAAGGGAATCGCAAGAAAATAGGGAGAATGAACCTGAGTGGATGATTATGAAGGTAATTCCGGTGATACCACCAGAATTACGTCCTTTGGTACCCTTGGATGGTGGTCGTTTTGCAACATCCGATTTGAATGACTTGTATAGAAGAGTAATTATACGTAACAATCGTCTTAAGCGATTAGTAGAGATAAAAGCTCCTGAGGTGATTTTGCGTAATGAGAAGCGTATGCTTCAGGAATCAGTAGATTCACTTTTCGATAACACAAGGAAAGCTTCTGCCGTTAAAACAGAGTCTAACAGGCCGTTAAAATCACTTTCAGATTCATTAAAAGGTAAGCAAGGGCGTTTCCGTCAAAACCTACTTGGTAAACGTGTGGATTACTCGGCACGTTCAGTTATCGTCGTTGGTCCAGAGTTGAAATTATTCGAATGTGGACTTCCAAAGGATATGGCTGCTGAATTATACAAGCCATTTGTTATCCGTAAGTTGATAGAAAGAGGTATTGTAAAGACCGTAAAGTCTGCGAAAAAGATAATAGACAAAAAGGAGCCTGTAGTTTGGGATATCCTTGAAAACGTGTTGAAAGGGCATCCGGTTTTATTGAACCGTGCGCCTACGCTTCACCGTTTGGGAATCCAGGCATTTCAGCCAAAACTAATCGAAGGAAAAGCGATTCGTTTGCATCCATTGGTTTGTACTGCATTTAATGCGGATTTTGATGGTGACCAAATGGCGGTGCACCTACCATTAGGACCGGAGGCAATTTTAGAGGCACAATTATTAATGTTGGCTTCACATAATATTTTGAACCCTGCAAATGGTTCCCCTATCACCGTTCCTTCTCAGGATATGGTTTTGGGTCTATATTATATGACGAAGGAAAGAAAGTCTACACCCGAAGTACCTATAAAAGGTGAAGGATTGACCTTTTATTCCTATGAAGAAGTTGAAATCGCTTTCAATGAAGGCATGGTCAACTTAAACGCAGGAATAAAGGTAAGAGCTAAAGATTTTAATGAAGAAGGCGAGTTGGTGAACCAAATTATACCTACAACGGTAGGTAGGGTTTTGTTCAACATGGAAGTCCCAGAAGCTGCTGGGTATATTAATGATGTCTTGAATAAAAAATCTTTAAGAGATATCATTGGTGGCATATTGGCGGTTACCGATGTGCCAACAACGGCTGATTTCTTGGATAAGATTAAAACTATGGGTTATGATTTCGCCTTTAAAGGGGGACTTTCCTTTAGTTTAGGTGATATTATTATACCTAAAGAGAAGCCGGAAATGATTGCAGATGCCAATGAACAGGTAGATGGCATTATGGCCAATTATAACATGGGGCTTATTACCAATAATGAACGTTACAATCAGGTAATTGATGTGTGGACTTCAACAAACGCTATGCTAACCGAGTTGGCTATGAAGCGAATTCGCGAAGACCAACAGGGCTTCAATTCCGTGTATATGATGCTTGATTCTGGTGCAAGGGGTTCTAAGGAACAAATTCGTCAGTTAACAGGTATGCGTGGATTAATGGCAAAACCTAAAAAATCTACAGCTGGTGGTGGTGAGATTATTGAGAATCCAATCCTTTCTAACTTTAAGGAAGGTTTATCGATTTTGGAATACTTTATCTCAACGCACGGTGCTAGAAAAGGTTTGGCGGATACAGCACTTAAAACCGCAGATGCTGGTTATTTGACAAGAAGATTGGTTGATGTTTCACAGGATGTTATTATCAACATTGAAGATTGTGAGACTTTAAGAGGTGTGGAAGTTGAAGCGCTAAAGAAGAATGAAGAAATTGTTGAGACACTTGGAGAACGTATTGTTGGCCGTGTTTCTTTACATGATGTTTACGATCCATTGACCCAAGAATTGCTACTAAGTGCAGATCAGGAGATTATGGAGACTGATGTTAAAAGAGTAGAAGCTTCTCCAATCGAAAGAATTGAGGTACGATCGGCATTAACATGTGAAGCCCAAAAAGGAATTTGTGCCAAATGTTATGGTAGAAACCTTTCTACCAACAAAATGGTACAAAGAGGAGAAGCTGTTGGGGTTGTTGCTGCGCAATCAATTGGAGAGCCTGGTACACAGTTAACGCTCCGTACATTCCATGTGGGTGGAATTGCAGGTAACATTTCGGAGGATAACAAATTGGAAGTTAAGTTTTCCGGTATCGCCGAAATTGAGGATATGAGAACAGTTACAAGTGTCGATTCCGAAGGGAAACCTTCTGTTATTGTAATTTCAAGGACATCGGAAATAAAAGTTGTAGATGCAAAAACAGGTATCACGCTAAGTACAAATAATATTCCTTATGGATCGCAACTATTTATAGAAAATGGTGCTAAAGTTTCCAAAGGTGATATCATCTGTTCATGGGACCCGTACAACGGTGTAATAGTTTCAGAGTTTCCAGGTAAAATTGCCTATGAAAATATTGATCAAGGTGTAACTTATCAGGTAGAGATTGATGAGCAAACTGGATTCCAGGAAAAGGTAATTTCTGAATCAAGGAATAAAAAGTTGATTCCAACTTTACTTATTCAAGATGGTAAAGGGGAAACCTTGCGTTCTTATAATTTACCAGTTGGTTCACACATTATGGTGGACGATGGTGATAAGATTAAGGAAGGTAAGATTTTGGTGAAGATTCCGCGTAAATCAGCTAAAGCTGGTGATATTACCGGTGGTCTGCCAAGAGTAACCGAGCTGTTCGAGGCACGTAATCCTTCCAACCCGGCAGTGGTTTCCGAGATTGACGGTGTCGTATCTTTTGGTAAGATTAAGAGGGGTAACAGAGAAATCATTATAGAATCCAAGTTAGGTGAGATAAAGAAATATCTTGTTAAGCTTTCTAATCAGATTCTTGTTCAGGAAAACGATTATGTACGAGCAGGAATACCTTTGTCCGATGGCTCTATTACTCCAGAAGATATCCTAAAAATTAAGGGTCCATCAGCCGTACAACAATATTTAGTCAACGAAGTTCAGGAAGTATATAGGTTACAAGGTGTAAAAATTAATGACAAACACTTTGAAGTCGTAGTTAGACAAATGATGCGTAAAGTAAGAATTGTAGATCCAGGAGATACTATTTTCTTAGAGAACCAATTAATACATAAAGATGATTTTATCACGGAGAACGATGAGATTTTCGGCAAGAAGGTGGTTATGGAAGCCGGTGAGTCAGAAAACTTGAAGGCTGGGCAAATTGTTACGCCGCGAGAACTTAGGGATGAAAACTCTTTATTGAAGCGAAATGATAAAGCTGTAGTAGAAGCTAGAGATGCCGTTGCAGCAACAGCAACCCCAATACTACAGGGTATAACAAGAGCTTCGCTTCAAACAAAATCGTTTATATCTGCAGCTTCGTTCCAAGAGACGACTAAAGTATTGAATGAGGCCGCCGTAAGCGGTAAGGTGGATACCTTGGAAGGACTTAAAGAAAATGTAATTGTAGGACATAGAATTCCAGCTGGTACTGGAATGCGGGACTACGAGAGTATAATCGTAGGTTCTAAAGAGGAATATGATGAAATTATGGCCAGAAAAGAAGCCTTAAAATTCTAAATACAGTAAGCCCTCAATTTTTAATTGAGGGCTTTTTTTTAGATCATTTAACAGTGTTTATAATGAGTGAGCAAAAAAAATCAAATCAGAAGCAAATAAATATAGAGCTCGACGAAAAGATGGCGGAAGGTGTTTATTCGAATTTGGCGATAATCAACCATTCTGTATCCGAATTTGTAGTTGACTTCATTAGTATGATGCCCGGTGCGCCAAAAGCTAAAGTGAAAAGTAGAATAGTGCTTACGCCTCAACATGCCAAGAAATTTCTTAAAGCTTTAAACGATAACGTACAACGTTTTGAGAAAGCACACGGCACCATTAAGGATTATGAGCAAACTCCAGTACCTATAAATTTTGGTCCTATAGGAGAAGCTTAAAAAAAGCCCAGCTAATAATCGCTGGGCTTTTTTTAGTCAAACTCCGAAACGTAATGTAATTTAACAAGCGGATATTTCGACTGTGTCATTTGTAAGGAGAATTGAGAATCTGCTAGAAATACTAATTGTCCTCTTTTGTCCTTGGCTAAAAACTTTTGTTTTACTCTAATAAAGTCTTTAAATTCATCACTCTTCCTATTTTCATTCCCTACCCAGCAAGCCTTAAAAACGGGAAAATTTTCGTAACTACATTTAGCGCCATACTCGTGTTCTAAACGGTACTGTATAACTTCAAATTGCAACGCTCCTACCGTACCAATAACCTTACGTCCATTAAGTTCAAGAGTAAAAAGCTGGGCGACACCTTCGTCCATTAGTTGGTCAATGCCCTTATTCAATTGTTTAGATTTCATAGGGTCGGCATTGTTTATATACCTAAAATGTTCCGGAGAAAAGCTTGGTATGCCTTTGTAGTGCAGGGATTCCCCTTCCGTTAATGTGTCCCCTATCTTAAAGTTTCCCGTATCATGTAATCCAACGATATCACCTGGATAAGAAATATCTACGATTTCTTTTTTTTCTGCAAAAAAGGCATTGGGGCTAGAGAATTTCAGTTTTTTACCCTGCCTCACATGTAAGTAGGGTTTGTTACGTTCGAACGTTCCGGATACAATTTTAACGAATGCTAATCTATCGCGATGTTTGGGATCCATATTTGCATGGATTTTAAATACGAAACCGGTAAGTTCCTTTTCATTTGCTTGCACCAAACGTTCTTCGGCCATTTTAGGTTTAGGTGGTGGTGCAATTTCAATAAAACAGTCTAGTAATTCTCGCACACCAAAATTATTTAGGGCAGAGCCAAAGAATACAGGTTGTTGTTCGCCTTTTAAATATAATTGTTTGTCAAATTCCGGATATACGCCCCAAACCAAATCCAAATTTTCTCGTAGCTCCTTTGCTGCACTGGCACCTATGATTTGTTCAAGTTGAGGGTTTTCCAATTCGTCAAATGCAATGGTTTCTTCTATATTTTTTTTATTGTCACCACTAAATAGATTGATGTTTTTTTCATAAATATTATAAATCCCTTTAAAGTCGTAGCCCATTCCAATAGGAAAGCTAAGAGGTGTAACCGAAAGTCCTAGTTTTTGTTCGAGCTCATCTAAAAGGTCAAAAGCATCTTGTCCTTCTCTATCGAGCTTGTTAATAAATACTAACATAGGAATGTTTCGCATTCGGCAGACTTCTACAAGTTTTACCGTTTGTTCCTCAACACCTTTCGCTACATCGATTACCACGATTACGCTATCCACCGCTGTTAAGGTTCTAAAGGTATCCTCCGCAAAATCCTTATGTCCGGGAGTGTCAAGTATATTTATCTTTTTGTTCTTGTAAATGAATGCCAAAACAGATGTTGCAACGGATATACCCCGTTGACGTTCAATCTCCATGAAATCACTAGTAGCAGTTTTCTTTATTTTATTGTTTTTTACGGCCCCTGCTTCTTGAATTGCTCCTCCGAAAAGTAAAAGCTTTTCAGTTAAGGTGGTTTTTCCGGCATCAGGATGCGATATAATTCCAAAAGTTCGTCTTCTTGCTATTTCTTCCTTAAAGCTCATTTAATCCGATTTGAGGGCAAAAATACATGAATTTAGGGGTTTTGTCATCTATAACGCATGTGAAGATTTCTTTTCAAATAATGGTTCATTGTGACAAAATTGATAGTTTTGTGACATATATTTAGTTTAAAAATTCCGTACCGAGTTATTTTAGTAAGTATTTCAAAGAGATTTGTTAACAAGTTATCCGAGTTGCTAAGACGCTAGCTATAATACGACTATATTGCGCATAATTTCAAAATAGGAAGTCCCACATCCTGCCGAAATAAAATCCTACATGTCATGGTGATAAGTTTAAATTAAACTATCGTTATGAGAAAAAGTACGTTTTCAACTCCCAACCTACTAGCCCATCCATATAGCTTTGCGAGAGCAATTGTTTTCACGCTATTGCTATGCAATATTCCTTTTGTTTATGGGAATGAACTACCTGCTGATATTGTCACTATAGATACTGATGGGGATGGGGTCTATGACCTTATGGATATTGACGATGATGGTGATGGTATTTTGGATGTTGTTGAGGATGATAATTCAGATGGTGATAATAACCCTGCAACCAATCCAACTGATACCGACTCCGATGGTGTTCCCAACTATTTGGATTTGGACTCAGATAATGACGGTATATTGGATAATGTTGAGGCACAATTTGCTTATGTTGCTCCTTTGAATAAAGATGAAAACGGAAACGGATTGGATGATATTTATGAGATTGGCAACGGTTTGAACCCAATTGACAGTGATGGAGATAGCGTGGCTGACTTTATTGATTTGGACTCAGATGGAGACGGTCTTTTAGATAGTTCTGAATCCAGTGTATTGAGTACAGATTTTGACTGTGAAACAGTGCCTAATTTGAATTTTGTTAATGGGCCAACCCTAGAATCAGGTAATTTATTTGATGAGGGTTCGGTATATAGGTTTGCTGATATTGCAGATGGTTTGGATGCGTTGGTTACCATTGAAAAAGTTGTGAATGGTGAAATCAGCACGCTTGACCAAAATTCGGTTGATCCTGAATTTTTTAAACCTGAAATATTTTTTTCTGTAGAAGGTGAGAATCGAAATCCATATGTGGATTTAAGAATAACACTTGTAAGTGCTGGAACGGATAATTCAGCTGTATTAGACGAGTTAATTGCAAATTTTTTGGATGTTGATGGTAATGAAACCTATCAGGAGTTTAATAGATTTGATACACCCGCTAGCTATACATTTGACCAACCTAAGGATATAACGATAGAAAATACAGGAGGAGGTTTACTAATTAATGGAGGTACTACAGAATATTCTGGGATTTCCAATGTGAATCCTCAGGTAAATGTTGGTGTCGAGTTTGTCGATATTTCAACCTTTGTATTCCGATTTGGTATTATTGCTACGGGTACTGATAATTTTAGAACAAATGTTGCTCGGCAGTCTGGTATTCAATTTGCTTGTTTGAATAATTTTAATAATCCGCAAACGGTAATCTTTAATACAGATGTAGATTCGGATGGGGATGGGTATCCCAATAGAGTGGATATCGATTCCGACAACGACGGCATCCCCGATAATGTGGAGGGACAGACCACCGACGGTTACGTGGCGCCCAGCGGCGAGGATACGGACAACGACGGACTGGACGATTCCTATGAAGGTTCGGGGAACGCTGGGCTTACACCGGTGAACACGGACGGTAGCGACGAACCGGACTATACGGACCTTGACAGCGACAACGACAGTGTACCTGACAACAACGAGGGCAACGATTTTAACTTCGACGGCGTTCCGG